>ERZ1292623.1437-Hain-H51-01um-R1-1437-length-22926-cov-43_pt1 | contig 22926 bp, 28 predicted proteins | sample MGYA00564398_ERZ1292623 | MGnify/ENA primary metagenome ERZ1292623 (study PRJEB36523, sample SAMEA6512633) | groundwater metagenome | collected 2019-01-07 | study: AquaDiva: Metagenomics assemblies of 32 groundwater samples | reverse complement strand
GCCGCAAACGGGACATCCATGTCCCGCGGCCCTCGCCTCGATCCGATCGGCGAAGTAGTTAGAATAGTGCGCTATAGATAACGAATGCCTGTAGCCATGACCACCGGCGGAAGCCTCAGCGGAAAACTGTTCGTTGCCCTCACCCATCTGATCCCGCCGCTGGCCCCCGCGCTGTGGCGATGGTGGTACAACACCCTGGCCCGGAAAGACGCCGCCGGCGAGCTGCTGTTCATGAACTACGGTTACGCCGACGACACCACGCCCCTGACCCTGGCGCCGGCCGACGAACCCTATCGCTATCCCCTCCAGCTGTATCGACAGGTCGTGGCCGGTCTGGATCTCACCGGACGCGATGTCCTGGAAGTCGGTAGCGGCCGCGGCGGCGGGGCCGCCTGGCTGGCGCGCACCGGCCAGCCGCGCCGCTACCTGGGCGTCGACCTGTCCGATGCTGCCATCGTCTGGTGTCGACAGCGGCATGCGCTGCACAATCTGGAATTCCGCACCGGCCGCGCCGACGCCCTGCCCGTGGACGACGAGTCGTTCGACGTCGTCGTCAATGTCGAATCGTCACACGGCTATCCGGACATGGCCGGTTTTCTGGCCGAGGTCCGGCGCGTGCTGAGAACGGGCGGGCACTTCGCCTTCTGCGACCTGCGCACGCCGAGCGCGATGAATCATCTGCACGCCCGCTGGCGTGAACGCGGGTTCGAACCGGTTCGGCAGGCGGATATCACCGCGCAGGTGTTGCAGGCGCTTGATCGCGTGGCCGAGGCGCGCACGCTCAGGATTCAGAATCGGGTACCGGAACGCTGGCGCCGGACGATCGAAGATTTTGCCGGCGTGCGCGGCAGTGCACTCTACGCCATGCTCGACGATGGGCGGCTCGTCTACCACTGCGCCGTGCTCCGGAAGCTGTGATATTCTCGCGCGATTCCGCACCGGAGATGGATGGACAGTCATGGCCGCCGAGCAGAAATCACCCGACATGAAGATGGACCCCGCCTCGCTCTGCCGCGAGGATATTTTCACCGACCGCAAGATGGGAACCATCCGCCGTCTTGTGCCGATCAAGGCCGACGGCACGGACGATTCGTCACGACCGATGACCTACATTGGCGAGGCCCAGCTCATGACCCCGATGGGCACCCTGCCCATCAACTTCCCGATCGAGGCGAAATCGCTGGAAGAGGCCGTGGCCAAATACGGCGTGACCGCCAAGGCCGCAGTCGACCGAACCATGAAGGAGCTGACAGAGATGCGCCGTCAGGCGGCTTCATCGCTGGTCATCCCGCAACCGGGAACCGGCGGCCTGCCCGGCGGTGGCAAGATTCAAATCCCCTGATCCCGACCGAGCCCTGCTGCACGCGGGCCCCGTCGGCTGTCGTCGGCCGGGATACCGGCCATGATCGCCGAGTGCTGCACCGTGCGCAGGCAACGCCCAAGACAACAGACGAAACCCCGCGACCTTACTATCTGGAATTGCGGGACAACCCCGGGCCGACCGACTGACCGCGTTGGGTCAGCTGCCGAGGAATTGTTCGAACAACTGCCGGGAAAGTTTCAGTAGCACGCCGTCCTCCAGCGCCGCCACCGTGGTCGGACTCGGCGCACCGGTCAGCAACGCATCCGCGCCGAAGCTCGCGCCGCGCTCCAACGTGCGGCGCATGCGCTCCTGGCCATGTGCGTCGCGGTGAATCGCCTCGAAGCGTCCTTCCTGCACCACGTAAAAACTGTCGTTCGCCTGTCCCTGTTTCACTACCGTCTCGCCGGTTCGCACCTTGACCGGGATCAGCGCCTCGATCAACGGACCGAGCTGGCGGTGGGTCAGGTTGCGAAACGGTGCGCTGCCGGCCAGGGCCGTTTCCACCTTCGCATCGGTCTCGACACGCGGCTTGCCATCGGCGTGCAGGGTGGTAACGATGGTCGTGAGGCGTTCGAACACCATGAGCCGATCGAGCTTGTCGCTGGCGATGCGCAACACGCGGACGGGTGTGGAGGCCCGCGCCGTGAATTGACGCGGGCTGCCGGGGGACAGCGCGTAGGCCGCGTCCGGGGTTCCGCCCATCAACACGCGCTTCATCGCCGAACCACTGGCCGTGAGTTCAACGCTGCCCTGGAGCAGGTAGATGGCCTCTCCTTCGCGGTCACCCTGCTCGCACAGCACCGTACCCGCGGGCAAATCATCGGTGGCCAGGGTCTCGGCCAGACGCCCGAGTAACTCGTCGTCGAGGGTATGCAGGGGGACCAGATTTTTGAGGAGCGCGGCGTCCATGGGCGATTCAATTTAGCGGGTGGAGAGATTATAGGGAGGCCATCTCCCTGGCCCAGTGCCGATCAGCAGACCTGACCTTGCCAAGTCAGGGTTAACTTGCTGAAAATCCATTAGAAACAGAAAATGTTCTTGTCAATCATAGGCTTTCGTGATATCGTGCCGATCTTTAGTGGGTCAGAGGCGTTGCCGATTTTCCCCGCATTTCGTCAGTACGTGCCGGCTTCAACGCCGGGCGGGTCGCGAGTTTCGCCAACAGGTCGCCCAGAAAGAACATTGTTGTTTGGAGATTGGAGAATGGACATGGCACAGACCGAAAGCGATCTCAGCAAGCGCCCCGGCAGCAAACCGCGCCCGTTCAAACTCGTGCGCGTGGAAAAGACCCTGATGCCCGAGGGCGGCGGCGGCCAGAACTGGTACCGCTACGTACTGGATAACGGCCGCTCCACCATCACCGGTCAGCGCAACGGCTCACTCAAGGATGTCACCGCCTACGCCAACACGTACGCCGAAACACTGAACGCCCGCGGCATCGGCGGCCATTCCGTCTGGTCGCCGCGCGCCAAAAAGCAGGCCTGAACCCACAGTCGCAGGTCCCTTCCAAAAGCAAAAGGCCGGTGCGAACACCGGCCTTTTTTCGTTTCACCACCCTCGGTCTGAATTCAGACGCAACCCGTCGGCTTGGGCAACCCGCCGTACTTGGTGATCGGCTTCATCGGCCCGGTCATCCATTGCGAGAACATTTCCTTCTGGTCGACACCGACATACTTGGCAAACTTGCGGATCGGCGGCACCACGCCGAATTCATCATAGTATTCGCGCGCCTTCAGGATTTGATTCCACTTGCTCTCGTCGATGGTCACGCCATCGACATCGGCCATGGCCTTGGCGATGTCCTCCGACCATAGATCGCGGTCCTGTAAATAACCGTCGCCATCACGAACGGGTAATTCCATGGTGCACCTCCAACAATTGAAAAATACTGGGCTGTCACACGGCAGCGGATGGCGGTATTGAAACAATTCCAGACTATTTCAGTCAAGAAGCCGGAGATTCGTGGGGGCTTGCGGCGAACGCCGCCGATCAAGGCTTGCGCTGTTTGTCGAGCGCATCTTTCAGACCGGCGAAGGGCGAATGCGTGGCCGACTGGCCAGTCACCTGGCCGGTCAGACCAAACGTCGCGCCCTGGCCGGTGATCTGCTGTGAATATTTCTGGTGCTCCCAATCGTGGCAATACAAACAGAGGTTCTCCCAGTTGCTGCCGTCGGGCGGGTTGTTGTCGTGATTATGGTCTTTGTGATGGACCGTCAGCTCGTGCAAGTTGGGAAGCGTGAACTCGCGGCCGCAACGGGCACACACCCACGGGTAAAGACGCAACGACTGTTCGCGGTATCCGGCCATGCGGGTATCGGCCTGCTTGCGCGCCTTGGCGACCACCGCGTCGAGCTTGCCGTGATCAATCTGACCGCCGGAGGGGCGGCGGGGCCCTTGATTACCAGCCATGCCAATAATTCGAGATGTTGTTCATAAAGGTTCTGTTGGGGAGCAATCGCCGGCTTTCAGCCGATAAACGTCGGTAATATCTACCGGACCCCATGATAGCCTACGTTATAACACCCCGCTGAAAGTTCAACTGCCTCATGCGCGATATCAAAACTCAACTCCGGTTACCGGCTCGTTGGCTCAAGTACGGCCTGCGACTCTTCCGCCGCAACCCGTGGTTGTTGCTGGGGCTGGGAACAGCCAGCGCCGTACTCCTCGGCCTGTTGCTGCTGATTCCTTTCCTCGGCGGTCTGCTGGCCACGGCCGTGGCACCGGTGTTGCTGGCTGGTGGCTACCAGGTATTGCACGATACCGCCCGACTCAGCCAACCCGTCAGCGGCGAACCCATTGGAACCGCCATGGCCCGGGCACCGCGCGTTTTCCTGTCCATCTTCCGCAACGGCCAGCTGACCCTGGCCCTGATCATGGCGTCCATCTACGCATTGATCGTCGCACTCCTCATCAACATCGTGGTGCGGATCATCGCCGGTCCGGCTTGGGCGAATCCGCTGGCAGCACTCGATATCCTGCCATTACTCGGTGTGCTGGCCGGAATGCTGGCCGGTTTCGCGCTCTACTCGCTGTTGGCCATGACCCTGGTGTTCGCGCTACCGCTCGCCATGTTTCAGGATGAACCGCTGGTGCCGGCGGCCCTGCGCAGCTTTCGCCGCTGCCTGCGTTATGTTGTCGCCATCCTGATCATGCTGGCGCTGGCGCTGGCTCCGGTTTATGTCAACGGCATCATGGGCATGGCCTCGGCGGCGCTCGGCTATCTGACCGCGGTGCTCGTCGGCGCCGTCACCCTGCCGCTGGCCGTGGCCGCGTTCTATTGCGGTTATCAGGATCTGTGCCCGCCGGCTGAAGAACGCGAAGCAGCCTAAAGGATTTCCGTATCTCAATTTCAGATAACGGTGTTCAGCCGGCGCCTTCCAGTTCTTCCCAGCGCGCGTAGGCGGTTACCAGGGCGATCCGCAATTCTTCGAGGCGCGTCAGGGTCTCGGTGATAGCCGTCTTGTCCTGCTGGTAAAAGCCACTATCGCTGACCCGGGCGTTCAGCGCCGCTTGCTCCGCTTCGAGCGCCTGTATCTGCACCGGCAGCAATTCCAACTCGCGTTGTTCCTTGTAACTGAGCTTGCGCCTACCGCCGGCGCTGCTTTCCGGCCTGGCGGCATCGGCTGGTTTTGCCGTGGCCGGCTCACGCTTCTGCGTCACGGCCCGGCTGGCACGCTGGCGCAGCCAATCCTCGTAACCACCCACGTATTCACCGACACGGCCGTCGCCCTCGAACACCAGTGTGCTGGTGACCACGTTATCCAGGAACGCACGGTCATGGCTGACCAGCAACAGCGTACCCTCGTACTCCGTCAGCAATTCTTCCAGCAGTTCCAGTGTATCCACGTCAAGATCATTGGTGGGTTCGTCGAGCACCATCATGTTGGCCGGTTGGGTAAACAGCCGCGCCAGCAACAAGCGGTTACGCTCGCCGCCCGACAGCGCCTTCACTGGCGAATCGATACGCTCCGGGGGGAACAGGAAGTCGCGCAGATATCCGATCACGTGCCGCGGACGACCGCGGACGTTGACGTAATTGCCGCCTTCGCTCAGGTTGTCGCGGACGGATTTTTCCGGATCGAGCAGGCGTCGGTGCTGATCGAAATAGGCAATCTGCAGGCGCGTACCCAGAACCACCTGGCCCACGGACGGTTCCAGTTCACCCAGGATCAGTTTCAGCAACGTACTCTTGCCCGAACCATTCGGCCCGACGATGCCGATGCGGTCACCGCGCAGGATGTGGGTGGAGAAATCGCGCACGATCCAGCGGTTGCCGATCGGAGACGTCATAGGCGGGACGTCAGGGACACGTGTCCGAGGGGCGCAGGGCATGGATGCCCTGTTTGCGCCTTCGCCGTACTGGAAACCGACACCGCGCACATCGACCACCAGCTTGCCGGATGACGCGCCGCTATCGACCGAGAAATTGGCCCGCCCCATAACGTCCTGGCGGCCGGCGCGTTCCTGGCGCAAGGCCTGCAGGGCGCGCACCCGGCCCTCATTGCGCGTGCGTCTGGCCTTCACGCCCTGGCGTATCCAGGCCTCTTCCTCGGAGAGTTTTTTGTCAAACTTGACCGCGGCGCGTGCCTCGATCTCCAGCATCTCGTCCTTTTTTCTGAGATAGGTATCGAAGGCGCAACCGCGACTTCCCTGTCGCGCGTCCCTCGCCTCGTTCCGATCGGCGAAATCACCCGGGAAGGATGTCAGCTGGCCGCGATCGAGCTCGACGATGCGCGTCGCCAGATGGCGCAGGAAGGTGCGGTCGTGGGTAATGAACATCACCGCGCCACGATAGACGCGCAGATAGTCCTCCAGCCAACCGATGGCGGCGATGTCGAGGTGGTTGGTCGGCTCATCCAGCAACAGCAGGTCAGGCTCGCTGACCAGCGCCCGCGCCAGCATCACCTGCCGGCGGATGCCACCGGAACAATCCCGGATTGGCCGGTCGGCGGGCAGTTGCAAGTGGCTGAGCACCGTATCCACGCGATGGCCGAGCACCCAGGCGCCATGTGCCTCGATGCGGGCCTGCAGAACCGAAAGTTCAGGCAGGCGTTCCGGCGACGCTCCCACTTGCTGCGCGAGCTGGTGATACTCGCTCAACCAGGTGCCGGCTTCGCCCAAACCCTTGGCCACCGACTCATAGACCGTCTCGTCACTGTCCGCCGGCACTTCCTGTTCGAGATGGGCGATGCGCAATCCCTCCGGGCACCAACGCTCGCCATCGTCGGGGGTCGCTACACCGGTAATGACGCGAAACAGTGTCGACTTGCCAGTGCCGTTGCGCCCGACCAGACACACCCGTTCGCCCGACTCGATCTGGAAATCGGTATGGGCCAGCAGCGGGTGCAGGCCATAGGCCAGCGAAACATTGGTGAGGGTCAACAGCGGCATCGACGGTGAATCAATCTGGTCGGGGGTGGCATTCTACCCCCTAAACGAAGCTACCCGAGCAGGGTGGCGATATCCGCGGCGAGACTTTCCGGGCTGTCCTTCGGGGCGTAACGCTTCACCACCCGACCCTGCCGGTCGACAAGGAACTTGGTGAAATTCCACTTGATGGCCTCGGTGCCCAGCACGCCCTTCTGTTCCTGCTTGAGATAGCGATACAAGGGATGGGCCTCGTCACCATTCACCTCGATGCGCGCGAACATCGGAAAACTTACGCCATAGCGGGCCGTGCAGAAATCGCGGATCTCGGCTGAGGTGCCGGGTTCCTGCCGCCCAAACTGGTTGCACGGGAAACCGAGTACCGCGAAACCCTTATCCCGGTGCTGGCGGTACAGCGCCTCCAACCCGGCGTACTGGGGCGTGAACCCACACTCACTGGCGACGTTCACGATCAGCAGTACCTGCCCACGATATTCAGCCAATGCCTGGTTAGCACCTTCCAGGGTCACCGCCTGGAAGTCATATAAGCTCATTTGGGAAGAACCGCGCGCAACGAAATCTGGATCACTTGGCGCCGGGCGTGACAGCCGCTCGCGGAACGAAGTAACGGGTGGAGCGAACTGTCGTGTGGTCCAGGGTGATGACCGCCAGGCCGGAGCGCATGCCAATCACCAGATGATTGTCAATCAACACGGCGCTGTTGGGGAACAGAGGCCACCAGAACTGTTCCCGCGCCAGCACCTTCAGATTGCCACCCTGACCGCTACTCCCCATGGCCATAAGCGACGAGTTGCCAATAATAATCTTTTGTCCAGCCACCTTGCCCCGTGGGTCTTCAACCACCAACACGGGTGCATCCGGCAAGAGAACAATACGACTCAACCGGGGATGCTGGTCGGGAGAATCGACACGATACACAGCGCCTTCGCGCAAACCCAGGTGAGCCAACCCGGAGAAAACCAGCAGGTGCTTGTCGCCGGGAAGAATGGCGATAATATTTTTCTTCAGGAGGATCTTTCGTTCACCGCCCGGAAGTATGGCCACGAGCTGACCGCCCCACTCGCCGCGGTCGGTACCCTCATACCGTATCGGCCCTGCCTGAAGCCGCGCCTGCGGAACATTTGTGTCCGGCACCGAGTGTTCAACAGGTTTGACGACCAGCCGCCCTCCCGCCAATTGCACCGCAAAACTCTGTCCGGACCGGTTCGCGCGCGATAGTGCCTCGCCAGCCGGGATGGATTGTTCTTTAAAACCCAGCGTCTTCAGGACACCGTCAATGTCATTGGCCGCGGCCGGTCCCTGGGCAACACCAAGGATAAAAGCAAGAAAAATGGAGTTCTTCATTTTCACTATTCGGGCTCCTGTCAGCGAGCGGACAAAAACGCGGCCTGAAGTCACCGGCATATACGGTGATTACAGATTCGCCACGTAATCGATCATCCGCTGACGCAGGGCGGCATCGGGCAGGCGGCCGACACCGGCCGCCATGTTGTCGAGCATATGGTTCAGCTTCGAGGTCGCCGGGATAGCGCAGGTCACCTGCGGGTGCGATACCGCGAACTTGAGGAAGAACTGCCCCCAGCTCTCGCAATCGATTTCCTTCGCCCAGTCCGGCAGCGGCTTACCCTTCACCTTGCCGAACAGACCCGACCGTTGGAACGGCCGATTGACCAGCACGGCGACTCCGCGCTCGGCGGCAACCGGCAACAGGCGCTTCTCGGCCTCGCGATCCTCGATGTTGTAGGTCAGTTGCAGGAAATCGAGACGTTCGCTCTTGAGCAACGCCTCCAGTTCGTCGTGGAAGCGGCCATGAGAAGTGGTCACACCGATGTAGCGGATCTTGCCCTGCGTCTTCATGTCCTTGAGCGTCGGCAGGTGTGCCTGCCAGTCGCGCAGGTTGTGAATCTGCATGAGATCGAAGCGCGCCACGCCCCACTCCTTGCGCGATTGCTCCATCTGCTGGATACCGGCCTCTTTCCCGTCGGTCCACACCTTGGTGGCGGAAAAGATCTTCGAATGTTTGGTGCGCTTGAGCAGCGCCCCGGTCACATCCTCCGCCGTGCCGTACATGGGCGAAGAATCGATCAGCGTGCCGCCCTGATCGAAGAACGCCTGCAACACCGGGCGCAGTTCGTTCAGCTTCACGGGATCCCGGCCGACGTTGAAGGTGCGCGAGGTGCCGAGCCCGATCACCGGTAATGGCTCGCCCGTCGACGGAATCGGTTTGGTGATCACCGCCTTCGGTTCGGCGCCGGACAGGCGTGGCACCAGCGGCAACACTCCGGCCACGGCGATGGTCTTCAGAAAACGGCGGCGGTCGTAATCGTGTGTAGTGTCAACCATGACTTCTCCTTGGGCGCCGACGCGGCGCATTGTGTTGCTGGGCGATCTTTCCCTGCTGTGCACCAAGCCGCCATGACACCAAACCCCACAACAGCGTCAACGGCACAGCGATCCAGGCGATGGCCGACAGCCCCAGGCCCAGCGAACGCAGGCCGGCATAGGCCCAGGCGCTCACGGCATCGCCACCGCGGTATACCACGGTATCAATAAAGTTCTTGGCCTTGTACTTCTCCTCGCGGCCGAGCACGACGTAAAGCATTTCCCGTGCCGGGCGCGTCACGGCGTAGTCGCCGGCGCGACGGATCACCTGCACCACCGCCAGCACGGCAAAGACGGGCGCCAGCGCCAGGGCCGCGAAACCGGCCACCAGCAGGATCGGTACCAGCGCCAGCGTCCAACCAAGCCCCAGCGCCTTCACCAGCCGCGCCGTCAGGAACACCTGGATCGCCAGGGCCAGGGTGTTGACGGTCAGGTCGATGGTGGCGAAGGTCGCCGTGCGTTCGGCTGTGCTCGCGAAGGTGTCGCGCACGATCTGCGCCTGGTGAAAATACAGGATGGTCGAAAGCGTGGTGAACAACAGCATCAACAGGCAGATGCCGAGCAGGTAAGGCGAACGCAACACCAACTGGATACCGGCCAGGATGGTGCCGCCCATGGCGCGCTCGCTGGTCGAAACATTCACGCGGTTGCCTTTGCGCGGTTGCCGCTGGTACCAATCCACCAACCGGTGCACGCAGACGGCCGACACCACCAGAAAACCCGCCGACACCAGCAGCAGGTTGGTCGCGCCCAACGGCACGGCCAACACGGCGGTCAGGGCCGGGCCGGTCAACGCCCCGGCCGTGCCACCGGCGGCCACGAAGCCGAACAAGCGTTTCGCCTGCTCGTTGGTGAAGAGATCGGCCAGAAAACTCCAGAACACCGACACCACGAACAGGTTGTACACGCTCGCCCAGATGAAAAACGCCCGGGCGATCCAGGGGTCGGTCAGTTCGGCGCTGAACAACACGAAGAACAGGATCAGGTTGGCAATAAAAAAGTAATAGACGTACGGCACGAGCTGCCGGCGCGGAAAGCGCGAGGCCACCCAGCCGAACAGCGGCACGGCCGCCAGCATGACCAGAAACGTGCCGGTGAACAGCCATTGCAACTTGTCCACACCGCCGGCAATGCCCATGGCATCGCGCATCGGCCGGATGATGTAGTAACCGCACAGCAGCGTGAAAAAATACAGGAACGACCAGGCCAGTGCCGTCAACTCGGCCAGCTCGACATTCACCAGGCGACGAACCCAGCGATAAACCGGTTTCTCTGTGGAGCGCCGTGGGGCGGACATGACGTCAGGAATGCCGTAGTGGATACAAGATCACGCTACCCGGGAATGTGCCGGGGCACAACCACGATCCACAATGGTGCGTTAGCAGGCTGCGGTGCGGCACAGGGATGTGCCGCCATTTTTCGAACGCGTAAGTGTTTGAAAAATGGAGCGAGCCGCGGACCTGCGCCGCGGCGAAGCGAACTGAAAAAGTCCAGGAAGGACTTTTTCAGCATCCAGTTAGACGGGCTTCACACCGACGATTCCGCACATCTCGCAGGGCGAGAGCTCATCCATGTCGATCGCCAACGCCACGCGCGTGCCGCAACCGATGCAGGCGTACATACCGGCCGGGAATTTCTTGGGCGGGGGTGGCGCGATCCGGGTGATGGTAGGTTCTGCGCCGATGTATTCGGTGCTGCCGCAATTGTCGCAGGGCGTCAGTACCCGCTTGGGCTCGGTAAACAGTACGATCTGCCGGCAACCCTTACACTCATAACGACCGGTCGGATACTCGACGATGGTCTGTTCCACCTCGGCCTCGGCCTTCGCCTCGGCCAGCGCCTGCAGGAGCGCATCGCTGAGCTCTTTGACGCGCACTTCCGCCGCCTTGGCCTCCCGGACCGCTTGTTGTACTTCAGCGGCCAACTGTTTGGCCCGTTCCTGTGCCTGTGTCATTAGGTATTCCGTAATTTCCTGTTGGCCGCCGGGTGCGGCGCGGCATCTCGCGATGCGCGCTATGATAACCCGATACCTCGGGAACATCCCCCCGAGCCGACTATCTGATGTTTAACCAACCCATTGGCCAAAAATCCACGAAAACCCTTCTGTTTTCGCTGTCACTCGTGGTCCTAGGTGCCGCCCTGCCGTCCTCCGCCGCCACGCCGCAGGGCCGGATCACCGGCGGCAAGAACTACACCCTGCCCGGCAGGAAGAACTCCTGCAATAAGACGTGACCATCGATCTATCGCGCTGATCAATAATGCGGCGGCGGAGTTTCGTCGTCGCGACTGGCCACTGGATAGGACGACAGGCTCCGCACCTGAACTTTCAGCGCCTCCATGTCGCGGACCAGGCGATCGATCTCGCCCTGCTGGCGCGTCACGACATCATTCAGCTCTTGAATGGTCTTGTCCTGAAACGCGACCCGCGTTTCAAGTTCGGTCGCACGATCGCTCATCGCATCAGTCTCCCGCTCATGGGCATGGCCTGTCAACGCGTCTGGCGGTACGCCAATGCCGACGCTTCCGCCCAAGGCGGCACCGCTTTCCACAGCTCGCGCCGTTGCCTGTCTATGCTCCGGTAATCGGGGCAATGCCGCTCCACCAATCGCCAGAAGCGCGCGGAGTGGTTCAATTCCACCCGATGGCACAGCTCGTGGATCATCACATAGTTGACCGTCTCGGGGGAATGAAACAGCAGCTTGGCATTGAGGGAAATCGTGCCGTTTCGGGAACAACTGCCCCAGCGGGTTTTCTGGCGTTTGATCAACACACGCCTGTACGACAACCCCAGTTCGCGGCTGACGCGTGCAAGCTCAGGCGCCAGATGGCGGTGTGCCTGTCGCAGCAACCAGCGGGCCAGCGCCGCGCGGCATGCCTGTTCATTGTCGATGGCGCCCACCACCAGCAGTTTCCCGGCCCCGGTCTCGCGCACCGTGGTGCGGGTATCGTGCTCCGTGCGCTGCGCGCTGACTTCCCAGGTAAGACCCAGGGCCGTGAAGGTGATTTGCGGCGGCAGGCACCAGACCGCCTCGGCTTCGTAGTGCGCGCGCAATGACGCCACCCGCTCCAGAGCGGCACGAATCCAGCGCTGCTTGCGCACCAGCAAGGCAGGCACCTGCGATGGGTCGTAGCCATGGGGGATCACCACCTCCAAACCCCGCTGCGGCGAAACGCGAAAACCAATACTCCGGCGCCGCGGGCTGACCTTCAGGTGGTACTTGAACAGGCTCTCACGCATTCGAATGTGTGTCGTCAGGGTGCAAGCATTGTAATGGATTCCCCACACAACGTCCGTCTATTCGCCGTTGGCTGGCATTGAAACAGACATCCACCCTACAATGCCTGCCCCGCACGTCGCTGGTTGCCATGAAGGTTTCGCTCGATACCCTGCCGTTTCGCAACACCTTTGCCGCCTTACCCACGGCCTTCTATTCGCGCGTCACGCCGACACCCTTCGAGAGCGAAGCGCATCTGATTCATTTCAACACCGCGGCCGCAGAACTGTTGGGTCTCGACCCCGCCGTGCAACACGATCCGCGCTTTCTCGCCGCCTTCAGCGGCCAGCAGCCATTGCCGGGCATGGACCCGATCGCCATGCTCTACGCCGGTCACCAGTTCGGCCACTACGTGCCGCAGCTGGGCGACGGGCGCGCCATTATTCTGGGCGAGCTGACCAACCCGCGCGGCGAGAAATGGGAATTGCAGTTGAAAGGCTGCGGCCAGACACCGTACTCGCGCCAGGGCGACGGGCGCGCCGTGTTGCGCTCCAGCATCCGCGAGTATCTGGCCGGCGAAGCCATTCACGGTCTTGGCATCCCCACCACCCGCGCCCTGTGCCTGATCGGCGGTCGGGACGAGGTCTATCGTGAGCAGATCGAAACCGGCGCCATGATCACCCGGATTGCGCCCTCGCACGTGCGCTTTGGTTCATTCGAGGTGTTCTACTACCGTGAACAATACGACCACATCCGCACCCTCGCCGATTACGTGATCGACCAACACTACCCGGAGCTGGCCGACCAGCCGGATCGTTACCTGCAATTCCTGAACGAAGTCGTGGAACGCACCGCCAACCTGATGGCGCAATGGCAGGCGGTCGGTTTCGCCCACGGCGTGATGAACTCCGACAACATGTCGATCCTCGGGCTGACGCTCGACTACGGACCCTATGGCTTTCTGGAAGCCTACAACCCCGGCTTCATCTGCAACCATTCTGACCACAGCGGCCGTTACGCCTTCGATCAGCAACCGCAGATTGGTTTGTTCAATTTAAGCTGCCTGGCCCAGGCGCTGCTGCCGCTCATTGAAGTCGAAGACGCCAAGGCCGCCCTGTCGGCCTACTGGAGCGACTTTACCGCGCCCTATCACCAGACGATGGCGCGCAAGATTGGCTTTGAACAGGCGGACGAACCGGCGATCAAACTGCTGGAATCGCTGCTGGCCCAGATGCAGCAAAGCCGCACCGACTACACGCGGCTGTTCCGTGCCCTGGGCGATGTGCAACGTGATGGCGAGAATACCCCGGCGGCATTGCGCGACCTGTTTGTTGACCGCGAAGCTTTCGATGGTTGGCTGGCCGACTACCGCGCCCGCCTGCGTACCCACGCCAAGCCCGACGCCGAGCGGCGCGCGGTCATGATGGCCACCAACCCCAAATACATCCTGCGCAACTACCTGGCCCAGGCCGCCATCGAAAAGGCCGAACGCGGCGACTACGCCGAGATCGACCGCCTGCTCACCGTCCTGCGCACCCCATTCGATGAGCAACCCAACGCCGAAGCCTACGCCGCCCCGCCGCCGGACTGGGCCGACAATATTCAGGTCAGCTGTTCTTCGTAATCCCCGTGTCTTCGGGAACGGGCATACCTCACTCCGCCCCCTCGACGAGCTGTGAAACCCTTTTGTTAACTTACGCCGCCTTTTGCCGCTCAATGGTGAGCTTGAGACCCAAAGCGCGCAGGAGTTCCATAATCGTATCGATCTTGGGATTCCCGCGGCGTGACAAGGTGCGGTAGAGGCTCTCGCGACTCACACCCGCCGCCTTCGCCAGCGCAGCCATGCCGCCTTTGGCCTGCGCGACGTTACGCAGCGCTTCAAGGAGCACCGCCGGCTCGCCATCTTCGAGCGCCACGTTGAGATAGGCGACGATATCTTTCTGGGTCTTAAGGTAATCCGCGGTCTTGAATGCAGTGGCTTTCATGTTTGCCTCCGATATGCCTGCCAGTACGATTGCGCCAGCTCGATGTCACGGCCTTGCGTGGATTTATCGCCACCGCACAGCAGGATCACGATGGATTTTCCTTTGTGCGCGAAATACACGCGGTAGCCCTTGCCCTCGAAGATCCGCAGTTCGAATACACCCTCGCCGACCGACTTCCAATCGCCCGGCAACCCGAGTCTCAGACGATCCAGTTGAACGAGTACCCGCGCCTTTGCGCGCCCGTCCCTGAGCTTGGCGATCCACCGATCGAAGGGCACCACGCCATCCGGGAGGCGGTACTTGCGGATTTCGATCACGGGTTCAGTGTAGCCTATGAGCTACATCTGGTCAAACCGGGGAAAGTGACGCGGCAGGGACGGGAATCCGGGATAGTAGCGTCAATAGCTGCCTGGCACGGGTTTTCCTAATTGTTATTCCCTCCGCCCCCGGGCCACACGCTGTCTGCGGTTCAATCTTCTCGTCTTGTTGTATTCTATGGTGGCGATGCGGTATCTGCGTAAACCATGAACCTATCGGAGCGGAAAGTCAGCCAGGTATGGGCAAGTTAGCGATCAAATCCCCGGGATGCCCGATCAGCGAAGTGAGCCTGAAACTGGGCGACATGACGATCGGCCGTGGCGCGGCATGCGATATCGTGCTGAAGAACGACAAGTCTGTCAGCACCCAGCACGCCGTGATCAAGACGGTTGGCGCAAAGTCGACGATCGAGGATCTCGGCAGCACCAACGGCACACTCATCGGCAACGAACGCATTAAGCGGCATGAGCTACGCAACGGCGACACGATCATCATCGGCGAGCACGAGCTGGTGTATCGCGATGTCGTCGCCATGGGCGCGGCCACCTTTGGCAGTCGCCCGGCTTCCTTTGCCGCGCCGCCGGAGACTCCGCAGGAAAAGACCCGGATCATCTCGGCCTCCTCGCAGCTGCTGGCCGTGGATGGCAAGGACAAGGGCAAGCGTGTGCCACTGGTGAAAGAGGAAACCCTACTCGAAAACCCCGGCAAAACCCCAGCCCGAATTTATCGCACCCCGGACGGCTACGTGCTGAGCGCGCAGATCGGGCCCGGCGAACCAAGACTCAACGGCAAACCCGTCCCGCCGGGTGGCCAGCTGCTTGCTAACGGCGACATCATCGATATCGCGGGGACGAAGTTTCAGCTGCTCATCTAGTCGCGCACCAGCCACCGGAGGATAATTCCTCCATCCATTTTTTAGCACTATTATTTCTGTTGTTTGATTCGGAAACCGTGGTCTGGTCCCGATTCGCCCTCCCGACCGCCTCAGCCCGAAAAATCCATTTCGCGCTGGTGCCTGATCGCCAGCAGGCGAATCAGGCTCTGCTCGGGCAAGAAGCGATAGAGCGCGATGTAGCCAGTCTTGCCATAGGAAATAACCAACTCGCGAATCTCGCCTTCGACGCGCCGACCGATCAACGGGTGATCCGAAAGAATCTCGACGGCTTTACGAATCGCAACCGCCGCATCCGCGGCGGCGGCAGGATCGTGCTCAGCCAGAAACGCGAATGCCCGCTCCAGATTGGCAAGCGCGTTCTGGGTGTAAACTACCTGCGCCATGCCTTGGGCCGCGCCGCTTTCGGGTTTCTGGCCAGCCGCTCCAGCCAGGTATGCACATCCTCCGCCCGATAGACCGCCGCACCCTCCTCGACACCGGAATCCGCGGCCAGCGCCTCGCGCACAAACTCGCGCATCCGCTCCTCCCGCGCCACCTCGCGCTCCAGCGCCTCCACCATCAGACTGTGCGCCGACCGGCCGGTCTCCTTGGCCAGGCGAGTAATGCGTGATTTCAGCTTATCGGACAGCTTGAGCGTCGTGGTTGCAGTCATGGGGATCACTCCGATGGGTAACACTATGGTAGCACCGGCAATACAGGGGGGCAATGCGGTGGCCAGCTGCTCGCTAACGGTGACTTCATTGAAATCGCGGGGACGAAATATCAGCTGCTCGTATAGCTGCGCGACAAGACGACGTTACACGTTTGCCAAAATCAGCAGTAGTTCATCAGCGCTACCGGCCTCACGCGGGGCCGTACATTCCGTGTATGTTGATCGGGAAACTGAAAGAGAATTGCTCAACCAGGAGCATGTTGCCGACATCGGCAACATCCCATTGGGAGTCGCCTTGCAGACCCTTGACCTGAAGCGAAATCAGCCGCGGTACGAGTCCGCGCGCTCCCAAATCCCAGATCATGTTGTACTTTTCGGTGGGCACGTACAGCTTCACGTGAAATTGATCCTGGGCATCCGAATCGACGGCGATACCCGAGAGGTAGTGAATCAGCCCGTAGGTCGGCTTCTTCTTCGTCGACTTCGCGGACGATGAGGTGTGGCCGCTGTCGTTTATAAATAATTTTCCTTGTCGAAGCGAGACGGTGTCGTCGCCGGTGATGACCATCAACGGCATGCCAAGCTGTGTGCGCACGGGAAAACTGATGGCGTGCCCTTCGTTGCTGACGGTCATCCAGGCGTCCAACGATGTCGCTATCGAGTGGATGACCCTCAGTTCGATCCGGTTCGAGGTCTTGGTTGCCACACTATCCATACCCTTCCCCAATACGGCCGGTTGACTGCAAACCCAGCACCAACTTAAACAGCAAAGGCATGGCGGTCAATGGATAGGGGAATATTCGCGGCCTGACAGGCCTTTACCAGCCGCCTGCGTGAGCGCGCGAGTCGGTCCGGCGAGCCGAGGCTCAACGGCAAACCCGTTCCGCCGGGCGGCCAATTGCTCGCGAACGGCGACATCATCAATGTCGCGGGGACGCAACACAAAATTGGGTACCCCTCAGATCTCGATTGTTCCTGATATTTAGAGGAAACTGTGATCTGGCCCTGGTTTACTGATGTAATTTTCCTCTACTTGTTATACGCCTATGTTTGTAATGGCAACGCTTCGACTGTTATGGTTTCGTTGTCATCGTAAGCTGATTTGTATCATTCGGACGTCAGGTGCCGTGGCCGCCATTTGAGGCAGCCAACCCGTCGTAAGCTGGGTTCAACAAGAACTGGCTGACATGGAGGGTAATCGATATGTTCACCAGCAATCCCTTCGCTGACATCACGGTTTTTCTGCCCCCGCATGTCATGCAGACCTATATCGGTCTGATGATATTCGCGGTCGCCGTTGGCACGCTAGCCGACATGCTCCACAAGAGCAGCGCAAAATTTTTCCTACGGCAGTGGAAGAAATCAAAAGCGGCCGCCACGAGACGGGTGAGCGGCGCGGAAACCGCTTCCCTGGCGGTCAGGACCGTCCTGAAAGAAGTAATAACCTCCGGCGAGTTCTGTAACCCGATGCGCAGGATCTCGCATCTCCTGATGTTCTATGGCTTCCTGACCTATCTCACCACGACCGTCGTAATGATCTTCGTCTATCCCACGGCCGCCACGCCAACGATCTGGCCGCTGCTGTGGAACATCGGCGCCGTGATGGTCCTCATCGGTGGCTACTGGTTTTTCTTTTTCCTCAGGGTAAACGTCGCCAAAGAGGGACATTCGCCGTTTCGCCTGGTGCGCGCGGATCTGTTCATCGTCAGCCTGCTGGCGAGCGTCACCTTCGCGCTCATCTGGGAGACTGTGCAGACGGCGGGCAACCTGACGGCCACCCAGATCGCCTTCGGCGTTTACATCCTTTTCACCACGGTGCTCTTTGTGGGCGTGCCCTGGTCCAAGTTCGCCCATATGTTCTACAAACCCGCCGCGGCCTTCCAGAAACGGGTGGAGGAGGCAAACGGCTCCTCCAACCTGCCGCGGCCCGCTGACGTCAACAACATCGTGAGGTAATCGGATGCCCACTTTCGTATACATGACGCGATGCGACGGCTGCGGTCAGTGCGTGGATATCTGCCCGTCCGACATCATGCACATCGATAAGACCTACCGGCGGGCTTACAACATCGAACCCAATTTCTGCTGGGAATGCTATTCGTGCGTGAAGGCCTGCCCGCAGCACGCCATAGACGTGCGCGGATACGCGGACTTCGCCCCGCTGGGACACAGCGTGCGGGTGCTCCGGGAAGAGGAAAAGGGATCCATCTCCTGGAAGATAAAGTACCGCGACGGACGGGTGAAGGAATTCACCTTCCCGATCAGGACCACGCCCTGGGGTTCCATCCAGTCGCCATCCGATTACGCCGTGCCCGACGCCAACGCCCTGGGCTCGGTCATGCTCGCGCACGAGCCCGAGGCGCTCAAGGTCAAGACGCTTCCTACCCTGCCCCCCAAGAAAAAGGTGTGATGCCATGGGAATATTCTCTTCCAGAAAAACCAAATTCGTGGATTCGGACATCCTCATCATCGGTGGCGGCTTTGGCGGCTGCGGGGCCGCTTACGAAGCCAGATACTGGGCGCGCAACGCCAAGATCGTCCTGGTCGAAAAGGCCAACATCGAGCGCAGCGGTGCCGTGGCGCACGGCCTGTCGGCGATCAATTGCTACATGGGCATGCAGTGGGACGAAAACCGGCCCGAGGACCACGTGCGCTATGCCCGCGGTGACCTGATGGGTCTGGTGCGGGAGGATCTGGTCTTTGACATCGCCCGGCACGTCGACGCCACCGTCCACAAGTTCGAGGAATGGGGCCTGCCGATCATGAAGGACCAGAAGACCGGCCGGTACATGCGAGAAGGCCGCTGGCAGATCATGATCCACGGCGAGAGTTACAAGCCGATCATCGCCGAGGCCGCCCGCAAGGCGGCCTCCGAAGTGTACAACCGCATCATGGTCACGCATCTGCTGATGGACAAGGCGCGCCCCAACCGCGTCGCCGGCGCCGTCGGCTTTAGCGTGCGGGATGGGAATATGTACGTCTTCCGGGCGAAGGCGGTCATCGTGGGCGCCGGCGGTGCTTCCCACATGTTCAGGCCCAGGGCCATTGGCGAAGGCATGGGCAGGACCTGGTATGCGCCCTGGAGCAGCGCCTCGGCCTACGGCTTGCTGATACCGGTCGGTGCCAAAATGACACAGATGGAAAACCGGATCGTGCTCGCCCGTTTCAAGGATGGCTACGGTCCGGTCGGCGCCTGGTTCCTGCTGCTCAAGTCCCATGCCACCAATGCCTACGGCGAGAAGTACGAGCCACGCTGGTTCGACGAGATCAAAGCCATGGTCGGAAAGTATGCGGAGATCACGCCAATGCCCACCTGTCTGCGCAATCACTCCATGCTGCAGGAGATCAAGGCGGGCAAGGGACCGATCTTCATGCAAACGCAACATGTGCTCGATACCCAGGAGAAGGAAGAGATCGGCTGGGAAGATTTTCTCGACATGACCATCGGCCAGGCGGTGGTCTGGGCCTCACAGAACATCGACCCCAAGGAAAAACCATCCGAGCTGATTACCTCCGAACCCTACGTCATGGGCTCTCACGCCACCTGTTCCGGTGCCTGGGCCAGCGGACCGGAGGACTGCGCACCCAAGGACTACCAGTGGGGATACAACCGGATGACGACCGTCGAAGGGCTGTTCGGCGCCGGCGACACGATCGGCGGTTCCGCGCACAAGTTCTCATCCGGCTCCTTTACCGAGGGAAAGATTGCCGGCAAGTCGGCGGTCAAGTACATCACGGATATGGGCGGGAATGAGCCGCAGGTGGACGAGAAGGAGATCAACAGACTTAAAGCAACGATCTTCAAGCCGCTGGAAAATTACGATGTGGGACGGAACGAGATCGTCGCCGGGACCGTGTCGCCAAGCTACATCTCTCCGCTGCAGGGACTTCAGAGGCTGGAGAAGATCATGGATGAGTACGTAGGCGGCATCAGCACCTTTTATATGACCAACGAACCGATGCTCAACCGCGGGCTGGAGTTGCTAAGCATGCTGAAGGAGGATCTTGACCATCTCGGCGCCGAGGACCTGCACCAACTCCAGCGAGCCTGGGAACTCCATCACCGGGTGTGGACGGCGGAGTCCGTGACCCGGCACACGCTGTTCCGGCAGGAAACCCGGTGGCCGGGTTACTACTATCGCGGCGATCATCCGAAGCTGGACGACACCGACTGGCATGTATTCACCGGCTCCCAGTACGACGCGAAGACCGGTGAATGGCACATGACCAAGCTTCCCGTACACCACATCATCGATTGAACGGGTGACTCAGTGATCCCGGGGTACGGGCAATCCTTCAAACCGGGGTTATGTCTCGCGCCAAGTACTCCCGCAGCCCTTCAACCGGATAGCGGCTGACGGCACTGAAAGGGGTGCGGTTGAGCCTATGATGGAGGTCCGCCAGGTCGGCGTTTGCCAAGCCACCATCGTGTGCCACATACACCTCGAGCTGGAAGCGGATGTCGTTCATCGAACCCAGCACGCTGCGGTTGCTGGAGCGGGTGAAGCGGATCGTGCGACAGGTGTCGAGCATCCGCTCGATTTGGGTCTGGGTAAACTCTTCCCACAGCAACGACTTGAACAACCACTGTCCGAAGACCTCGCCCAGGTGATCGAGCTCCGGCTTCTTCAGCCCCGGCACGAACACCGAATACAAAGTCGCGTCGTGTGTGAACAACACGCATTTGCGCCGCTCGATGCGCAGCAGATTGGCGTGCCAGCCTTCGCCCGACGCGGACGGGTCAATGAGACTGTCCGGGATTTCCGCCAGCAACTTCTGTGTGCAACGGATCAAGAGCGACATGGTCGTGAATTCTGTCCCGTACGAGTTCAGCGGGTGTGAATATTAGCGGAAACTGTGCTCTGACCCGAATGGCACTTACTTAAGGAAAAGACCTCTGTTTACATCGTCATTCCGGCGAAAGCCGGAATCCAGGGTTTGAATAATATCGGCCGATAGGCCGATTCTGGATGCCAGCTTTCGCTGGCATGACGTAGTTTTTTACTTGTGTGGCCTTAAGTTAAGTGCCATTCTGCTCTGACCCGGGTTTTTGCAGTTTTTTATGCGGCGTGGCGCGTAGGAATTCGCTTAATCTCTTCCCGCATGCGTTTCTCCGCGTGCCACAAGTCGTAAGCCGCCTGAAGGCGCAACCAGAGCCCCGGTCCGTTGCCGCAGAACTTTCCCAGTCGCACGGCCATCTCCGGGGAAACCGCCATGGTGCCGGACAGAATACGGTGCAGGGTCTGGCGGCTGACACGCAGCGCCCGCGCCACCTCGGTTACATTCAGGCCAAGGGCGGGCAATACGTCCTCTCGCAGGATTTCGCCCGGGTGAACGGGCGGTACTTTAGGGGTTTCGTTAACCGGATATTCCTTCGCTTTCGCCATTGCACTTACCTCTCAGTGATACTGTTCAAGATCGACGCGCCAAGCATCGCCATCCATCCATTCGAACGTGACCCGCCAAGGGCCGTTGACCGATATCGCATATCGCTTGGGCGTCGTATGCAGTGCGTGCAGGCCAAAACCGGGAAAGTTCAGGTCCTTCAGTGACTGCGCGTGATGCAATACATTCAGGATACGCAACACCCGCTTTTGAAGGTCTGGCCGCACACCCGCGTTGGAGCCCGTGAGATACAGATCGCGCAGACCTTTATGGCGGAAGCTTTGTACCACATTAGAAAGTGTAGCGTATCACGCAACATGTGTAAATCCTTGCTTTACATGTGAAGGTGCGGGTGTCGGCAGTGCCCAACGGCATGCCTACCGTGAGCCTGTTCCGGCATAGAGCAGATGACCCAGCGGCAAACACGCCCGGGGCAGATGGGCCGACCGCGGACTACTGACGCAAAGGAAGCCGTGTCGGATTACTATGTTCTGTGAAGCTGATGAATATTAGCGGAAACTGTGCTCTGACCCGAATGGCACTTACTTAAGGAAAAGACCTCTGTTTACATCGTCATTCCGGCGAAAGCCGGAATCCAGGGTTTGAATAATATCGGCCGATAGGCCGATTCTGGATGCCAGCTTTCGCTGGCATGACGTAGTTTTTTACTTGTGTGGCCTTAAGTTAAGTGCCATTCTGCTCTGACCCTAGTTTTGGTGGAGGTAAAACTATATTGCCGAAACCGGGCTCAGGCTGAGCTAACCCGGTTATTTTTCGGGCTTTTCAGGCGCCAGATCACCGGCAATCTCTCGAAACTGCTCCAACGCCGCTTCAAGATCATCGACAATTTCCTGCGCCAAAACATCAGGGTCGGGGAGATTATCGGACTCGGAAAGCGATTCATCTCTAAGCCAGAAGATGTCGAGACTGACCTTGTCACGGGCAGAAATTTCATCGTAGGTGTACGCGCGCCAGCGGCCATCGGGCTTCTTGTCGGTCCAGGTAGCTTTGCGCTGGTGGCGGTTTTCGGGGTTGTAGCACTTCACGAATTCATCCAGGTCTTCGCGCTTCAAGGGGTCGGTCTTGAGCGTGAAGTGCATGTTGGTGCGCAGGTCATAGATCCAGAGCTTCTTGGTCCACGGGGTTTCGCTGGCGGGTTTCTTGTCGAAGAACAGCACGTTCGCCTTCACGCCCTGGGCGTAGAACAGGCCGGTGGGCAGGCGCAGCAGGGTGTGGACGTCGCACTCGTGCAGGAGCTTGCGGCGGATGGTTTCGCCGGCGCCGCCTTCGAAGAGCACGTTGTCGGGCACGACCACGGCGGCGCGGCCGTTTTGCTTGAGCAG
>ERZ1292623.1432-Hain-H51-01um-R1-1432-length-22980-cov-7_pt1 | contig 22980 bp, 22 predicted proteins | sample MGYA00564398_ERZ1292623 | MGnify/ENA primary metagenome ERZ1292623 (study PRJEB36523, sample SAMEA6512633) | groundwater metagenome | collected 2019-01-07 | study: AquaDiva: Metagenomics assemblies of 32 groundwater samples | reverse complement strand
GGGTGTCAGAAATCACGAGGATTTTCATAGTAGTAGTAGACTTTGGTCTGCGCGCATTGAAATGCGCTAATAAGAAGGCAGGTATTGTTTGATATTTTCTGGGGTGAGAGTCAATTGCTTAAGTTTTCCTTCAACGTATTCGCGGGCAACTTTTCTTGCTATACCCTCAATAGTTCGCTCAAGGGTACGCATACCGGCATCATAACCTAGCGGGCGAACAACCGAGGCCCACACTTCGTCCTGGATTACCAGGACTTCGCGTGGCAAGCCACTTTCTTCGATAACCCTAGGAAGCATGTAGGATTTTCCAATTGTAATTTTTTCCTCGTCTGTATACGAGGGCATTTGGATTACTTCTAAACGGTCAAGAACTGCTGTTGAGATATTGGTTGTATTGTTTGCGGTTGTTACAAATAATACTTCTGAAAGATTGAATGAGAAGTCGATGTAATAGTCGTGGAATGCATGGTTTTGCTCGGGGTCTAAAAGTTCAATCAAAACCCCCATTATTGAAGATCTTGCATCATCTGCTGTTCTATCAATTTCATCCAAAAGAACAACTGGATTTTTTGTTCCTGCTTTTTTTATTGCTTTAATAATTTGGCCGGGTTCTGCTTCTGGATGGACTCTGGATTGACCGCGAAGATCAAGAGCCGATCCCATTCCTCCAAACGGCACACGAGCAATTTGTCTTCCCAAAGCCTCTGCGATTGAGTAAGCCACGGTTGTTTTACCGGTTCCTACAAGTCCCACAAAACACAAAATAGGGGCGCGGGCAATATTGCCCTGCCTTTCCTTGTTTAACTTCATTATTGAGATAAACTCTAAAACTCGATTTTTGATATCTGCGAGGCCGTAGTGATGTTTGTCCAAGATCTCTTTGGCGCGATTTAAATCTAAAACATCTTCAGAACGTTTGTCCCAGGGAAGGTTAGTTACCCAATCTATGTAGTTTGCTAAATGTTCGACTTCGTCAAAGACGTCGGTTGAGGAAGACATTTTTGCAAAACGGTTCAAGCGAGAAGATATTCTGTTTTTTAACTCTTGAGGAAGCGGGGCTTGGTTAACGTGAGCACTAAGGGAAGAAATTTGGGCGGAAACGTCTTGGGCTGGCATATTATCATTAGTATACCAAGTAACAACATCCTCACAAGTGGATTTTGAAGCTACTTCGAGGCTGGAGTGGCTCTTGACAAACAAAGATCAATTGGTGCGATAATAAAAACTGTATTCAAAAATGAACCAAAGAGGAATTATACACCTGCTCCCTCTCCTTTTAGTTGTTGCAGTCGGGGCTTATTTTGTTCTTCAGGGAAAAGTTAAACTTCCTTCTTCGCTGACTCAACTGACCCAAAAAAAGCCAGAGGTGGGGCTTCAAACCACATATCAAAATCCATTTGATAAAGACTCACAGTATGTCAACCCGTTCTCGCAATACAAAAATCCCTTTAACAACCTAAAATGAAAGACACTTCCCTTCCAAGCTGTAAGTATCTACTGCTGAAAATAGCGCTTTTGTTCTTTGCTTTTTTGGCAGTAAACTTAATTTTTGGGAAGCCTGTTTTTGCACAAGCAGATTCTACAGATTCTGCAAGCATTACCCAAAAGTACGGAATTGCCTTCCCTATCACCGAATTGGGCGGTTGTACGGATTATGTTTCTTGCAGAAACTACTGCGAGGATCCTCTCAACAGCGGTGGTTGTACGGATTATGCTAAGGTAAAAGGCTTCCACAGCGAAGAAAATTTGGAGGATGAGGAGTTTATTAAGAAAGCTCAATCTGCACTTGGCTGTGATTCTTTTGCTTCTTGTCAAAACTATTGCGAGGTACCGGCAAATTACGAAAAGTGTAACTCTTTTGCGCAAGAACGCGGAGTGGGCGGCGGGTATGTGGCCGACCCTGGGCAAGTTCAGATTTTGACTACAGCAAAAGAGATCTTGGGTTGCGACTCAAGAGATTCTTGTCAAACACTTTGCAGCAACCAGGAAAATGCGCAAAAATGTACCCAATTTGCCCAACAAACTGGTTTAAGGGGAGGAGAACATATGGTAGGTCCTGGAGGATGCACATCGGAGTCAACCTGCCAAAATTTTTGCTCAGATCCAAACAATTTCCAAATCTGTTCAGGGTTCCATAATGTCAGCGGGGCGACATTTTCAGGTCCGGGAGGTTGTACTAATGAGCAGTCCTGCCGAACATTTTGTCAAGAAAACTCCGAGCAATGTTCTTCTTTTGGAGGATCACAATCAGGTAGTGTTGGAAGCAGTCCTCAAGAAATGTGCAATAAGACTCCGAATTGTTCCTGGGCAGGAGATACTTGCCAGTGCGGATTTTACGGGGAGACTAGAGAGTCACAAAACAGGGCACAAGAGTACGCCAGTTTCTGTACTACCAATCCCGACCAGTGCAAGGTCGGTCCGGGAGGGTACCCCATCCCTAGCGACAAGGCACAAAACTTCTCTAGCGGAGGATCGGGGCAAAATTATGAGCAAGACTATGGCAAATATTGTCGCGAGAATCCTGACAAGTGCAGGGCTATTGAAAATTCGGGAACTGGTGGTGGGTACGGCGGCTCGCAGCAAGGAGATCACGCTGCCGCTTGCGCAAGGTATGGTTGTAGTTGGACGGGCAACAGTTGCCAATGTACCGGAATAAACCCTCAACCCACTCCAGGCAACACAGGCACAGGAGATTATACTCCTCCGTCAAACTATACAGGGCCAACACCTGGCAGCGGTACATACACACCACCGAGCAGCTATTCAGGCTCAGGTACATATACACCACCGTCAAACTATACAGGGCCAACACCTGGCAGCGGTACATACACACCACCGTCAAACTATGATGCGGGTCACACACCTCCCGCAAGTTATACTCCGCCTTCCAGCTATGACAGTTCACCTCCTCCGCCACCACCATCGGGGTATGAGTCATCACCTCCACCTCCACCATCTGGCTACGCTCCTCCTCCACCACCATCGGGGTATGAGTCCTCGCCACCACCACCTCCTTCTGGAGAAGTGCATGGTGCCAAAAATCAGAATGGGTTTCTTCGGACATTAATAAACTTATTGCTCGGCCGGTAATCTTCTTGATATATTGATTAATGATTTTTAGAAGGCAGTTCTTCTTGGTGTTCCTTTCGATTTTTCTTGTCACGATTGCATCATTTGCAATTAGTATTGAAAAACCACAACAAAGCCCGCCTGATCTTTGGGTCTTACTCGCAAAAAAGCGCTGCGCGAATCTCCAAAAAGAACAGGCTGAAAAATGTTTCCGAATAGCCTTGAGAGAGATAACAAAAACCGAGGGCGTGGAGGCTGCTGTGCAAACTTTTTCCACGCTTCGTGAGAATGAGGTAGTTGACTCACGCTTCGACGACCATCTTCTTGTTCACGAGATCGGTCGGGCAGCAGCGGAGTTTTTTGATACCAGCGCAGAAACCTTTTTATCCTGCCCTACTACGTTCAATTATGGCTGCCAGCACGGCTTTTTTGAGTTTGCTCTCTCACAGGCAGATTCTCCAAAAGAGGCTGCGGAAAAAATCTGCGAAAATATTCCGACCGATCGTCCGCCAAAGCTCTACTACTACTGCTACCATGGGGTCGGACATGGGCTAATGATGGCACTGGCATATAACTTACAAAGTTCGCTTGATGTTTGTAACAAACTTCCAAACGATCGGGCGGTCGAGGCTTGCTGGCAAGGAGTCTTGATGGAAAACTCGAATGTTGCAGTAACCGAAAAAGAACAAGTGTTTGGATTTACCAAAGATGACCCGCTTTCACCTTGCAATAAACTCGAAAAGAAATACCAGTGGCAGTGTTTTATAAATCATGGTGGCTATTTGAGCAAAATCACGAACCTTAATATTTCCGAGGCAGCCCGAATTTGCCTGCAAGCGGGAACCGGCGTGAGTCCTTGCGTGCAAAGCCTGGGGCTCATGACAACAAACCCACTCTGGCAAAAAGCAATTCTTGGCGCAGATAATACCGTTTCCGATTTTCAAAAAAACGCAGAGGCTGCCTGGAGATTGTGTCAGATGATGCCTGAGGAGGCACACAAAGACTGTGTCATTGGGGCGGTAGGCAACATCCATAACTTCGACGAGACTCAAACCAAACGTTCCGAATTCTTCTGCTTGCTTGTCAGCCCACAACTTTACAGTGTTTGTTTCCGTGAGATCGGCAAGAACGTGGGGTCACAATCCAGCCACCAAAGCGAGGCGGCAGCTGCCTGCAATAAATTAGTGCAAGAGGCACGAAGCAGTTGTTTAACCGGAGTTACCGGTCTGACAAAAAAAGAAGAGGAACTGCTTTTAAACGACGATCAGTTCCTCCGAAAGCTCGTAAAAGAGCAGAAATCGGCTGCAGTTGTTGAGAAATTATCTCTTGTTGCACCGCTTAACAATCTAAGCTGTCACGATAGAGCTCACGAAGTGGGAAGATTTGCGTATGAGATTTTTGGCGCAGAGGCTTTTAAATCTTGCTCAAGTTTATGTCACTCAGGCTGTTATCATGGAGCGGCTGAAGCTTTCTTTAAGGATAAAGGGACAGAAAATCTTGAAGGAAACATCAAGATAATTTGTCAGGCAGAAAAAAATCGCTTCTTTTCCCACCAGTGCTTACATGGGATTGGGCATGGCCTGGCTGCATGGGCTAATTATGAGATTTTGGGTGCCCTAGAAATCTGCGATCGGCTTTCCACAAAAGAGGCACAGTCTTCCTGCTGGACAGGAGTTTTTATGGAAAATATCGTCGGGGGGCTGGCCATCAATGGGGCAGGGAAAAATTTTTCCCAAGAGAGGCACTACACAAAATATTTAAGCTCTGATCCACATTATCCATGTAACGCGGTTGCCGAGAAATATAAGGGTGCTTGTTATTTTTTACAAAGCTCCCGTATGTTGCAGTTGTTCGCGGGTGATTTTGAAAAAATTGCGAAAGAGTGTACCCGCGCACCCTTAGAATATCAGCACGACTGTTTTCAGAGCATGGGGAGGGATGTCGGTGGAACAACAAAGCCCGCCGTTAAGCTTGCGGTCGAAAAATGTCAATTTGCACCCAAGGGAGAAGCGCGAGCAGAATGTCTGTCGGGGGCAGTGCAAGATTTTTTTTGGGACCCAAGCGGTCGTGACGGGGCAGTTGCTTTTTGTTCCCAGTTAACAGACAAAGCAGAGCTAAAACGATGTTGGGAGACAACTACTACACGAGCATCTGAAGTATTAAACGACGAAGATTACAAGTCCTTTTGCCATATTATTCCAAGAAAAATAGTAACCTGCTCGCCACAAGAAGCTTCAATGACAGACGAAACCAAACAAACCCTCACCCAGCAAGTTGTGAGTCAAACAGCAGCTGGTACAGACAACACAATAGTTTTAATTAGAGACGAGGGGTTTATGCCCCAAAAAATAAAAGTTAAAAAAGGAACAGCCGTAACTTTTAAAAACGAAGGAGAAAATCTTCACTGGCCAGCTTCAAATATTCACCCGACCCACAGAATATACCCTGAGTTTGATCCTCAAAAACCGTTAAAGTCGGGGGAATCCTGGAGTTTTAAGTTCGACAAAACGGGAATTTGGCAGTTTCATGACCACCTTTACCCTGAATTAGGTGGTAGTGTGGAGGTTGTGCAGTAGAAATTATTTCAGAACCTTCTTTTTGAAGGAACGAGGCGGGAGGCTGGGAAATGGGGACCTCCTGGGCCACCTATGCCTCCGCGGTCATCGCGGCCTCTAAAACCACGATTTGTTCTATCGTACCCGCCAGGTCTTGATCCCCCACGCGAGTCATCTCTGCCTCTAAAACCCCCACCACTGCGACCCCCCCGGTCCCCGCCTCGTGAGAAGCCGCGATCAGCTCTTGGGCCACTGGTTCTTTCTCTTGGCTTGTCGGTTGATGGGTCCATACGCATAGAAAGGTTTACCCTTCCCAATGCGTCTACCTCGCGAACGCGAACTTGGACCTTGTCCCCAAGCTTTACAATATCTTCTGGATTTTGAACAAATCCCTCGGCCATATCCGAGACATGGACAAGGCCGTCTTTTCCGGGAAGGATTTGGACAAATGCCCCGAAAGGCTGGATTCTAACAACCTCGCCCTCATAAATTTCCCCTGCTTGGACTTCTTTTACTAATCCTTCAACCCATTCTTTTGCGCGAGTTACGCCAACTTGCTCAACTCCCGAGATTGTTACTGAGCCGTCGTCTTCAACATCTAATTGAGTCCCCGTATCTGCCATAATCTTTTTAATAACGCGGCCGCCTGGGCCAATTACTTCTCCAATTTTCTCAACTGGGATCATTACTTGAACAATCTTTGGAGCATAGGTTGAGATTGAACCGCGGGGCTTATCGATTGCTTTATTCGAAACTTCCAAAATTTCTAATCTTGCTTTGTTTGCTTGTTTTAGAGCCTTTTCTAAAAGCGGAAGGGTTAAACTTGCAGTTTTTACGTCCAATTGGATTGCAGTTACACCCTCAATTGATCCTGCAACTTTAAAGTCCATATCCCCATTTCCATCTTCTATTCCCATTATGTCTGTTAAGATTGCTGTTTTGTCGCCTTCAACAATCAACCCCATCGCAATTCCGGAAACCGGATTTTTCAAAGGAACCCCAGCATCCATCAAAGACAAGGTTGAACCGCAAGTTGAAGCCATCGAGGTTGAGCCGTTTGAAGACATAACTTCAGAAACTAAGTGGATTGTATAGGGAAACTCGCTCTCAGTTGGGATAACTGGAAGGAGGGCACGCTCAGCTAAGGCTCCATGGCCAATTTCGCGCCTCCCTGGAGGTCCAATGCGACCGGTTTCTCCTGTTGAGTACGGGGGGAAATTGTAATGATGGATATAGCGCTTGGTCTCTTCTCCTTCTGCAGTTTCTAAAAGTTGGGAAAGATTTGGCGCGCCAAGAGTTGTTACCGTCATAACTTGCGTTTGACCGCGCTTAAAGATTGCTGAGCCGTGGGTTCTTGGTAAAAACCCAACTTCTGCTGAGAGCTCTCTTATTTCGTCGTGTTTTCTTCCATCGAGCCTAGTTCCAGACAAGATTTGCTCTCTAATTTTTGAGCGCATTACTTTTTCAACTGCAGAGGGAACTTTAGACGCTTTTTCAGCACCTACTTCTTCTATAATTGCGTCGATTAGTTCTGTATCTTTTCCACCGGATTCTTTTGAGGCGTTTGTTTTGGCAAATTCCAAAATTTCTTTTCCAAACTTTTTATCAATAAGACTTAGGAGTTCTTTGTCTTCTGTATCTTCAGACTTTAGTTTTTCAAGGCCTACCTTTTTTACCAATTCCTCAATCCCTTTGATTATGTTTTGTGCTTCCTTTTGACCATACTCTAAAGCCCCAAGAATTTTTTCTTCAGGAATTTGGTTTGCACCAGCTTCAATCATAAAAATTGAGCTTTTGTCTGAGGTTAAAACCAAATCAAGATCTGAGAATTCAAGCTCAGAGTCTGTTGGGTTTGCAAAATATGTCCCTTCTTTTTCGCCGACACGAAGTGAACCAACAGGACCCTTCCAGGGAATGTTTGAAATTGCAAGCGCAGCCGAAGCACCAACCATTGCCAGGGTTGCCGGATCGTTTTCCCCGTCAACTGATAGAACCATTGCAATAACCTGGACTTCTTTTTTGAATGATTTAGGGAATAGGGGGCGGATTGAGCGATCAATAAGACGGCAAGTTAAAATTTCTTCATCAGTTGGCCTGCCATCTCGCTTTACCCATCTTGAGCCTTTGATTCTTCCGCCTGCATAGAGGCGCATCATGTAGTCAACTGTTAGGGGGAAGTAGTCTAAAGCGGTGTCGTTTTTGGAAGCCACAACAGAAACAAAGACCATTGTATCGCCGGAGCGGACAACAACTGCGGAATTTGCTTGTTCGGCAAACCGGCCGTATTCGATTGTGATTTTCTTGTCCCCTATTTGAATTTCTTGGGTGGTTATGTTCTTATTTGTAGCCATTTATTTGGAGAGTTCTAATTTCTGTACTACCTCACGGTAGCGATTCACGTCCCTTTTCTCAAGATAAGACAAGAGCCTTCTTCTTTTTGCAACCATTGATAAAAGTCCACGACGAGAGTGTGTGTCTTTTTTATGATCCGTTAGATGTTTTGAAAGCCGTTTTATTTGCTCTGTAAGAAGCGCAATTTGTACTTCGGGACTTCCTGTATCCGAATTTCCTTGCGAAAATTCATCAATAATTTTTTTTTTCTCGTCTGAAGTTAAAGACATAGTGTCATGTGATCCCAAGTAAACCTGTAGAGCAGGCGGTTAACCTAGAAATCCATCAATTTTGGTGATTATATCAAGTAAAAGGTGAAATGTAAAAGGTTAAAGGAACGTTTTCACTTTTAACCTTTAACTTTTTACGGCAATCTATTGCCGGTAAAAACCTTCGGTTCTTGTGTCCATTCGGCTGGGGCCTTTTGCACAGATTGTGTTGCCTGCACAGCTTGCGCGGCCGGCAAGGGCTCTAAACGTGCACCCTCATTCAATAGCTTGGATGCCACAAGGAAGGTATTTGCAGTTACTCCCTTTTGAAAATTATCAGAACCGCCACGTACCCCAAAGAATAGGTTTGTTGCAACGTCTGAGTTTCTTTGGAATTCTACTTTTTCTGCAAGTTCATAAACTGTCTCGGAAACAGAAGAACTTTGGGGGTTTATCAATTCTGTTGCATTTTGGAAACCTTCTGCGGGTGTGTTTCCAACCAGAGCGACTTTTGTGTTTGTATTGAATAATTCAGGGTTTTGGGCAAATTTTCCAAGAGAGTTTTTAGAATTTGCGCCAACTACAATTACCAGGTCGCCCGCAACTCCCTTATAGCCAACAATCACCTGGTCGTGGTTTGGTGTCACCATCCCAGGTTTTGGGGCAACAACCAACATAAACTTCCCGTCTTCAATGTTGTAGCTTACTTTTTCGATTTGTCCTGCGTCATAATCTTGGAAGGAGATTGTTAGATTTTTGTTGTCCGGAAGATCTGTTACTTTTTGGACTCCAACTAAGCGGTTTGCCTCAACAAGCATTGGGGAGGGGGAAGCGATAGTTACGTCTTTGCCTTGAGATTCAATCAAAAGAGAAAGGGAGGTCGCGGAAGCAACGATATCAAGGCTTGGGTTTTCAGGCATTAAAATAAGGACTGATTTTGAGTCCTCGACTAATCTTTTGAAGTTATCAATATCTATTTGTTGCATATTACGATGGTATTTTAACGTAACTACAGGCTTTTTGCAAGACTGAGCGCAGAATGAATTCTGCTATTACAAAATGTAGTAGCGAAATTCATTTCGCGCTAAAGAGAAGGTTGCCGGGCAAGCACTTGTGTTTAGCAAATGTCTGCCCGGCAAAGTTGTTTATGAACCAGAAAAGAATATGAAGACCCCCGGTGACTGGGCGTAGAGTATTCCACCAAACACCAGCCATACGGTCTTATGAACAAGTTGCTTCCATGCGGGGGTATCCCATCTGATCCCTAGCAGGAGGTCAACCTTCCGACAGACAAAGGCACCTGCTACAACAATCGCGAACCGCCGAGGTTAATCTGAGCAATCATGCTCTCTTCCTTTCCAAAATGTGCTTTTCAAAGAAACGATGGTTCGTTTCCCTCTCAGAACCTACTAACATTCGAGCGTACACCTTTAAGGTGTCATCTCAAAGTTCGTGAGTTTTGAGAGTGCCATTGTTTTTGTGCCTGCTTATGCTCAATCTGAGCTCAAGAACTCTTGTTTTTGAGTATGGGGGATTGTACCACATTACAGGCCTTTTGTCAAGCCTGTAGTGATCGTTTGCTGTTTCTGGTATAATTTGAATATGTCTAAAGATCTGCAAGAAATTAAAGCCAAGATTGTGCCTATTTTGAAAGAGGCGGGGGTTAAGCGTTCCTCTGTCTTTGGTTCCTATGCCCGCGGAGATTACAACAAAAAAAGCGATATCGATCTTCTTATTGATGCTCCTGATCACATGAGTCTTTTTGATCTTATTGGCTTACAACACGAGCTCGAGGACGCCCTGGATAAAAAGGTTGATTTGGGAGAATATTCAGCAATCAAGCCTCGAATCAAAGATCGTGTGTTAGGTGAGGCGGTTCGTATTCTTTAGTTTAATGAAAAGAGATTACAGACTTTACCTTGATGACATTTGGGAAAGTATTGAGCGAATTGAAAAACGAACCAAGCGTCTGACTAAAGCAAAATTCGAGAAAGACCTTGACATACAAGATGTTCTAATAAGGCGGCTGGAAGTTATTGGAGAAGCAGTTAAACATATTCCAAGCGAGATTAGAAAGAAACACCCCGAGGTAACGTGGAAAAAGATAGCGGGCGCTCGGGATATTTTTGCCCATGGATATTTTATGGTAAAGCTCAATAGGGTTTGGAATATAGTCAAGAAAGATATTCCTGTGCTTAAGAAACAGATCAGGGCTCTCCTTGAAGAGGTAAACGCCAAGCCTTAGCTTGTACTAGTTTTTGGAGGTATAAATGCTTCGAGGGTGTCACCTATTCTGAAATCTAATTGAGGTTCAAAATACATCCCAAATTCTCCTTGGTCTATTTTGTCTTTTTCTTGCTTTTGTTGTTTTAGAGAAGTTGCACGAATTGTTCCAAGAACTTTATCTTCGCGAACAAGACGAAGTCTGTCGCTTTTTGTGATTCGCCCACTTTCCAGGCGGCAGCCGGCAATCCTTGTTTCCTTCTCGTGTGGGAATTGGGCAATAATTTGGGCTTTTCCAAGAATTTTTTCGCTTTGGGCTTCTTCCAATTCCTTTTGCCACTTATCAACGTCAGCAAGAAGCTCATAAATAATTTTGTAGGTATAAAGTTTTACTCCTTGTTCTTGGGCATATTTAACAATATCTTTTCCTAATTTTATATTGAAACAGACGATAGGGCTGCCTGTTGAAGCAGCTAAATTTATGTCTGCTTCTACAACATCTCCAACTCCGGATTGAATTATCCCAACTTTTTCCCCAAGAGCACCTTGTACAGCCTCCAGAGAACCTGCTGTGTCGGCTTTTAGTAAAACCCAAAAACCATCCCTTTTCTTGGGAAGAAGTTGCGGGTTGTGGGTTGTGGGACTGGGTTGGGTTGTGAGGATGTGGCCACTTGTGATCACAGAACCTACGGGTGGCAATTGGTCAAATCCTAAAATTTCAACGGGTGTGCCCGGGCCAGCTTCTTTTATTGGTTTATTGTTCTCATCAAACAACCCTCTTATCCTAACCTTTCTCCCTGTCTCACTACTCACCAACTCACCACCTACCCTGATTGTTCCGTTTCTGACAATAGAGGACAAAACATTACCACGCTTGGGATCCCGTTCGGTTTCAACGATTACTGCCTCAACATCCCCCTCTGGGTCTGCTTTGACTTCTTGCACCTCGCTTAGGAGCTCTATTACTTCAAGAAGATGGTCAATGCCTTGGCCGGTTTTTGCAGAGACTTCAACAACTGGCGTATCTCCCCCGCGGCCTTCAAGAAGCACTTCTTCTTTTGCCAGGGCGCCTTTTGCAGCCTCGATATTTGCTCCGGGAAGGTCAATTTTGTTTATCGCAACAATAAACGGAGTATTTGCCGCTTTCAAAAACTCAATTGATTCTTTTGTTTGGGGCATTACCCCGTCGTCTGCTGCTACTACTAATATTGCAACATCTGCAACTTTTGCTCCACGAGAGCGCATTTGGTTGAAAGCTTGATGACCGGGGGTATCGATAAATGTAATTTTTTTATGGGTCCCTCGGTTCGCTTCGCTCTCTCGGGATGATTGTCCGACAGTCACCTGCCACGAACCTATGCTTTGGGTTATGCCGCCTGCCTCCCGGGAAGCAACAGAAGTATTTCTAATTTTGTCTAAAAGAGAGGTTTTGCCATGGTCAACATGGCCAAGCACAGCTACGATTGGAGGTCTGTTTTGTAATGACATGTTTTATGGTGAGAAGATTATTACTTCTCATTGTTATCAGGTTCCGGTTTTAGGCTTTCGGGTTCCGGATTGTTGGTTGTCTGTTCGTCGGTTTCCTTTTCTACCTCATCTACTTTTACTTTCTGCTCTACTGGTGCTCCTTCGATTTCTATTTTCCACTTTGTCAACTTTGAGGCCAGCCTAGCATTTTGGCCTTCTTTTCCTATTGCTAGAGAAAGCTGTGTATCTGGGACAACAACTGTTGCAACTTGTTCTTTTTCATTAAGTCTTATCGAAACTCCTTCTGCCGGAGAAAGCGCAGAGGTTATAAAATTCTCAACGTTTTCAGAGTATGGAATAACGTCGATTTTTTCTTCGTTTAACTCGTTTATAACTGCTTGGACTCGGACTCCTTTTTGTCCGACGCAGGATCCTACGGGGTCAACTCCAGATTGGGTTGAAAATACGGCAATTTTGGTTCTATTCCCGGCTTCTCTTGCAATAGCTTTAATCTCGACTGCACCGGAGTTTATTTCGGGAACTTCGCGGGCAAAGAGTTTGACAACAATTTCCGGGTCGGCGCGGGATAAAATCAGCTCGCGCCCACGCTCGGTTTCTCTTATTTCTTTAAGAAGGAAAGTTAAGCGCTGGTTTAGATTGAATTTTTCGTTCGGGACTCGCTCTTGGGGGGGCAAAATAGCTTCAGTTCTTCCAATATCTACACGGACGTTGGGGCCATCAAAGCGAAGGACTGTACCGTTTATTAAAGACCCGATTCTTTTCTCGTATTGAGCCAAAATTGCCTCTTTTTCAGCTTCACGAATTTTTTGCAAGATCACTTGTTTTGCTGTTTGGACTGCAATTCGGCCAAATCCGGGAGGGGTAACGTCTTCTTTCTTGTCCCCGTCTAGCTTGAAAACGCGAGCTTCGCCGGTTTCGGAATCTATGGTTGAGTCAAACTCTTGATCCTCTTCGATTGTTTCCGCGCGCTCTTTTGCATCCCTTTTGTACGCTGCGATTATTGCTTGTTTAATTGTGTCCAACACAAGATTCGGGTCAAGACCCGATTCTTGTGCAATCGCGTTTAGAGCGCTTGAAAATTCTGTTCGAGCTTGTGCTGCCATGTTTTTTTACAAAAAACGGCGGGAACAGTCCCACCGCGTACTCTTGCCTTATACTCGAATTAGTTTAGCGGGAAACTGACACGAAGTCAACCACACTAGCCTTTTGGTGCTATACTTTAATCATGACCGATATTGATAAATGGATGGCTGAAAGGGCCAAAAAAGACAAAGTGCTTTATGAGAAATATGGCAGACCCTTAGAAAAGAAACATAAAGGCAAAATTGTTGCAATTGGAGAGAATGACTTAGAAGTAGCACAGGAAGCAATTAAAAAGTTTGGCAGCGGTAATTTTGCATTCAAAAGAATAGGGTACCCATACTTTGTTCTAGAACATGGAATCAGATTCGACTCTACAAACCGAAGTTGGAAAGCTAAATTTTGGCAATAAAAAGCCCCCGCTTGTGGCTCGCAATGACGCAGACGTCACTTTTTCTTTGCCAAGTCTTCGAGAGACCTTTTTTGCTTCTCATTTAATTCAGACCATTTGGGGAGGTCGATTTGGAGGCGGGCGTAGAGGTCACCAGCTCGGCCACCATGGACGTTGGGCATACCCTTACCACTAAGACGAAGAACTGTTCCCGGCTGGGTTCCGGGCTTGATTCTAATTTTTAACTTCCCTTCAGGAGTTGGAACATCCAACTCTCCCCCTGCCAAAGCTTTGAAAAAATCAACTTCTACGTCTGCGAATAAGTCATCTCCAGATCTTTGGAAATTCTTATCTGGACGGACGCTTATATTTAATAAGAACTCCGGGAAGCGGATCCTCTGCCCGTCTTCGACTCCACGAGGAATTTTGATTTTTTTTCTTCTACCGTCAATTTGGACTTCCTTTTCAACTCCTTTGTATGCTTCTAAAAAACTTATTTGGAGAGATGCTTGAGGTTGTCTTTGTTGCCTTCCAAAAGGAGATGTAAAGCCAAAAAACTGCTCAAAAACCTCAAAAGGATCTGAGAAACCAAAGTCCCCGAATGGGTTTTCTCCCTGCTGTCCACCATATGTATAGGTATAACGAAATGGGCCGCCTTGGCCGAAACCGTCAAATGGGTTTCCACCACCAGGTGAGCCTTGCGAAAATGCAGAATGCCCAAACTCGTCATACGTTTGTTTTTTCTTGGGATCTCTTAAAACTTCGTAGGCTTCGTTTATTTCCTTGAACTTTTTTTCAGCCTCTTGGGTTTTGTTGCGATCTGGATGCCACTCGAGAGCAAGTTTTCTGTAGGCGGATTTTATTGCTTTGTCTGAAGTAGATTTGCTAACTCCAAGTATTTCGTAATAATCCCGTTTCATAATTACAAATTATAAATTACAACTTCTAAATGTTTCGTTTCGTAGACAAAATTATAGAACTCAATATTCTAATAAGCTCGTCAACTTTTTCTTTAATTAATCCTGCTTGTCTGCTAAGATTTGGATCGCGTTCACCTATGCTTCTTTCTTGCTAGCAGCGCCTTCTGCCTCATTTGCATTTGCACCGATAGACGTGATTGACCTTACAAGCTGCCTGGAAATCTCTATGTTTACCAGCGTCTTTGGGAGTTTGTTAATAAAGGAGAGTGTTTCGAGGACTACTTTATTAATTCTTGAATAAATCTCACGCCTCTCTTTGGCCATTTATAATTGCTCGCGATTTCTCGCGCGCTCATATGTCTCTGCGCGCCATAATTTAGCATTTAGCATTTTTAATTTACTTTACAACTTCTCCCTCTTCAGCGTCTTTTTTGTCTTTATTTTGTGTAGTTTCGCTATCCGCTGCGGAACCGCTTGAATCCGTGCCGCCAGCAGCGGCTTTTCCACTTTCCTCTGCTGCCTTGTACATTTCCTGTCCTACACTAGACAGAACTTCTGAGAGTTTCTTTGATGCTTCTTCTATGTCTTCTTTTTTCGCGTCATCTTTTGTGAGAACTTCTTTTACGTTTTTGATCTCCGCCTCTACTTTCTCCTTAACATCTGCTGCCACCTTATCTCCTGCATCTTTTAGGGCTTTTTCTGCTGTGAAGACCAAAGCGTCTGCATTATTTCGAGCTTCAATAGACTCTTTCTTTGCCTGGTCTTCTGACGCATGCTTTTCAGCATCAACTTGTGCCTTTTTGACCTCTTCTTCTGAAAGTCCCACAGCACCTGTGATTTTGATTGACTGCTCTTTTTGAGTGGCTTTATCTTTTGCAGAAACTGTCAAAATTCCATTTGCGTCCAAATCAAAAGTGACTTCTATCTGTGGTACACCGCGGGGAGCGGGAGGGATTCCGTCAAGAGTAAATTTACCAAGAGATTTGTTGTCTTGGCTCATGGGCCTTTCTCCTTGGGTTATGTGGATTTCCACCTGAGTTTGGTTGTCTGCTGCAGTTGAGAATGTTTGGGATTTTGAAGTTGGAACGGTTGTATTTCTTTCAATCATTCCCGTTGCAACACGGCCTAATGTTTCAATAGAAAGAGTTAGTGGGGTGACATCAAGGAGCAGTACGTCTTTTACCTCTCCGCCCAAAACTCCTCCTTGGATTGCTGCGCCAATTGCAACAACTTCGTCTGGGTTTACACCTTTGTGGGGGTCTTTGCCGAAGAACTTTTTAACTTCTTCTTGGACTTTTGGCATTCTTGTCATTCCTCCAACAAGAATTACTTCGTCAATGTCTTTTGCAGAAATTTTGGCGTCCTTTAACGCGGCTTGGGCGGGTTCGAGTGTTTTTTTGATTAGGTCCCCCACGAGAGCTTCTAGTTTGGCACGAGACAACTTAAGGGATAGGTGTACAGGATTTCCTTCGGATTGGGTTATATATGGTTGGTTTATTTCAGTTTCGGATGCGGAAGACAATTCAATCTTTGCTTTTTCTGCAGCATCCCGAATTCTTTGGAGGGCATGTTTGTCTTTTTTAAGGTCAACTCCTTGTTCTTTTTTAAATTCTTCTGAGATCCAATCAACAATTCTTTCGTCAAAATCGTCTCCCCCCAAATGAGTATCTCCATTTGTTGCTTTGACTTCAAAAACTCCTTCTCCCAACTCTAAAATTGAGACGTCGAAGGTTCCGCCTCCAAGATCGTATACGGCCACGGTATGGGCATTTTTCTTATCAAGACCGTAGGCCAAAGCGGCTGCTGTTGGTTCGTTTATGATGCGCTCTACCTTTAATCCAGCAATTTCTCCTGCCTGCATAGTTCCCGCGCGTTGGTTGTCGTCGAAATATGCAGGAACTGTAATTACTGCTTGGTCAACTTTTTCTCCAAGATAATCCTCGGCGTCTTTTTTCAACTTGCGAAGCACGAAGCTTGAAATTTCTTGGGGGGTATAAACTTTCCCCTCAACTTCTATTACAGCACCTTCGTGTTTACCTTTTTTAATTTCGTAGGAAACCATATTTTGAGTCTTTTTTACTTCTGGATCGTCAATTCTTCGACCCATTAAGCGCTTTACAGAAGAAATTGTATTTTTGGGGTTTAGGATAAGCTGGCGCTTTGCAACATCGCCGACTAAATTTTTTACAGGCTCAACAACAGAAGGCGTTATATTTCGCCCGGTGTCTGCGGCAGGAATAACCTTGGGGTTTCCCCCCTCCATAACTGCAACTACTGAGTTTGTTGTACCTAAATCGATTCCAATTATTTTGCCCATGATTTATTTATATACCTGTACCTTTGCTGGTCTTAAAACCTTATCCGTTTGTTTCCATTTGTAGCCTTTTGAATAAACTTCTGAAATTGTGCCCGGGTTTGTCCCCTCAACACTATCCGCTGCTTCTTGAGAAGACTCATCAAACTTATCGCCAGCTTCCGGCGCAACTGGCTCAATTCCGTTTTCTTCCAAAAGTTTGTAAAGGTCATCTATAACCATTTGAAGACCTTGATCTTTTGAAAAGCTGTGGACTGTCTCAAGGCTATCTACAATTGGAAACAATTTCTCAAGCAAATTTTGATTTGCTCGCAAAATCGTCTCTAATCTTTCTTTTTCAAACCTTTTGACTAAGTTTTGATAATCTGCCAAAGCGCGTGCCAGCTGGTTTTTTGCATCTTCTAACTCCTTGTTCATCGGTTCCTTGGTTCTTGGGCTCTTGGGTTTACTTGTCATTGTGCGGCCTCGCTCACAAGTGAGCTAAAGTATCGAACGACTGGTATTACCACAGGATAGTTTAGACGGGTTGGCCCGATTACTGCAAGAGTCCCTGAATGGGCTGGACTTCTAAAACGGCAGGCAACAATCCCAACGGGATCGAAGTTTTGCCAACCCAAGTCTTGACCAAACATTACTTCAACTGGATCGGACCATTCTCTCAAAATTAAAAGCTCTCTCATTCTTTTTTCTTCTTCTAAAAGAGAAAGAACCTGGAAAGTTACATCAATGTTGTAAAATTCCGGGTTTTCAAGGATATGGGCATATCCTGAGTGCCAAACTTCGCCGTCTTCTGTTATTGCAACAGTTAGAGACTTTGTAAACTGGGAAAGTGCGAGAGTTGCTTCCTGCATAAGAGAGTCAAAGTCATCTTTTGCTTCCAAAACTCTTTGTTTTGCGGCAACTTCTTCTCCAACCGTCAGCTCTTTTTCCTGCATTAGCGTATCAACGTAAAAGCGCATTGCTTTTGGCGTTGGGACGCGGCCTGCAGAGGTGTGGAGTTGTTTTAGGTACCCCAAGTTGGTTAGTGCGGCCATCTCGTTTCTTATGGTTGCGGGAGATACGCCTAGATTGTATTTTCGGTCTAAGTTGTCAGAACCGACGGCTTCCGCTGTTTGGATATACTCCTCAACAACGTTTTTCAAGATTTGTATTTGGCGTTGAGTTAAGGGTTGCATCTTGGGATAGAGCAGGAGAGCCAGAGAGCGTGAGGGTGAAAGTTTTACTCCAGCTCTTACACTCTTTAACTCTTTTACTCTGTTAGCACTAATGTAGCACGAGTGCTAAGTCTGTGTCAAGTAGGGAGCAGGATGAATTCTGCTACTACTGTTCATATTTCATCAGGTTCTGGAGAGATGGGGTCGGCGCTTTTTGGGCCGGGGAAGATTTTTTTCAAAGGAGAAAAGAATGGTACGCGATCAATCGCTTTTACGAAAACTTGGAATTCGCGCACGCCCAAGAAGTAAGTTATTGCCAAATACACCGTTAGGCCAATTAACCCAACCACTGCTGTAAGCACAATTAAATTCACAGTGTAGCGCGTATCAAGAACAAACCTATCAAAGGTTGTGGGAAGGGCAAGCCCGAGTTGTCCCAAGAAAGATAACTTTTTATCCCATGCGGATCTATCCAAAACACGAAGAAGTACAAACATCAAACTGCCCGCAAAGGAGGCGGCTGTTAAAACTTTTGCAAAGGAGATGCCTAACTCAAACCCTGAGAATCCGTGGACTTTTTTTGATAACAACTCAAAAAGCACAGAAAACTGCAAGACCCCGGCAATTGAATAGCTTAGGGCAAGCGACCAGATGGGGAGTTTAATTCCAAGTACAAGTACAAGACCAAGGATGATGTTTACAGAGATTGCAATGAAAGAAACTTTAACGGGGGTTTTTGTGTCGTGGAGGGCATAAAACGCGCGGGAAACCAAAAGAGATAATGCATAGGCAAAAATACCAACACAAAATGCCGAGAGTGCATACCCAGTTTGCAGGGTATCATCCCAAGTAAATTTTGAGCTTCCGAAAGCGAGACGAACAATCGGAACCCTTAAAACTGCAATAAATATGCTTGCCGGAACTATAAAAAACATTATTTGCCTAAAGGAGGCGACAAAAGTTTCTTTGAATCCGGTAAGGTCTTTGTCGTTTTGGCGGGACATTTGAGGCAAGGAGGCCTTTGCAATTGATAATCCAAAAAGGCTTACTGGCAGGACACTAACAGTGTCCGCCAGCTTAAAGTAAGTCAATCCTCCCAAAACTTGCGACGCCAAAAAAAGATCAACCAGTCTTTTTGCCTGGAAAGCTGATAATTCCAAAACCCTAGGAATTGCAAGCTTGCCAACTTTTCTTAAAGCGGGATTTTTAAAGTTTAAAGAAAATATCGGCCGAAAGCCCAAAGACAAAGCAAGGGGCAACTGAATTGCCAAATGAAGAAAGCTTCCAACAACAGCGCCTATTACTGGTGCAGCCAAACCAATAGATGGCGCAAGCAGAATTGTAGTTATTATTATTGCGATATTGTAAAAAAGCGGAGCAATTGCTGGGGTTAGAAATCTTTGGTTTGACTCAAGGATGGCAGTAAAAACATATGATGCTGCAAAAAACATCTGGGCTAAAAGGAGAATTCTTGTAAAGCGGACTGTTTGGGAGATTTGCTCGGGGGTAAAGCCTTGAGCAACGTTGTCGTACAGGGAGTAGGCAAAAGTAAAAATTAATCCAGATATTAGAAGGAAAAGGCTTAGCATTACGTTTAAGATAAGTCCTGCTAAACGCCATGCTTGTTTGTCTTTTTTTTGTGCAAGATTTTTGGCAAACATTGGAATGAAGGCAGAAGACATTGCCCCAAGAACTATTACTTCAAAAATTAAATCCGGGAGTTGGAAGGCGGCAAAATATGTATCAAGTTCCCCAGGAGTAAAAAAATGGACCAAAAGACGCTGTCTTATTAGTCCTAAGATTCTTGAGGTGGCAATCATAAACATGATAACCGTTGCGGCAGAAAGAATTGTTTTTTGTTTTGCGTAGAGAATTGTTTTGCTTTGGCGGAAGAAGGTTTCGACCATGTATGAATCTAATGCTAAATGATAAATGCCAAATGATAAATTGGCAAAAGCACAGTTTTGCTAGTATAATCGCTTTGTTCCAAAGCTCATATACTTGCTTTGCCAAAACGCTACGCAAGTATAATCAACCCATGCCAATTATCAAATCAGCAAAAAAGCAAATGCGCCATTCAAGGCGAAATAAACTTGCAAACGACAAGAGACGTTCTGCGTTTCGAGAAGCAATTAAGGCTTTTCGTGCATCCCCCACTCAAAAACTTTTGCAAAACGTTTTCTCAACATTGGATCGAGCTGTTGATAATCAAGTCATACATGCGAATCGTGCTGCACGCTTAAAGTCCAACCTCTCAAAACTTCTTTCAAAGTAAGAGCCTAGCTTTGGGACTTCTTTTTTCACTTTGTTCTAATCCTTTTTTCATATGATATATTGCGTAAGGTATGCTTGCTCTACCCGAGTTTAAACGAAAGAAAAAGGGTGTAAATCTCCTACTTCGAGAAGGTTTTCAATATTCAACACTTGGGCGAGTTTTGACTTGGGGGTTATCTGTTGGGCGCGTTATTGTAATTGTTACAGAACTTGCAGTTGTTGTTGCCTTTTTGTCGCGTTTTTGGCTTGATAGAACTTTGACGGATTTAAATGAAGAAAACGCCTCCAAAAAACTCCAGGTTGAAGCAGTTTCTAAATTTGAAAATACCTATCGTCTTGCGCAAGTTCGCCTTGAGACTTTCAAGACTGTTTCTACCCCAATCAAGTATGCTGATCGAGTTGGGAAAATTACCGCTCTTCTTCCTCAAGGCGTACTTTTGGACAAAATTTCATTTTTAAAACAGGAGATGAATTTGAATGGTGTTGCGCTTTCTGAGAGCGGACTTGCTGGATTTATTAAGGCATTGAATGACTCCGGGGAGTTTCAAGACATAACCCTCGTAAGTTTGACCTTAGAAACAGAAAAGAGACAAGGTTTGGTATTCCAGATAAAAGGAGGTTTGAAGAAGTAAATATGAAAATACGAATTTCCATATGTCGAATTGAAGGGAGCAATTTGTAACGACATGGCTACCGCGGCAAATTATCGAGAACAATATGCTCAGTACAAGCGATATTTTACATCACTTGCTGAGCAGTATCAGAAAAAACCAGTTGTAAGAGTTAGCGTGGAATTTTTATTGACGCTTCTTACGATTTCCTTTTTTGCAGTTTTTGCGATAAGACCAACAGTTTTGACAATTGCTCAACTTATTTCAGATGTCCGCTCCCAACAACAAATAAAGCGCCAATTAGATGAGAAAATTGCAAACATACAAAAAGCCCAAGCTTTAGCAAGCAGGGAGGCTTCTCGCTTAACATTCTTAGACCAGGCCTTGCCGGCAGGCCCACAACCTGACTTTCTGGTTCGTCAAATTGAAGGCCTTGCCGGGTCGCACAACGTATTTATTGAATCTTTAAGTATAGGGAAACTTCCTTTATACGAAACAAAAAGCACCACTTCCCCTCAAGGCAAGTTTGCTTCTTTTGAGGTTTCGTTTTTAATCAGAGGAAGCTACAGCGCGACTCATGCCTTCTTAAACGAGATTGAAAATTTGCGAAGAATTGTTAACTTAACTTCGATCTCGTATGGCCCGAGCACAAAAGAAGGAGAAAGCGGAGTCATTATATTGGCAGTTGGAGCTCAGGTTCCGTATTTTCCGGAAAAGAAAGAATAATAACCAGGATATCATAGTCATGCAAAATCAAAAAGGGCCAAACGTCATGCTTTTTGCAGTTTTAACAACGATTACTATATTTGTTTGGATTGGGTTTGAGGTATACAGCATACTCAACCAAAAAACATTGGAGGCAATACCCGACTCGGTTCTTTTGCCCATTGACCCAAACCTTGATCTTGAGACGTTGAAAAAACTCGAGAGCCGGCGCAATTTTTCGGATGCTGAAATAACAACTGTTACCGAAATTGATGCTACGTCTGGGGCGCAACCGGAATGAAAAAGAAACCGTTTTCCCTACCAACTATTGCTGCTTTGCTGATGCTTGTTGTCGGGATTATTGTTGGGGTTTTTTATATTCAAACAAGACAAACTTTTAATCTTTCTGCGACACCTTCCGAGGAGCCAAAAGATGTCAGGATTACAAACATTACAGACAGCAATTTTGCTGTCTCTTGGGTTACAGACAAACCTACTTTTGGTTATGTAACGTATGAGAAGTCTGAAGCGCTTCTTGCGGGGCATGGAACCCGTCCAAAATCAACTTTGCATCATTTAACAGTTAAAAACTTGGATGCAAATACAAACTATCAATTCAAGATTGGTTCAAATGAAACATTGTTTGATAATAAGGGAAGTTTCTTTCGTGCAAAAACGGGCCCCGTTATCGCTTTGACAAAAAAGACAGATATGGTTTTCGGGAAAATATTAACAAAAGAACAGAGAGCAGTTTCCGGGGCTTTGGTCTATTTGACAATTTCGGGTGCCTCTCCTCTTTCCACTATTTCAGACAATGATGGCAGTTGGGCAATTAATCTTGCACATGCACGAGATACAAGTCTCAAAAGCCTTGCAAGCTATACAAAAAATACAACTCTTGAAATTTATGTTTTTGGCGATTATGTAAAAGGCGAAAAGGAACAAATTGCGACGGCAAAAGTTCCTGTTGAGGGTGCAAAACCGGTTCCAAATATGGTTTTGGGAGAAAACTATAACTATGCAAATAACAAGACCTTAAAAAGCGGAGACGACTTGCCGTCTTCTGATATTAGTTTTGAAGCGACAAAGTCGGCTCGGGAAAGATAAACGTTGACACATGACAATATCTAAACTACTATGGATTTGCCTGCTCTAGTTAGGGATTTTACTATAACTGATCATAGATCCGATATGTCGGAACTTTGTTCCGTCATCACTAACTTTAGTTACTGCTCAAATGGACGAGAACAAGAAAAATCCTGCCCAGAACCCCTCGACGGGTTCGGCAAGCTCACCGCAAGCAAGCTCGGGGCTTAGCATGCCTCCTATTGTGACAGAAGAGGAGTATGCGCCGCCGCCTCCACCGACACCTCAGGGAAATCAGATAGTTCAGAATGTCAGTGTGTCAGATAAATCAGAAAGGCAGAAGCCGCCGGGTGTAACTGTAACACCAGCAGTATCCGAAACACCGACTTCTCCGATTCCTTCCGAGTCTCTGATCCCACCGATTTCATCTGATTCTCCGAGTTCTCCGACTTCCCCGAAAGATTCCATCCTTCCCCCCGTTATGGAACCGCCAAAGAAGAAGTCTCGGGG
>ERZ1292623.1431-Hain-H51-01um-R1-1431-length-22987-cov-7_pt1 | contig 22987 bp, 29 predicted proteins | sample MGYA00564398_ERZ1292623 | MGnify/ENA primary metagenome ERZ1292623 (study PRJEB36523, sample SAMEA6512633) | groundwater metagenome | collected 2019-01-07 | study: AquaDiva: Metagenomics assemblies of 32 groundwater samples | reverse complement strand
CTGGCGACGTGGCGTTGTACCGTGCCCCTATGCGCACCAGGCGGTCGTAGGTGCCACTGCCCGTCGAATCGTGGTTACCAACGTACATTTCGCCACCCATGGTTACTTAGGCTTCCTCGGCTTGCGTTTAGCCCCAGGGAAATGCTGGGGCATCTATCTAGGTTTCCTCTGCCTGGTCCGCCTGGTCAGAACCATCTGTCTATCTTCCGGGGGCGTCTCCATTTCCCGATGCTGGTAGTCCTGCACCCCATTAGTGTGTGTCTCAGCCGGAACGTGACCACAGCTGTGTTGAGTAGCGGCATCCTCCACTGGGCAGAACTTGTCTGGATGGGCCTCAAGCATGTAGGCCCCGGTATCCGAGGGCACATCGTACACGCCATCAGGGCCAAACTTATAGGTGATATGCCTCGCCGAATCCTCGTACCAGTGGCTAGCGTGGGCGTAGATTTTCACAGGCGATTCCTCCTAGACCGCGAGGGCGTAGGTGACAAGGAGCGCTCCTACACCTGCGCCTGTGGGCGTATCGCTATGGGTCAGGTTAATCGAGTTATTGGTCCCCGTCCCACCCGGGCCCACCAGAAAGTAAATCCGGTTCTCTACACCAATGGTCGAGCTGGCGTCCACTGTTCCCAATACGGTTCCTGGGAAATGGGCACCAACCGTCATGGTGCCCCCATCGATCATGTTGTTGGCGTTGCCGGTCCCATCGGTGCCTCGCCCCAGATCGAAGGTGCCCGTGCCAGCCGTTGTGAATACAACGAAGGCGGTCGCAAGGACTGTCCCCGTCTCTGGGTTGACCCAGTTCGTTGTGCCGTTGGCCGTGCTGGCCGCAACCAGCGGGATACGCACACTCAGAAAGTTGAAGTAGGTCCCAGTACCACCCGACCCCTGGGACATCTTGCGCACCGACTCAGGGGTCGGGTCTCCAATCACTATAGCTTTCATGTCAGTTCGCCTCCTCTACGCTCTACGCTCCTCTTAGGTTAGGTCACGCCACTGATGTCGTACTGGATCGCCGTGTGCGAAGCGCTGGACCGGGTTCCCGTCCGCTCACCGAAAGCGATCCTGAAGCTGACGTACAGGGTCGTCTGGCTCTTGCCAGGCTCCCGGTCAGCCTCGAAGGTCATCTCACGCCGGAAGCCAACCCTCCACTGGGTAGTGTTCACCGTCAGCACCCGCCCCACGGTATTGCCACCAGAGTTGGTGACCTTGCCGTCAGTGTCGGCTAGCTTGAACTGCTCGCTCAGGATATAGGGCACTCCGTACACGCTGGCCAGTTCACCCGAGGAGATCGTAGCCCGAGGGCCAAACTTCTCCTCAGTCTCCACCTGCGCGATGGTCATGGCCGTTATCAGCGTGTTCACATCGCTCAGATGAACCACATCGCCGCGCCGGGCTGGGGCCGCGTACTTCCCAAGCAAGCGCAGGTTTTTGTTGAACAGCCCCGCGGTAATGGTGGATGAGTGGGCAGTCCTCTGCGCCGTGTTATCGATGATCGGCAGGTGAATCAGACCGTCGAAGCCGAGTAACCACTGGGCCTTGCCCGCTGTGGTCTTGCTGATAGTGGCGCCGTCGCTGTTGATGCCGTTGGTGGTAGTCGTGTCACCATTCAGCATGACGTCGTCAATGACCTCAGCTCCGTTCATGGCCAGGTTCCGACGCAACTCCGGCACCAGAGCGATGATGGCGTCTTCCTCTAGGGTGTCCGAGAACGGCACCCCTGCCTTCAGCTCATAGGCTGTCAGCGTCATTTTGCCCGTGGAAACGGTGGTAGTGGTACCCTGCTCGTTCTCGGCCGTGGGGTACCAGTTCACGTCCCCAAACTGGCTCGGTATGTCAAAGGGGTTGGTAGGCATCGGAGATTGGATGAACAGAGGCAACACCTTGGTGTCCAGGTTTACGTCCATCCACAACTCTGCGGCCTCCATGGTTGGCACAAGCTCATCACCAGAGGACGCCGTGGTGGAGTCCAACGCCTTCCGGATAACCTGGAACATCTGGCTACGCCAGGACAGCGCCGCGTCCTTGAAGCGATTGAACCCCGAAGGCTCACCGACCCGTCCCCAACTCGCGAGACGGCGTTTGATGGCGTTCTCCTCCCACGCAAACACGCTATCATCGGTGAACGCCTTTACCAACCCAAGCCGAGCCTGGGGGATTTGGCCGAGGTATTTCGACCCAATCCGACGCGCGCCTAGTAGCCTTTCCGCCAACTGTAGCTCCAGCAGGTCGAGGCCCTGGAAAGGGCCCTCCCGCACCACCAGGCGCCCATCCCGTTGCACACGGGCCACGCGCTCACGGCTCCAATCGTCGGCGATCTTCTGCAGCCCTGTCATCAGGTTGGCGATGCGCTTCACCTCCATATCGGTGGGCTTCATGCGCTCGTCAACCTTCTCGGTTACCCAACTTTTGACGTTCTTCCACTCGGCGAGTACCTGATCAATCGGGGTCATGCTAGTCATTTGCCTTTTCCTCCTCCGTAGTCACGGCACGCATTGCCGCCCATAGCTCGTATAGCCAGAGTTCCTTGTTCTCCACCACAAACGGGACCGTTGGCGCCACCACCTTTTCAGCAGGAGCTTCGGCGCCAATCGCACTTACCCTGATACGCAAATCATCAACCTCAGCAGCCAATACCTTGAGCGCCTTATTGTGTTCTTGGATACGCCCTTCCACCACACTGGGCAAACTGGGGCCTACTTCTCTAGGCTCACTCGTTTTCGATCCGATAATATCTGGCACAACGATGCTAAACCGCCGCCCGTCTAGCATTTTCTGGAGCGCATGGGGGTGCATGGGTACAGCAACGGCAGAAATCTCAATGAGTTCCTGCTTCGTGAAACGTCGCCCGTCACCCTTCTCGGCTGGCTGGAACTCCAAGGCGCGGAAGCCCACGGACTCGGCGCGCATGACACGCCGTATATATTTCCCCATGATGAACTGGGCCAGTGGGTCTTCCTCGTCCCACTTGACTGCATTCAACATCTGCTTTTCTTCGATCCAGACTTTCGGGACGGTACCCAAAGGCGCCATCGTGTGATCGTGGTGAAAGAGGAACACGGGGTTTTTCTTGAACTCAGCCAGTTGCCATCCCGCGGTTTCGATCACATCACCCAGACGGTCAGGGGTTTCCTCCGATGCCACAAAGAGCATCGGGCCCACAAAGAGTTTAGGGCCATCCGCAGCCTGCACCGCTTTCCCCTCCGCGGCTTCGATCACATCACCCAGAGGCACCGCCTTCGCTTCTTGGAGATAACCAATCGACTTGTACAGCACAGGAGCCTCAGCGCGCCCAGCGCGGTATGCTTCCAAGGCCTCCAGGTCCGCGTCTCTTACCTGCGCCTCAATCTCCGCTATGTTGATACTGATATCGTGCATCATCTTGCTATCCTCGGCTGCCTCAAACGCTAGCCCGTCATGTCTACGGCAATGGTTCTCCGCCTGGTCTCTAGTCCACCCCTCAGCCGTTCCATAACGGAAGGCCTGTATCTCAGACCCCCCACCACGTTTGAAGCCGATGATCGCATCTAACCGTTTACCGTCCACGTGGGCAAGCCCATTCTGCCTCCGCAGGCGAATATACCCCTCGGGGTTATGGAGCCTGCATGCGTGCTCATTTGGGAGAGGCACATCATTTGCCCAACAACAAGAACCGCCCAGCCGATGCCCCCTGCAAAGGAGCCTCGGTGGGCGGTCTGAAGGTGCCGCCTGATCTACTAGGTTACAAGTATAAGGGCATCAATTAGTAGTTGTCAAGGCGGTCGGGGCCATGCCAGTCAGCATACTCTGTCGCATCCGCCTAGTGTTATAGTGAAGGGCGGCATTGGGATCGATCCCACCTTGCAGAAAGTAGGCCCAGTTAGCTTCGACAGCCTGCCGTATGGAATATACAGGAGCCCATCCCACAGCATCTCTGATCTTGCTGGCATTCATCCGGTAGTGCCGCGTATCTCGTTTCGTGCTATCAATCACAACAGGGCGAATTATCCCATAGATATCAAGGTAGGCCTCCTGCACAAGCACCGCCAAGTCAAGCGCTGTAGCGTTCGTACAGGTCGCATTAAAGACGTGCCCATCGACAACGGAGGCTGGTGCAAGCAGCAAAGCCTCATAAGCACGCGCTATATCCTGCACATGCACATTGGATCGTACCTGGTCCCCTCCATGGACAGTAATTTGCTCGTCGTACATGGCCTGCTTGGAAAACACATTGATGATCGTATCTAATCGCATCCGTGGGGAGGGGCCACAACAGGTTGCTGAGCGCAAGGCTACCACTTCGAGTCGTTCCCTGAATTCGCGAAGCAACAGCCTTTCCGCCTCGAATTTCTGTCTAGCATAGGCAGTCTCGGGATAGCACATCGATTCTTCGGTGCAGTCAATTGGGCTCGACCCATATACCGAGCTCGATGAGGCGTAAATGAAACGCTCCGCCTCACCGGCTTTTGAGGCGAGAATGCAAAGATTGCGAGACGCATCGACGTTGATTTCCTGGGAAAGCAATGGGTTGATGTCCACCAGTTCGTCTGTGACAATACCGGCCAGATGGATAACGTGGGTTACGCCTTTGAGTGCAAGAGCAAGCCCAGCCTGATTACGAATATCCCCCTCTATGCACTCGATACCCAAATCGGTAGGCAAAGGGTTGCCGAAGGCGAATGAATCGTACACACGGACGGGGTACTTGTGCGCCAGGTAGGGTACCAGGACCGATCCCACATAGCCACAGCCCCCCGTAACCAGAATCCTCCTTGGATTACTCATGCTCGGCTCCCTGGACCATGTAGAACTGGCGAATCTGATCGATCACATAGTCGATTTGCCCAGTCGTCAGATACTCGTTGACGGGCAAGGTCAATATACGTTGGGCTTGCGCCTCCGCAACAGGGAAATCCCCCTCTAGATACCCCAGATGCGCAAAGCCTTTCTGAAGATGCAACGGGATTGGATAATGCACTTTGGTCTCAATGCCTACATCCTTCAGTACCCGAGCCAACCTATCCCGTTCCGCAACCTGGATCACGTAGGTGTGAAATACTTCCCGGATGTTGGGGTTGCGCGGCGGCAACACCACCCCAGGACAATCCGCTAGCCCTGTATCATAACGCATAGCGTTGGCAATGCGCCGTTGTGTTACCCATTCCAGGTGGCTCAGGGACCACATGCCCACAACCGCCTGTAGAGGGCTAAGACGTTCATTATAGCCAGGCATGGTCACAAGATCGCGAGTTTCCAAACCATGGTTGCGCAGGAGGCGTAGAGTTACAGCCAGGTCACCATCATCCGTACAGATCATGCCGCCATCCCCCCAGACATGCACATTTTTCAGCGGATGCAGAGAGAAGCACTTCAAGTCCCCCCGCTCTCCGCCACGTGCTCCAATTGACTGTGCCGCATCCACAATTAGCTTGAAAGGACTCTCCATACCAGGCCACCGGATAATAGGGAAAGGCCTGCCGGTTAGCTCAACAGGCATCATCGCTTGAACACTACGGCTGAATGTTGCATGTATATCGGCAAGATAATCAGGACCCACATCAACGAAGACCGGCCTCGCACCTATAGCACAGATGGCCCCCACGGTCGCCACGAATGTATTAGGCACCGTCACCACCGCATCCCCGGGCTTGACGCCGGTGGCAAGCAAGGCTAGGGACAGGGCACTGGTGCCAGAGCTCACCCCCACTGCATACTTGTAGCCAGTGGCCCCCGCAAACTGTTTTTCAAAACGCTCAACAGCATCTCCCAGCGTAAACTCGCCCTTGTTGGCCAGGTCAGCTATGGCGGGCAACACCTGCTCGTGAATCTCATCAAACCAGTAGTCATATTCTAATGGGAGATAGCCATAGGGAACCGTGAGAGTTTCCACAGCCATAGCTATATCTCCTTCTTTGGGAATACCCCAATCTCAGAGGGTGCCTTCGGTGTCGGGAATGGTGGATGCTGCACCGCCTTCTTCACTAGCCGCTGTGGCAGCCTCACAGATCGCTTAGTAATCGTGAAGGCCTTAACCTTAGCTATCAATCGGGTACTTTGCTCTTCTGTCAATCGGGTACTTTGTTCTTCTGTTTGCAACATGGTCACGGTAAGTAATGGCAAGGCATCATAGGAGATCACAAGCTCAATCCGTTTAACTTGGTGTGGGTCGAAGCCCAACGCCTCACAAATGGCCACATTAACCACTTCCTGTTGCCTGGTCATGTAAATATCCCCTACCTCTTACCCTCTATTGTCCAGACCCACTGTTCTGGCATCGGGTCAGGGCGAGCCTTCGCCTCCGATCGGTTGCGCCTCCCCATTCGCGTCCTCGAACCAGTAGAGGGTAACAGAAGCGAACCCGTAAGGATGAGGGATGGGCAGTTGGTCCTGTTCCACTGCTAGCCTAGCTAATACACCGTCCTGAAGGTAGTACCATGCCACCTTAGCCCACCTCCATCCGGAACAATAAACCTACGTTGTCCAGCCCCGCTGTTCTGGAATCGGGTCAGACGGATTCAACGTTGTGGGCGACTCTGATAAGCCCAAGCTGCCACTAGGAAAGGGCGACCCTTCTCCTCCAATCGGTGGCGCTACACCATCTGCATCCTCGAACCAGTAGGAACAGGGCGTGTTCTTGACTTGGCTAGGTTTCTCAGGGAAGTCGTGGCACATCTGGGGCCGTTCCGGTTTCTCCCAAAGCGCACACTTATCGTTCACATGGTAGGGACATTTCTGGTAGACCAATCCAATTGACGCTTGGCCCTTTTGTCCATCGACTGTGCCAACAGCAAAGCCACGGATGCGCAGGAAGGCTTCGAGTTTGGGATTACCTGCCGGGAAGAACAGGGTGACCGGGTCAAATGGGAAGCGACAACAGTACCCACAAAAAGTACAGTCCCCGCGACGTATCCATCTAGCCATTATTGCTTCCCGTGTGGTATACTGTGCATATGCAACACTTCTATGGCATCAGCGGCAGCAATGATCCACCAGCCTTGCGTTATGTTATCGGTGTCCTCTTGGGCGATGGCAGTTGCTGGGAAACGAGGTCTATGCACTATAGGACTGGACAACCAAGTATAACATGGCGTATTGAACTGGCCGTTAAAGACAGAGAATTCGCAGAGGCCTTCGCAGACGCACTTACCAAGATACTCCGACGCCCTGACTCGCCTAACCGGATCATCAAAGTACTGAAAGGCAGAAATGCTAGTCAGGCTTACCGCGTCTTGGCCGCATCGAAAAGCTTTGGTGAATGGTGGCAGGATATGAAGACCGACCTCGCACGATTGCAACCGGTCATTACCCGCTATCCGGCCCTGTTCTTGCAAGGGCTTTATGATAGCGAGGGCAACCTGAGTCATCATAGAACAGGACCGATTGTTCGTATCTTTAATCAACGGCAAGACATCCTTGCCTTAGCAATATACGCTCTCAACTTGCTTGGCATGCGAGCACATATCCGAGTCTTTCGACCAAGCGGTACAATCGTACACTTTCCCAATGGTATAACACACACAACAACCAAAGCGCTCTATGTGATTGACCCCAAACCCGCCAGAGCGTTTCTCGGCACCATCGGTAGTTCGATACCACGGAAAAGACTGGAGGCGGAATAGTGCATCCCCACATACTCCCCACGCCGGACCCATGTAGTGGTGCTCATGTCAGCGCCTCAACCCCTTCAGGAACATCTCCAGGTGGCTACGTTCAATGGGTCGCTCATTGCCCAGCACCCCACACTGGCAGGCCGCCATTGCCGACCCCAAGAAGAGGCTCAACTGTGGCCGGATTTCAGCAGCCGTAAGTAAGGCTGTTATGGCGAACAGGGCATCCCCAGCGCCCACCCTATCCGCAATGGTCTGGGCCAACGCTGGTACATGCACGATTGTTCCATCGATAGCTTGCCACCTGGCACCTTCTTGCCCCGCCGTAACCACAATGGGACATTCCCACCTATGGCGGCGCATCGCCGCATACTCAAGGCTATTCATACTCCGGAAGCTGGCCCGCCGGTGGCCACTACTCAGGCGTTGCCCAAAGTTAGCCGAGTTGATTTGAACGTTAAGCCCTACAAACACACCTCGCCTGACCATTCTGCCAAGCGCACTCCTGAGTCGTGAGGTCCAATAACCGTGACCATAATCCAGCGCCAAGACGACGTCAGGTGCAGCGTCATCCATGAACTGTTCGATCTGCCTTTCCTCAGCTTTATCCAACAATGGGATAGGTAGCCGCTGGACACCAAACAGCTTTTGATGGTCAGTCAGGAAACGAATCTTGGTAATGGGTCGGCATTGCGGCATAGTATCAGCCTGCCGGACATAGCTATCCAGATGGCGCCGCACAGCGAAAATACCGCCAGGGTGCGATGCTCCCTCGTTGCTAGATCGCACAGAGATACTGGTCTCCCGCGGCGACTTGGCTAACGGCTCGACGATCTCGTAAATGTCGTTAATGCCCTCACCCAGCACCAACACTCGCTGTTCCTTGATCGCATCCAAAGCCTTGCGGATATCATCCCAGGTATAATGCTTCCAGAATTGCTCCAACCAGATCTCCGTCGCCTCTGGATATGCCGCACCAAAGTCCACCTGCCGGTTTAGCCACGCCGTTGTCGATCCCAGGCTGGTATCGGTGAAGACTATGCGGGCGCCCACAGCGTCCAGCGCCTTTTGTTCCAACAAAGGTTTGCCCTCCCAATCCTTCCCCTTAATAAACACATCGGGGTGGAGAGCCGCGATAATGCTCCCAAGTCCTGGCGCATCGGCGAGAACCACGTGATCCACAAAGCGCAGTGCTGCCAGGGTACCCATACGTTGCACCTGGCTAAATACAGGACGGCCCTGACCCTTCTGCTGACGGGCATCGCAGTCGGTCGTCACAGCAACCACAAGGATGTCACTTTGAGCCCGGGACGCCTTCAGCCCTTCGATATGCCCTATATGAACGACATCGTATACGCCCGTCGTGAGGGCAATGGACTTCCCAAGATTCGCAGCACGGATATTTTCCAGAGTTTCCAGGCGGGCGCTTAACTCCCCAGCTATCAGCATCTTAGAAAGGCCCGCGAAAGCTACTCTCACCGTCTTTTACCATGCTCCCTATGTCTATAGGCTCTACATTCAACAATGCGCATACCTTCTTGACTATTGCTTCCGTGGTTGGATAGTACGCTTGCTCGTAGCTCTGGGCACTGCCGCATGGGTAATCAGGGCATGTCATTCGCACAGGGGGGCTACGCCATGTTAACCCCTGCTCCGCACACTGAGCAATGATTTCTCCAGCCAATCCACAGAAAGGGTAGGCATGGTCTATAACCACGAGCCGTCCCGTACGACTAATAGATGTCAAAATGGAGGATATATTTAAGGGCTTGAGTACCTCGGGTATATGCAAGCCTACTCTAATATCCTGGGCCGCCAGGATACAACAAGCATCCCAAGCATCCATTGCGGCTGCGCCAATTGCCACAACGGTGCAATCTCTCCCTGAGGTCTCCACCCGAGATCCCTGATAGATCCATTGCCACCTGCTATCCTGTGTATCATACAGGCGACGCGATTCGAGGAAGATGGTGGGTTCATCCCGGCGCAGGGCCCCTGCCAACATGCTTTTGGCATCACGGCCAAATACTGGCATAACAACACGTAAGCCGGGAATGTGGGCAAACATGGCGTGCAACGCTTGGGAATGCTGGGGACCTTGCCCCCAGCCCCTACCAATGAGGGCACGAATCACGATGGGCAGTTTGGCTACCTTCCCACCTGACATGTACTGCCACTTGGCGATGTTGTTCACCAGCTGATCCATAGTCAGCATCAAGAAATCGTTGCGGGCATGGACCAGCACTGGCCTTAACCCCTCCAGCGCCATCCCGAGGCAAGCCCCGGTGAGCATGTTCTCAGACAGCGGGGTTTCGATTACACGGGCGGGCCAGCGATCATGGGCCACCTTCGTGGTGCCGAAGATGCCTTTGGGGTCAGCCACACCAGCCCCCAACACATAGATGGACTCGTCAGCTGCCATCGCCTGAACGAGCCCCTGCCCTATAGCCTCAGCATAGGTCAGCATATCAGGGGATTGCACTTCTAATTTCGTGTTCTATTGAGGTTTCGATTTCTTCAAGAGTTTTTGCTTCTGTGCCCATCTTGATCAGCTTATCCCGATACTCGAAGACAGGATCATGGGCCTCGGCAGCCTCAAGCTCCCTACGATCCCGATATCCCATGTCATAGTCCTCATTCGGACCCACATGCTCTAGCCAACGGTACGTTTTGACCTCCATGATGCTCGGGCCCAACCCAGAACGCGCCCGGGCGACCTGCACCGCAGTTGTCCGGTAGATGTGCAAGACACTATTACCTTGCAAACTAATGCCAGGAATATCCAATCCATGCCCTCGCCTCCACAGTCGATCATCTGGCTGGCGCTGGTCTAATGGTGTTTGGGTAGAGTACATATTGTTTTCAATCACGAAAACAATCGGCAGCCTGTGTAGAGCAGCAAAGTTGAGGGATTCCCAGAAGACTCCCGTCTCAGGACCAGAGTCGCCAACAAAGGCTACGACAACAGGATGGGGCGTCGATACAGGACTCGGCATAGTGGAGGTAGTCGCCGTGGATTTCCCCTGACCATCAACGCCCCCGTAGTATTGTAACCTAAATGCCAGGGCGCTGCCAACAGCTATGGCGATGGATGAGCCGACAATCGCAGACGTTCCCATCATCCCAACGCTCATATCCGCCAAATGCATCGAACCACCGATGCCCGCAGTGCAGCCAGTAGACCTGCCATGGAGCTCATTCACCATCGCCTGCAGGTCACCACCCTTAGCCAGGTAGTGGGCATGGCAGCGATGAGTGGAATAGATATGGTCCTCGGGCGTTAACGCAGCACAGACGCCAACAGCCACCGCTTCCTGCCCAATGGAGAAATGCACCGGCATCCGCATTTCACCCTTGGGGTAGACCGCCGCTAGTACCCGTTCTACGCGGCGAATCCGATATAGCTGACGGTAGAGATCAAGAAGCTGGTCCTGCGTAAGGTCAAGGGCCTGACCTAGGTTCATAGGAAGTTCACATGGAGTGGCTGTGCACCCTGCGCCACCCCGAGAGGCTGCCCGCCTTAATGTGCCTCGTTGCGCTTGTTCGCCCTCGCTATTTACAGTTCCACCTAGGCCCGTATTTTGCGATAAGGGCGGTTTCCGCTCGCGACAGCTCAGGTGAGGGCACGTCACGGCATCCAGGTTAATGTCTGGGGAGAGTTTAGTTTCTTGTTCGTCAAGCATCAACTGTCTCTCTTTGAATTATGCAAGGCGCTCTATACGCTCCTCAGCGTTCACCAGCGGCTTCCCATGATGTTTGCCATCCCTTTATCTCCTGGCTATCCCCGGTATATACCTAAGCCTGTTCCTGGTGATGCTCAGTGCTAGTCAGCAAGCGCTTGTAAGTGCTCTTTGCGAAAGTCTCGAACAGACCAAAGGAGAGCCGTAGCCCACGCTGTTCTTCCATGCTGAGGGCTCCAAACTCGCGTGAATAGGCCCGCAAGGCATGATGATCTCCTGCACGAATACGCTTCAACAGTACCTCCTGGGCAACTTCCTTACTGACCAGGGTGACTGTGTGGCCCCAGACATTCAAGTATTGTCCATCAGCGGTACGATGGAGGGCGATACGAACCTCTGGCACACGCACCCAGTAGACGCAGTTGTCCCTATTCGCCCTGTACCAGACCCCGTCTATCAACACATCCTTGACCATCGAGAGCCTCCAGGAAACGACAACAGTAATTGGCGAACCCAGTTGGTCATACGAAGTTCACATGCAACGGCGCACCCGTGACCGACGGACTAATAATAGCTGTTTGCTTAATGTGTCTATCCAGGGCAGTGTTGACCATGTGCTGTAGGCACAAACTACCACACATCTTCTGGGCATTAAACTGGTCTGAACCCAGGTACCTCATGACCTCCCAGTAGCGATCCGACTGCCAGATATCCCACCAGCGCTGCTCACAGATGTTGCCTATGTGGAACTTGGCATACCGGTCATTGAACAGCATACCGCAAGGCGCCACAAGTCCTGAGCCGGATACCTGGATCAGAAACGGAGGCCCATAGCATTGCTGGTAACTCCGTTTACCTTCGTCGGCGATCTTTGACCACTTGATCACGACCTTGTAGCGATCCGTCGACAGAGCCTCAGCCTGGCGAAGGGTAGGGTAGGTGGCGGCGTATTTATCATATTGCACACCGAGATTCCCGTATTCGTCGTCGGAGCAGTGCTTGAAGACTGTGTAATCAACCCCTAGCTCAGCTCCGAGCCGCGCCAAAGGCATTACCTGATCCACGTCCCGGGGTTCGTAGACCATTTGGAGGCCAAGGGTTACAGGCAAACCCAATGCCCGCTTGATATCGACGGCATCGCTGATATTCCGAACAACCTTGTGAAACGCTTCCTCCTTAACCCCCATGATCTCCGCATACCGTTTAGGCTCCCCACCACTAAAGTTGAAACGTAGATAGGTCAACGAGGGCAGCACCTTCTCCAGCTTGTCCCTAGTAAAGGCGTAGCCATTGGTCCCCGAGGCCATCGAAATCCCCAGGGATGCTCCATAGGTTACGGTGAACTCATAGGCCGGGGATAGCGTGGATTCCCCGTCGGAGACCAGAGAAATGCCACGTACACCCATGCGGGCAGAGTCGTCAAGGAAGTTACGCATTACGTCGGCGGTAATGGTCTGACGGTCGTTTTCCTGTAACTGGGCGTAGCAAAACCAGCATGAAAAATTACAACTCCGCGACAGCGCGAGGTCAATCGTTACTGGCGCTATCCGTTCCCCCCGCTTCCATGCTTCCACCCGGTCGTTATGCCAGCCCAGCTTATGGCCATCGAGGATCATCTGGGTATGCTCCGCCGCTGGCGTTACCTGCGCGTGTGACACATGTTTGGTTGCCATGCTATTTGGCCTTCCGTGTGGCGAACGGCGGATGCTCCACGGCTTTCTTAACTATCCGCTCGAATTGCTTCTTGGTTAGAGGGAGAGTTCGAGTATTCATTCGTTCACATTGAGGAACTGGCGACGACGGAACCTTCTCCCAAAGAGTTCCTTGCACTAACAGCAGTGAGTATCCCTTGGGCATATCTGACCTCACTACGTGCCGTCACGGTACGAAACAAATAGCCCCGATACAAATTATACCGGGAACATTCCTGAAGAACTGGGAGGGGACTACAACGGGGTCCCCTTACTCACCCTCCGCTTTCGCTTCGCTATCCAACACTGACCTATCCGCAACCTCCTCCCACTCCAATTCCACCTCCTGCAAAATGGGTACAGCTTTTGGAACGACGCCTTGTGCAACGTGTTTAAGAGGCTCAGGAAGTTGAGAATCACTCTTGTTCTCAATACGCTGAGACTTGTCCTCCTGGTGAATATCGGTGATAGCGAGGACTATGAAGGCAACGACGGCACCAATGATAAGAGTGACCATAAACATGCAAAACCAAAACCCCGCTTTCCTTTGCCTCATTATCCCACTTCCAGAAATCTGAAGTTGACGGAGTGACACTGGCTAAATGGTAACGGCCATTCCCTAGCACACCTCCGCTTTATTTGAGGCCCACCCCACGAAGCCGTTCGCGTAGCTTATTCATATCGCCCTTGGGCTGCAGGAATACCTCTATCCGTCGGTCTATCTGGGCCCGTAGCAAGCGCTCGGTTTCCAGTAGCAAATGCCCCCGTTCCGCTGTAGCCAGAGGCTCCACAATCTCAACGGTTACCTGCCACGTCTGCAGAGATAGCAAACGGAGACGGGGATCAAGCAATGCATTGATCATGGATGACACGATTCTAGCACCGCGCTGGACGCACGACGTTGGGCAAGGAAGCCCATCCGATGCCAATGCCGATTATGGACGCCATAGTTTCCCAGGACCATTGTGCCGAGGTTGACTGTCCAACGGAAAGTGCGGCGGATTGACGCACTCCACAACCACATCCGTGTCTACAAAGGGCCTATGCCCTACCTGGGCCAGCTTTCGGAAATGCACCTCTTCATCGTCTCCAATCGCATTCCCCCAGAAATCCCCTTGCCACCAAGGGGCAAACACCGCAGTCTTGAACAGGATGAACGAAAGCACCACAGAACCCACAAGGGCTAGCCCACGCCCCTCTTCCATCTTGGGCATATCCAATCCATGGGCATCACCATCCGAATAGATAATCTTAGGGCTGATGATAGGAACCCACCTGGAGAGCAGCCGCACAAGAGCATCTTGATGCGGTCTAACATCGTTATCCACGTACAGCACGAACTCCCAGCCTTCCTCACGGGCCCGTAGATAGGCCGTATTCCGCATGCTGCCAATAGCGTCGAAGGGCTGGTAGCACCGATCCCGTTCTTCGTACAATGCAACCTCATACCCCTGGTCGTGCGTATAGCGGACCATCTCTAGCACGGCCTGGAGACAACCTGGCTGCCAGTAGTTGCCGATCGCGCATATCAGCGTGGACCCGGGCGAGATATGGGGGGAGATTTTAGCGTCGATTCTCCCCCCAATTTGCTCCTCGCGTCTGAGCTTGTCATGGAAGAGACGCAGATTATAGAGTACGGCTGGTCGAACCATTACGCGACGCCCTCACGAACGCAGTACCCGAAGGGTCCAATATGTTTACCAGCCGATCCAGGGTCAAGACGACTCGATGCCGTTGCCCATGGCGCCGGTCAGTAATTTCAAGCAACCCGAGCGTGCCATATGCTAGGGTCTCTCGCTGGCAACAGTCACATTTCTGAGCTGTCCCGTTTAACATCAGGATACCTTCACCACCGTCCCGCTATTGACAGATGCCACGGCGGTCAGACTAACGGCAGGGGCCGGACCTCCGAAGGGGAGATACTCACCGAGGGGATCGACACGTGGATCATTGGGCTCAATCGGCTCCCGATTTGGCGCCCCAATGAACCGCCTGCGCTTGAGACCCCAAAATAGCCCATAGTCATCTTGCGTCATCCGGTTCGAGGCCAAAGGGTAAGTCGGGATATCTGCAACTTCCAGCAGTTGGTTAGTATCCAGGTAGGGCCGGTGTCCATAGTGCCATAGTTTCTGGAAATGGTACCCCTCATCAGCCCCGATGGAATCGTTCCAGAACTCGGGCCCCGTGGCATTGAACACCGTTGTCTTGAAGAGCAACATCGATAGCACGCACCAACGGGTTGCCTGCAGTCCGCTATTGGGCCGACGCCATGGCCCGTGCAAGGGTTTCCCGCTACCCGGCTCCAACACCAGAGGGGCTACTATGGGAACATCCCATGATAGCAACCGCACCAGCATATCCGGCGGCGGGAGCACGTCATTATCAACGTACAGCAGGAACTCGTATCCCTGCTGGGCTTTCATTATCGCCTCGTTCCGCATGGCCCCAATCGCATCATAGGGCTGGAAACAACGATCCATGAGCTCCTCGATCGCTACAGAGAACCCCTGGTCGTTGGCAAATTGCGCCATGTCCAGCACCTTTTGCCAGGAACCAGCACGCCAATGGTTGCCCATAGCAGCGATAAGGACCGAAAAGGGACGCTGATGAAGCCAGGTGTTTTCAGTACGCCATTGGGAGAGTTTTCGGTCCCCCGGGCTGGACACATAGCGGACATTGCGATAGCCGTACCTGCGGTCTGTGGGAGCCAGCGCCAGTAGCTTCTTCGTATCATCAAACGGCGACGTCACTGTCATCCCTCTTGCATCGTTACAGCATTATCAAGAGGGGACGCCTGGTGACCGTTGTTGGAGTATCGTGCCTCACGCTGGATAATCGGCACAAGCGTACACCGGCAATTGATGGAGTTCCCAGGGCTGCCTTCACCAGGATGATCCACCTGCTCACTGCCAACAACGAACTTACCATCCAACGCCACCGTTTGCCTGTGCGCCGCAGCATGGGTAGCACGGGTACGTTCATCCATCGCAGCAACCCACATCTTCCGGGTGACAACACCCGACTGGCGGTATAGCTCTATATGCCCACGGTTAGAGGCAGCCAGTATCTCGGTACGTGCGATGCGCTCAGTCCGGAAGCCTATAGAGAAGTCGAACACCTTTGCGATACGCTGCTCTAGCTGTGGGATACTCTCACCAATCCGTCCACCCTCATGCAACTCCTCCAACAATAGCTGGGCGGTCTCGGCATTTACGCGGTTAGTCCAGTACGCCAGCCGCCGTGTAAGCCATTGCTGAACCCCCGGCGCATCGACATTAAGCGGATCCAGGTCAAACACTGATGCTTGGTCGGCAGCGGCAGCGGCCAAGGCATCAAGAATGATCTGTGCTGTCGCTCCACGGAAGATGGCATGCCAGATATCTGGCCGGAACACCTCATCAGCAAGGTCCTTCGAATACCATGCGCCCTTCCCCGCACCTAGCCGCTTGCGGAGAGCCGTAACCACCTCGTCCTTCTGTTGGCGAAACAAGCGCTGGAGTACAGCCTGCAAGTCATATACGGGCGTGCCATTCTCCGTATCCAACCGTGCTGCCAATGTCGCCGCTGCGCGATCCATCACAGCATCCTCTCCCGCAGCCTTCCCAACATAGAGACGATAGCTCGCCTTCCCTACATCCTGTGTGGCACCCGCCACAGGCGCCATTATCATGCTGGTCCACCAGGCATCGCCCCAAGGCACGGGCGGCAATCCCCTGCCCGCGCGGACTTCGTTGGATGTGAGAATACCAGCCTGCACATCCAGCCGCTCCCGGTCATGCAACTCGGCCAGAGCCTCTTGCAAGGGAAGCACCTGGCTTGTGTCGAACCGTACAATCAGGTCGGCATCTACGGCTCCCAGATTCGGCAGGAGTAGCTCGTTTACCTCGGCTTCTAGGAATCGCCACTCCGTTGATATCGTGTCGGTATAGAACTCAATATCGGCCTGCCTGACATTGTTATAGACACTCTGTGTCTGTGAGTACATTTTGGGGGGAGGCACACCCCATATCCGTGCCGCATCCTCGACAGTAAAGTTGAGAGCGGCCATAAACTCCATGTCTCGCTGGCTCAACCCGAGACGTTCCGGCTTGACTCCATCCGACGCCGACAGGTCCCATATCATGGGCTTATGGGCGTTCTTGGTGCCCTGATGCCTCGCTTCCAGACGGGCATAAAACGCTTCTATCTCCTCGTCAATTACCGGACCCTTGACATAGAACATGAGATCCTGGGGGATGGCCCCATGACGGAAGAACTCCCGATTATATTGCAGAGCTGCCTTACCCATATCCAAGGTCATGCGGCCGGCGGCAATGGGCGATAGGCCGGCGTACTCATCGAGGGGGTTGAAGTACCGGAACCACACCACCTCATTCGGCGCGAGGGGTACCTCTTTACTCAGTCCGCCATAACGGAACCCAGCTATGTAGTTATTGGTTGCGCTCCGGCGATCGGGGACAATACGCATCTTATCTGGACGCAGCGGCCAGATGCCCTTTACCTCAGTCCCACCATCACGTTCCAAGAACCAGAAGGCGGATCCCCAGATGGACAGATAGGTTTCCGTAGCGCGCCATAGGTCAGCATTAGTCCACCAATCATTGACTCGATTCAGCAACTTCTGAACAGGGTGGTCATGCTCCACTGGCTCGATCTCTTGGTCTGACAACCGTCGATAAATCCGGAGGGGAGCCTGGGCAACCGCATCGGCCCGTAGCTTGATAGCCCTATACGCTGGCACCGACTGAGCATAGTAATCGCCATATATAGGACGGGCCCAGTCATCTCCTACGCCAGAGGCTGTGGGCCTGGCAACACGCGATGCCTGGATATCGCCAAACGTGGCTTTAGCTACATAGACGGTCCGCCTTGGTAGCAGTGATACGAGTCCCTGGAACAGATTCACTCTACACCCTTACCGCTTGATGCATTAGTTCAGCAGGGAGCCCGCGTGACTCCCCCTCCCAAATAAGACAGCCAATTCTATCACCACGCTCCCCTATAGACTTGGCGCGGTAGATCTTCACAGTGCTCCCCTTTGAAAACTTGGGAATATCGTTTTCTGCTTCTTCCCTCGCTCCATACACAAGCGCATGTGGTAACGAGCAGTCATCGCTGGGATGATCAACTACAATTAGGTACACTTCCTTCTGTTCACTCATTGGGAATCCCCCTTCCGGTTGCCAGAGGTAGCGTTGCACGGTAAACCCCGTCTGCACGAAAACTCCGTGGTCTGCACGGAAAGTCATGTGACGGGATTCCCTCATCTATTGATTTTTGCCGGACCGCTCGGCTAGCGTAACTTGCTTCTGGGCCCCCTGCCGACGCCTGTCAGCACGGCTCAAGCCCTTTGCGCCGTTCATCCGGGCCAAAGCCCCTGGACCCATAGGCTGGGGCTCCTCCCCATCGCCCCAGAACCGTTTCCATTTATCCGCTGTCACCGCCAATCGACCCAGCACTTCCGTAGGCGGCATGGCATGTTCACCACTGGTGACTTCCATCTGGCGAATCCGGTCGGCCATGATATAGACCATCGTTTTAGCATGGACCAAGCTGAAAGCGACCTGGGAAAAGACCTTGATGGCCGCCTGCCCATCGGGACCCGGATCGGTTTGATTACCAAATACCATGATGAGGCCCCAGGGCGATGCGCGCAAATTGAAGGCGTCACAGAAGGGGATGGGCACCGGAGATGGGTCTGCCATGAATTACCTCCAGAGATATGTTCGCTGCGTATTGTACCATACCAGCAATGGGGCAGCACCTTGTCACCCCTTGCCTTTTGCCGGACGGCTCGGCTAGAAGAACCTGCCTTTTAGACACGGCAAGAGTGCCGTAAATGAACGCACTAAACCAGGCCATCCCCGCGAGCATAATAGGCCATAAAAGCAGGAACGTAATAGTCAGTTCCCATGCCCTTGTTGACAGCATCCGATGTAGCTAACCATAGAATCCGATCCTCCCTGTAGAGCCCTGTAACTCTGTCAACGCCCACACCAACGCATCCAATCTATCCGGGCTCCTATCCCCTGTCAAGGGCTGCCAGTTGCATAGCTGGTCCTCCAGCTCGGGGAACCCGCCTACATGGTGTACCAGCCCACGTTCATAAAGGCTGGCAACTGGCTCGGCCCGTGCCCGCTTCCCCTGACTGGCATGGACAGCCTTGTACGGGACATTGGCTCGCACAGTTCTCAGGGTATACTCCACCATTTCGCCGCCATTGTTGGTCTCCCCAATGATGCGATCAGCTTTTAGCTGGCCCGCTAGACCGATGGCCGCCTCAGCCCATCCCCTAGGCGTATATCGCCCCGAAATATCGCGCAATACATACCAGTGTTTGTCCTTCCCAATGGCCGCAGCGATAATGCCCGTTTCGTCAGCCGTTTCATTGCTCGTGGCGGCAGGGTCGATGGCCACCACGGTCCGAAGCAGGTCTGGGGTGGTCCACACCCTCGTATCGTCAACCCAGGCCCGCTTCCATAGAGCGCCTTCGGCATCCTCCAGCACATCACCATAGAGCTCCTGCCGACCAGAGGAAGTACCCTCGTAACGCGCTACGACCTCGGTGTAGAACGTCTGGGACAGATTGGCTTTGTTATCATACGTTGACCCACGCACGTGCACAAACCGTTCATCCATCGCCAACTCACGCATAAGTCCAATGGGCCGCGGCGTTGTCGTGATGATCACCTGGGGCTTGTCCCCAAGACGGAGCGCAAGCATCAAGTTGTCCCAGGCCTCCCGAGGCTGATGCCAGGAAGCCAACTCGTCACACCAAGCGAAGTCGAACTGGACCCCACGCAGCAGATCAGGCTCGTATGACGAGAAGCACAGGGCGAAAGCACCATTGGGCCAGACAAGACGGCGTTTGGTGGACTCATAGATTGGCCGGAGGCTATTAGGGGCACATGCGATGATGCCCGATTCCCCCTCGATCATCGTATCCCGCACGTCAGCTGGGCTCCTGGCGATCAAGGCGAGCCGATGCGAGCGTCCCGTAGCAACACGCCAATTACAGTGTTCAGCGCCAGTCCTGGTCTTGCCCCACGCTCGCCCCGCCATGATCAGCCAGCCAAACCAGTCCCCTTCAGGCGGGAGTTGCTGTGGCCGGGCTCGGGCGGGCCATGCCAAGAGTTGCTCCAGCTCTCCTTTGCCAAGCCCCCCCAGCACGACTCTGCGCTTCTTAACAGGCATCTGAGCCAACTGCTCTAACACCGAGAGGTCTACCAAGTGCTGCGCCACCTCACGATGCGAACATCCGATGTAAGTTCACTCGTGCGCAATCGTCATGGGAGTTCCCTCCTCCGCCACTTCCAAAAGCCAAAGTCGCACCTCGGCGCCTAAGTATATCACCTTGACTATTACCGGACCGCTCGGCTAGAAGAACCTGCCTTTTAGACACGGGGTCAGGGCCTCGGCTCTTCGCTCGGCGATGGCAACATACGCCCTTCGATAACCTTGATCTGCTCAAGCAGTTGAGTACGCATTTCATGCACCGTCAGCTCCAGAGGGCCACCTTGGGGGCCTGTGATTACCTGCCGTATGGGGGCATCCAACCCCAGTAGCTCACGGATGTCTGTAATGGTTTCCAGCACCCAGCGGGTTGCGATAGGGTCCCCCTGTAACATAGTAGGCCAGTGCACGCTAAGCACCTTTGTTAGACGTTCGAGAGTTAGCGCACGATATTCGTCTGCAGCCGGCTGTAGGGTTTTTCGTAAGGCTGTTTTGACAGCATAGATAGCACCCGGACTCGTTAGGCCCAACACGCGGGCGATTTCGTCGTAGTGGCGACCTGCGATACGGAGCTCAAGGGCCTGCCGCTGCTTAAAGGTCGCTTGGATGCGGCGTGGGCTTGTCAGGGACTCATGGGAGCGACGTTTACCGATACGATTAGGGCTAATGCGCGGCTTCCTGGGCATCAGGCAAGCCTCGGGGACAGGCCCATACCAGCCGTACGTTCCAGCCTCAACACATCCGCATACTGATCCAATAAAGCATGCTCCCTAACAGCTTGCGCCAGGTGAGTGTTCAGCCGCGCGTCAATGTCGCGGTGGCACTCGTCCATATCCATGACTCACCCTCCTTTATTATCAGCAATTTTCCGCCATTGTCTTAGGATCAGGACCGTCTCTTCTGCGCCTTTTTCAAAGCTCACCTCCCCCAGGTGGAAGACGCTATCGTCGACGCCCGTGCCCTGGGCCAGGCCGTCGAAGGCCCACTTGAGCCCTGCGATCACGTTGTCCCGGTCTCGCTTGACCCGCCTCGGGCTCCGCAACACTATGTCAATCCTGACGCCCATCTCCTCTGGATCTTTCTTCGCCCACGCTTGCACCGCCTGGGCTGCTTCGTGAGAGAGGGACCGCGCCCCAGCAAAGGCCGCGTCGCGCATGATGCCCCTGGCCTCCTGCTGGCGAGCGTACCACCAGCGAGGCATCCCAAAACTGCCGGAGCGGGCATTGGGGGTCAGATTAACGGTGTCCCTCCCCCTGGCGCCCACCGGCACTCGGTAAGGGCTGAAAGGCAGGGTGACCGAGATGCTTGGGGCGGTCAAGGCTTATCCTCCTCAGCCTCAGCATCGGATGTTAAAGTAAGCTGGCAATCGGAGCACAAGGGGCCAGGAGATGGGACGCCCCTGCCCCCAGGCCCCCATACTGAGTACCGCTTACCAAGCCTGCGGGCCTCGGCCTCAAGGGAGCGGATGTAGGCTGCCGTCTCCGGATACCAAAAAGCGATCTCTTCCAGCTCGTTGGGCCGAGCAAAGGCACCACAGAGGCACTCACCTGACCTGTGTAACCTATCAGCCACCGGACTTCGGGGTATTCCATACTCATCCCGTAGAGCGATCATTTCCCACGAGGTCCAGTGAAGGATCGGATTAGCCCACGCGCAACGGCCAAGCCGTCTCCGAGGCCCATTGTGCTCGGTGGCGCCGATGCTGAGCATCCTGCGTTGGGATTCATTCTCCCTCACTCCGGTAACGAACAAGATAACCTGCCCACGCTGGGAATAATCCCGCTGGAGCTCCTGTAGACGCTCAGCCTTCAGCCGGTGGTAAGTAATGTAATGGTGCGCTGGCCCTGGAAAGCCTTTTTTTGTCGGGCCGAGCACAATGTCCTGATAAATGGATGGTGAGGTAACGAGCTCGATCAGCTCAACGCTGAGACTCTGGCAGAGAGATCGAACGAACCCTGTAGCCTCAGGGACACCAATTCCGGTGTTGATGTGAACGGCTGCATCGATGAAAGGGCGCGCCACACAGAGCATGGCGGTGGAGTCGTGACCACCGGAGACCAGGGCGAAGGTCCGGGCTGGTCTATAAGTCTCTTTCGCCACCCGCAGTATGCGGATGGCCTCATCCTGCATCTGGCCGGGCGGGAGGTCAAGGGCTCCGAAACGGCGCTGGAGGTAGGTGCTCACCTAACTACACCTCCCACAACGTCGGCGCATCCACCTGGACCCGCGCCTTCGCCATCTCTATGTACTCAGGCTTGATGTCTATGGACACACTCCGACGCCCCAGCTTCTTCGCCACCAGCGCAACGGTTCCACTGCCCGCGAATGGGTCGAGGACAACGCAAGGTACCACTGAGGGCTTGGGACAGGAGCAGGCAGGGCGGAAGCCTAACGTTCGTGACACCCCCATGTTCTCCCTACCATAGGCTTCTTTTTCTTCTTCACTGGCCTTGTACCCCTCCTCGGCAGTCGCCACGCCTCGCTTCGCATCCCTGACCCTTATGTTCATGGTGGCCGGCCGCTTCTCTACCAGACGCACCCACGGCTTCCCACAGTGATTACAGCACCCGTGCTCGCTGGTCCCGGCCTTAATGCAGATTGCGACGAGGGCCTCGGGGAAGACCGCGAAATGCCCACCCAAGGGTTGGGTTGCTATCCGCCAGACCGAGCGCAGGTTACGCCACCCGGTCTCGACGTACGGATGTGCGACACGAGCGGTGTTATTGACGACAGGTTGCCCTTCTCTGAAGGTGCCCTCACCGGGGAACTGGATGGCCGGCTCAGCAACAGCTTCTTT
>ERZ1292623.578-Hain-H51-01um-R1-578-length-39034-cov-39_pt2 | contig 22993 bp, 30 predicted proteins | sample MGYA00564398_ERZ1292623 | MGnify/ENA primary metagenome ERZ1292623 (study PRJEB36523, sample SAMEA6512633) | groundwater metagenome | collected 2019-01-07 | study: AquaDiva: Metagenomics assemblies of 32 groundwater samples | reverse complement strand
GTCGCCGTCGCCGTCGCCGTCGCCGTAGCCGTAGCCGTAGCCGTCGCCGTCGCCGTCGCCGTCGCCGTAGCCGTAGCCGTAGCCGTCGCCGTCGCCGCGACGCCCTCGGGCAGCCGCTTCGGCATCGGACATCAGCACCAACGCCCCGCCGTTCTCGGCGTGCCAGTCCGACAGCACCGCCAACGTGGTGCCGTCGAAGCCGAGATCGCTGGTGGAGAACGGGGGCGGCATTAGCGAACGCCCAGGACTTCTTTCCAGTGGGAGGCGTCGCACTTGATCGTCGAGACGACGGCCAGCCAGTGCATCGAGGCTTCGACGGGCTCGACGCCGAGCTCGGTGTCGGGAGTCGGGCCGTGGATGGCGATGTACTCCAGCGACTTGCCCTTCGTTCCCCAGCGGCGGACCATGCGCGCCCGGGTCAGCACGACCTCGTCGGTGTGGCGGTCGTAAACTCCGACCCAGACGAACCCGCGCTGAGCGATGACGATGCGGATGTCGGGCGCGCTCATTTCGAGGCCACCTGCGCCGGCCCAGCGAACCGGGCGAGCAGAACCTCGCGCGCCACAGCTGAGAGGCTCAGACCTCTGGTGTCAGCCTCCTGTTGTACGGCCTCGTGAAGCCACTTCGGGAGCCGGATGAAGAGAACCTCGTCTTTCTCCGACTTTGCCTTCTTGGGGGTCTTGGACATGTTGGCAATATGCGCCCGACAGAAAGAAACGTCAAGCGATGCTTGACATACGCTAGCGCTGGCCTGTATTCTTCTCTCATGAACGTCGCCGCCAAATGCCGCATCGAGAAGGAAGCCCACCCCGAGCGCTACTGCGCCCACCCTCGCTGCCTCTGGAAGATTCAAACCGCGCTGGGTCCGAACCCCTGCCGCAACCATCCCGAACTGGCGGCCCAGCCGGTCGCCCAGCAGGTCACGAAAGAGACGGTGTCGAAATGACCAACACGAACTGCGAGCGCTGCGGCGGAAGCGGAACGCTCCAGACCACGGTGCGCAACCGCCTCGGCGACTGGAACTTCGAAGAAGACGTCGAGTGCGACTGCCACGAGTGCGAAGGCACCGGCATCGCGCCCGAGATGCTGCTGAGCGTGCGCGCCGCCGAGTGGGCGTGGGATTTGTACACGGCCATCGCCGGGCCGCGCACCGATTGGGACCGCTGCCCGGCTCTGGTGCGCGGGTGACGATTCTTCTCTGCTACTTCGCGGCACTCGTGGTCGCGGCTGGCGTGGCTTCGGTGACGCGATGAGCGCGCACCCGAAGAAGCACTGCGTGAACTGCGGTCACCCGATGATGGTGCACGCCGCGTTGCCGCACGGCCGCGGCTGCTGCACCCTCGAAGGCTGCGACTGTGGGCAGTACCAAGTCGACGCGCCTCTCTCGCCGGCCCTCGTCGACGCGGCTGGCGTTTCGGCGCTTGCGCACCTTCGCCTGTCCATCGGCGCGCTGCGCGACGTCGAGAAGGGGAACGACGAGTGCAAGGGCACCAGCGCGGCCTACTGGCGCCAGAAGTTGGAAACCATCGCCGACCTGCTCGAAGGCGACCTCAAGTGAACGACACCATCGCGCGAGTGCGCTTCTTCGCTCAGATCTCGCCCGAGCCGAATACCGGCTGCTGGCTCTGGTTGGGCACATTCAAAGACGACCGCTACGGCTGCTTTCGTGGCGAGCGAGCGCACCGGGCCGCGTGGGAGTTGTTCAACGCCGCGGTTCCCGCTGGGCTCTTCGTGCTGCACCGCTGCGACCAGCCCGCCTGCGTGAACCCGGCGCACCTGTTCCTCGGCACGCACGCCGAGAACATGGCGGACATGACCTCGAAGGGCCGCAGCGGGCGCTGCGCCGGTGAGCGGCACGGACAGGCTAGACTGAACGACGAGCGCGTGCGCCTCATCCGCGCAAACGCCGCCGAACTTTCGCAGCGCGAGCTCGCGAAGCGACACGGCGTCAGCCAGCGCGCTGTGCTGAAGATTCTCAACCGCGAAACTTGGAGGCACGTCGATGCTTGACCCGAATCGCAAGATTGGTGGTTCCGTCATTCCGAAGCTCTTGGGCATGAGCAAATGGGGAACACCGTTAGACGTGTACAACGAGCTTCGCGGTGAAGGTCCACCGCCGACCGAAGCGACGGAAGATCAGAGTCGCGGCAAGTTCCTCGAACCGGCGCTGCTTGATTGGGCGCGGAACAAGACGCAGATCCCCTTCGTGAAGCCCGACAAAACGGTCATCTACCCCGACTGGCCTTGGGCGACGTACTCGCCCGACGGCATCACCAGCGGGCCGACCGGCGCCGACACGCTGCTCGAAATCAAGGCGCCGCGGGTCGACGACGTCTTCGAGTGGGGCCACCCGGGCACCGACGAAGTGCCGCCTGAGTACCTGGTGCAGTGCATGTGGGGGCTGATGGTGACCGGCCGCGAGAAGTGCATCGTCGCTGCGCTGCTCGGCGGTGAGCTTAGACTCTTCGAAGTCCTGCGCGCGCCGAAGTTCGAGGCGCAGCTGCTCGAACGGGCGAAGGCCTTCGTGCGCGACCACGTCGAATCCGGCGTGCCGCCTGAGCCCACCTACGGCGACGACGCGAACATCTTGCGGCGCTACCCCAACGACACGCAGCCGCCGAAGGCGTTCTCGCAGTTGAGCAAGGGGCAGCAGCGCATCGTCACCGAGTACGTCACCGCCTACCGCGCCGAGTCGGCGGCGCTGAAGGTGCTGGAGACGTACGAGCCGGCCCTGAAGGACGTGGTCGGCGACGCCGCTGGAATCCTCTGCGACGACCCATCGCTGCCGCTCGAAGCGGTGTTCAGGCGCATCGACTGGAAGCGCAACAAGCCGTCGCTGGGCGTGGGCGGGTACACCGCCATCGCCAAAGAGTTGTTGGCCAGGCTGCCGCCCGAAGAGGTCGCGGCCATCACCGAGAAGTACATGCCGAAGGAAGGGCCGCGCGTGCTGCGGCCGTACTTCGCGAAGGAGAAACCTTGACCACCGCCATCAGCATCGTCGACGCCGCCTACAACGAGGTGAACGCGCGCTCGACGTCCATCGAGAAGCTGCTGCCGCCGCACATGAAACTCGAACGCTTCATGATGCAGGTGAAGATCGCCATCTACAAGGTGCCGGGGTTGGCGAAGTGCGACCCGAAGTCGCTGAACAAGTCGTTCCTCGAATGCGCCGAGCTCGGGCTCGACCCCACGTTCAGGCTGGGCAGCGCCTGCATCGTTCCGTTCGCCGGCGTCGCCACGCTCATCATCGGGTACCGGGGGATGATCGACCTCGCGACCAGGTCGGGCGAGGTGAAGAGCGCCAACGCTTGGGTGGTGCACACGCGCGACCTCTTCAAGCCGCGCAACGGCTCGCTGCCCACGCACGTCCCCTACGTGCCGCTGCCTGACCAAGACCAAGACCCGGGCGCGCCGTACGCGGCGTGGGCGCGCTACACCGTGCGCGGCGGCATCTCCGAAGCGACCATCATGACGGCGCGGGAGATCAGCGCGGTGATGGCGAAGGCGCCAGCTGTGCGCATGAAGCAGCGCACGCCGTGGACAGACGACCCGTTCTCGGCCGAAGAGATGTGGAAGAAGACGGTGCTGAAGCGCAACCTGAAGAACGCGCCGCTGTCGCCAGAGCGCTCGCAGTACCTGGCGCGGGCTATCGAAATCGAGGACGCGCAAGAGGCCGAGTGGCGGGCTGCCGACGTCGTCGCCGAAGGCGAGGCAGCGCCCCAGAAGAAGACGCGCACCGAAAGCGTCGCCGAGAACCTCGGCATGTCCGACGAAGAGAAGGCCGAAGCGATTCGCCAAGAGCACGAACAGGCGAACGAGAACCTGTAGTTCAACCCGAACGAGGAACCAGACCCCGATGACCACGAAACTTCCCGATGACAAGGTGCTGTTCGATGCGGTCGAGCTTTTGCCCGTCCCGCTGACCCGCGAAGAGCTTCTCGACCGCGGCCAGCAGTTGGCGCAGGTCGAGTCGGACATGTCCGCGCACAACGAGCACGCCGAGTCGGTCAAGAAGGAGTTGAAGAGCGAAGAGGCGAGGCTGTCGTCGGAGCGCGCGCGGCTGGCGAACATCGTGCGCACCAAGCGCGAGCCGCGGCAGGTGGGCATCACCGGCACCGCGCGCTGGGCGCGCAACCTGGTGGAGATCCACCGCGTGGACACCAACGAGTTGCTGCGCTCGCGCGCGCTGGAAGCCCACGAGCGGCAGGCGGTGCTCGACCTCGAAGCGAAGAGGAACGAGGGCACCGGCGGCGATGAGCCGCACTGAACGCGACGCCCGCGAGCCGGTCGAGTGCCGGTCGTGCAAAGCGCTGGTGCTCTGGGTCCAATGGGCCACGAGCGGCAAGCGGATGCCGATCGACGTGACGCCGCACTTGATCGGCAACGTGGTCGTGGCCTTCCGCCGCGCTGAGAACCTGATGATCGCCGAGACGTTCGACCCGAAGCGCCACGACGGCCGCAACCGCTACATCAGCCACTTCACCACCTGCCCACAAGCCACCCAACACCGGAGAAAATGACCGATGAACATCCGCGACTTCCAGAAGGCCAACGTCGAGCGCTGCCAGAGCGGCAGCATCATCGAGGGCAAGCCCGTCGGCGGGTTCGCTCGGCGCATCGACGAGTGGACGCTCGAACGCTGGCACTGCGCCACCAGCGGCGAACTCGGCGAGGCCGCCAACGTGGTCAAGAAGCTCTTCCGGGGCTTCGACCTCACCACCGGGAAGGACGCCGCGCAGTTGCGCGAGCAGTTGGGGCACGAGCTCGCCGACGTCTTTGCCTACTTGGTGCTGTTCGCCGAGGCGGCCGGCGTCGACCTCGAAGCCGCGGCGATCGCCAAGTTCAACGAGGTCAACGCGCGCATCGGCTACGACAAGGCGCTGACCGGCGGCGGTGGCTTGCTCAGCGAGCAGGAGGTACGCGACACCCTCGGTGTGCTGGGTGTGGCGCCGGCCGCGGTAGACGCTGCCGTCGCCCGCGCAAAGAGGGCGGTGTCGCTTTGACCGGGCCCGATGAGGAGTTCAGGGCGCTGCGGCTGCTGCTTCAGCGCTCGAACAACGACCGCGATGCGCTCCTGAAAGTCGTGAATGCGCTGTTGATGTTTCACAGCGGCCGCGAGTGGACGGTCGACGACCGCGCCGAGTGGACTGCGCTCACCGGCGCGACCGAGTGCACCACGAAGAGCCTGTGCGACTTCGCGCGGTCGCAATTGGCTGCGATGTTGCCGGGGCCGGGCTGATGGGAACTCGTCTGAAAGATGTCGACTGGAAGCCCGGCACCAACAATGGCACAGCCACGACATGGGAGAACGTTCAAGTCGCGGTGCTGCTCGACATCCGCGACGAACTGAAGCGGCTGAACAGCCTGCTGTACTGCCACAACACGACCGCGATCCCTCAGATTCTGCGGCGCATCCAAAAGAACACCACGAAGCCGAAGAAGAAGAGGCCGACGCTTCGAAGCGTTGGGTGAAACCATGAAGAAGCCGCTCTACGAGGACAGCGACGCGAAGATGGTTGTCGGCCTAACGAGAAGTGACAAGGGTGTGCGTGGTCGGGAAATCACGAAGTCGCAGCGCATCAAGACGCCCGAGGCGTTTAGAGATCTCATGCTCGAAATCGCACGAGTCACACACGTCCCGGTCACCACAGGAGCGGCGTGATCTACGTGAACGTGTACCTCGGGCAGACCCGCGCCGCAGGTTGGATTCGCCTGCTGGAGTCCTACGGGTTCGGCGAGATGTGCGTGCGCGAGGAAGTGCCGCCGCGGCGCACGCCGTGGGCCTTCGACAACGGTGCGTTCAAGGACTTCAGCGCGGGCAAGCCCTTCAACCTGAAGAAGTACGAGGCGGCGCTCGACTACGTGTGGCTGCACGCAAAGACGAACCCCGACTTCACCGTCGCGCCCGACATCGTCGCTGGTGGGCTGGAGTCGCTGCGGTTCTCCGACTCGTGGAAAAAGAAGCTCGGCGCGATGGGCGCCCCGGTCTACCTGGTGGTGCAGAACGGGATGACCGAGGCGGACGTCGCAGCTGCGCTCGACGGGTACGCCGGCATCTTCGTGGGGGGGGACCTGCGGTGGAAGATGAAGACCGGCCTCGCGTGGTGCCGCTTCGCGCACGCGCACGGCCGGAAGTGCCACATCGGGCGCATGGGCACCGAGAACCGGGTGCGCGCCGCTCTGCGGTGGGGCGTCGACTCCATCGACAGCAGCCTGCCGCTGTGGGCCGAAGCGAACATGCGGCGGTTCCTGCGCGGCTTCAAACCGGCGCTGAGCGGCGACCTGTTCGGCGCCGAGGTCCCGTGAGCCTGCGCCCGTGGCGCGTCGAGCTCGCAGACGCGAACGCCTTCGTCGAACTGCACCACCGCCACCACAAGCCCGAGGTCGGCCACCGCTGGTCGCTGGGCGTCGGCGACGAGGTGCTGCGCGGCGTGGCCATCTGCGGCCGACCGAAGGCTCGGGGCATCGACAAGCGCGCGGTGCTCGAGGTGCTGCGCGTCGCCACCGACGGCGCGCGCGGCGCGTGCTCCTACTTCTACGCCGCCGCGGCGCGGATCGCGACGGTGCAGGGCTTCCGGGCGGTCATCACCTACACGCTGCAGAAGGAGTCGGGGGCGAGCCTGCGCGCGGTCGGCTGGTGGCCGCACGAACTCGACGAGCGCGACCCAGAGTGGGACTTCGAAGGGCGCGGCGGCCAACTGGCGTTGATCGACCTGCCGCCACCGAAGGGCCAAGACCTCGGCCCCAAGATTCGCTGGCTCTGGCTGACGGGGAACGATTGATTCGGCGCCGGCGGTGGTACGTGGCCAACCCGACCCGCCAGATTCGCGCCCCGAGGCCGCGTCCGCCTTCGGTTACAACCCGCCCGCTGGGCGGTGGTTCTCGCGGGGCCAGCACCACCACGATTTTGCCGGGTGCTCAGCGACCTCTGTCTTTGGGTGGCATCCTCTGCAGCATTGCGCTGGGCGGATTCGAACCGCCGACCTTCGGGTTATGAGCCCGACGAGCTACCGCTGCTCCACAGCACGGCGGGGAAGGTAGCCCACGCGCGGCTCGACAGGCAAGCCAGACTCGAAACGCCCCGGCAACAGGGCCACCGCAGCGGGCGCGCAGCGAGTACCGCACCCGCTGGCACGGCACAAGGGGCGATCGCCTCAAATTCAGGCGCTGGCGCATCGGAGCGAGCTTTTAGAAGGTCACCCGCGCCCCGACCCCGGCCTGCAACGCCGCGGGGGTGGTTGGCCCGACCGCTGCCTCGGCAAAGGCGAAGGTGGTCAACCAGGCGGCGGGGTGGGCAGCGAGTTCGCCCCGGGCGAACGCTTCCGGGCTTCTGCCGGCTTCGAGGCGTGCGCCGGCCAGCACTTCGGCCGTGAAGGCACCCACGGTCAGCGCTGCGGCCCTGTCCAGCCCTGCCCGAACCTCACCGACGGCGGCGAGGGTGGGCGCGTCGTTCAGGGCGTCGGAGGGACCACGGGTGCCACCGCGGGCCCGGCCGGCGCCGGGGCGGGCAACTTCTGCGCGGTCACGGTGCGCTCGATGAGGCCGCCGAGGTACGTCTCGACGTTGCCGCCGAAGAGGCTGGCGGCGGTCTTGAGCAGCGGCGCCGGCATCTTCTTGAGCTCGTCCATCGCGTGCGCCTTGATGCGCGCGCCCTCTTCCTTGGTGATGACCCCGTCTTTGGCCGCTTCGAGCATGTCGGCCTTGATGGTCGCTTCGAGGTTGGCCACCACCGAGCGCGCGCCCTCGGCCATCGTGGCGATCGCCAGCATCGCCTTGGACGTCTCGCCCTTCGCCTTCAGCCAGTCGACGCCGAGCTTCATGCCCCACGCGAGCAGCGCAGACAGGCCGGTCATCAGCACCGGCAGCAGGTACTGAATGAAGAGGGTGAGCAGCAGCCCCTGGTCTGGAGGCTGGAGCGCGACACCTTCGGCGGCGATGAGCAGGAAGTGCATGGTGTGGTTCTAGGCGCTCGCTCGGTGTGGTACAAGCGGCGCGGGTCGTCTGGCGGCGGCCGAACATTCCAACCTGTGCGCGAAGTGCGCCACCCCGCGAGACGCCCGCCAGCGTCGCCGGGGAGTTTGGAGTTGTCGTGCCGAAGACGCTGGTTGAACGGTTCCGCGCGAAGGTACGCAAGACCGATGGCTGTTGGCTTTGGACTGGCGCCAAGACCACTGAGGCCAACCCGTACGGCGTGATTCGCCACTTGACCGTGAAGCGCCTCGCGCACCGCGTGGCGTGGGAGTTGGAGCACGGGCCGATTCCCGACGGACTGCACGTCTGCCACCGCTGCGATACGCCGCTCTGTGTTCGCGGCGATCACCTTTTCCTCGGCACCAACGCAGAGAACACCGCCGACAAGATTCGCAAGGGGCGCGGCGCGGTGGGCGAGCAGACGCGCCGCGCAAAGTTGTCGGCCGAAAAGGTGCTGCTGATTCGGTCAGAACTGGCGAGCGGCGCAACGCAGGAAGAGGTCGCCGCAAGGCTCGGGATGACGCAGGGGCAGATCTCCAAAGTGCATCGCGGCGCAGCGTGGCGTCACGTCGCCTGACAGACCAGCACCAACTTCCCTTCCGCGTCTTCGGTGAGCGGAAACCGCCTGAAACCCGCCAAGCGCGGTCTGTAGCTGACGTCGCCGCGCACGCGCACGATGGCGTGGGCTTCCTTTGCCTGCTCGAGCGTGTGGATTCGGCTGCTCGCGCCGTCGGCGGTGATGACCAAGCCGCCCTCGATGACCACCGCGACGTGCTCGACGTCGTTGTCGTCTCGGCGCTTCTCGGGCCAGTAGAAGACCGCGTCGCCTGGCAGCGGCTCGCCGTAGACGAGGTCGAGGTCAGCGAAGAGCCGGTCGGTGTTGTGGGTCGCGCGCCAGTCGATGCGCTGCTCGGGCGGCAGTTCGAGGGTCAACTCGTAGAGCCCGCGGGTGATGAGGCCCGAGCAGTCGAAGGCGTCGGCCCCTTTCGAGCCCCAGAGCACCGGCTTGCCCAACTGCGCGCGGCACCAGTCGACGAAGCGCTCGCGGGCGGTCACTGCCCGCTGTCCTTGGTGGTGGGCGGCGGCAAAGGCGCGTCGAGGATGGGCGCCCGGTACCCGGTGCGGCTGTAGTCGCCGGCGGCGATGGTCGTCTCCAACTGCCGGATGGACAGGGCCCGCTGCTCGGCGAGGCCCTCGCGCATTTCCGTGCGGACTTCCTTGATGGCCTCGCCGTGGCCGACCACCACCGGGTTGCTGGCGATGGCGTCGTTCAGCACCGCGGCGACCACCACCTTGTAGCCGACCCAGACCGCGGCGATGACGGCGACCACCTGGGCTGCGTTCTGCCACGAGAGAGCGCGCTTCACCTTTCGCAGGTCGGCGACCATCGCCGGGTGCTGACCGGCGGTATCTTCCTTGCCGCCCCGGTACTCAGGGCTCTCCAATGGCGTCGGAGGGGCCACGACTCAGGGCTCGCCGCCGTCTCGGCCGATGTCGCGGGCCACGGCCTTCGCGGCTGCCACCAGCGCCGCCGTGCAGCGGGCACCGTTGAAGGCGTACGTCTTCGAGTCGATGGCGACCACCACGTCATCGACCGGCTCGTGCGAGGCCGAGACGCGCATGGTGCAGCCGGCGTCTGGGAGGAAGCGAATCTCGGCCTGCCGGATGACGACCTCGCCGAGGTTCACCGCGTCGCGCAGCGGGCCGGCTTCGGCGGTGGGGTTGGAGTCGAAGACGATGCCGCCGATGGCGAGCGCGGCGGCGAGGGTGACTCCTGCGATGGCTGCGTTGCGTGGCGTCATCAGAAACTCCCTGTGCAGAACTGAACGTGAATCGAGGAAAGGATTGGGTCATCAGCGGCGGTGCTGTCGCCGAGGCGCGCGGTCCACTGCACGACGCCCGTCTTGGCGGTGAGGTCCGTCGTCGCGCTTGAGCGGTCGATGCAGGCAGTGTTGGTGGCCCAAGAGGTGGTGATGCTGTCGGAGCCCGCCCCGATGTCTCGCAATGCCACGGTGACGGTGCCGGTCTGCACGCCGCTCATGCCACCGAAGTAGACGAGCTTCGCGTGGGTGTAGCGGTCCATGTCGACGAAGAATTGATGCCCACGGTTCGCCACCGCGCCGACGTTGGTGGTGGTGGTGCAACTCGTGGTGGTGGTGACGGTGCCGACCTGTGCCACCCACGACCAGAGCGGGACGTAGATGCAGTCCGTGCTGGCGCTCCCGGTGATGGTGGCGCACGAGAACGTGCTCGAAGCCGTGGTGTAGTTGAGCGCCTTGTCAGAGCCCGCGCAGTTCGGGAGCGTCGACCAGCCATAGCCCGTTGTACCGGTGCTGACGAGGGCCTGATGGTTCGCGGTCGGCTGGCCTGAAGCCGTCAGCGACCACAGCAGAACGAGCGAGGCGAGCCGGCGCATGGCTAGAGGATGCAGTGGTAGTTGACGTTGTGGTTGGCGGCGTTGGCCGAGGTGACGGTCAGCGTGGTGCCCGAGAGCGACACCGCGCAACCGGTCAGCGCGATGGCCGCGGTGGTGCCGACGTTGGAGCAGGTGCAGTACGCGGCGGCGGTGACGGTCGCGGTGCAGGTCGCCGGGGCGCCGCCATTGAGGGTGCAAGCGCCGCGCACGGAGGCATCGCCGGTCAGGTCACCGAGCGTAACGTTTCCCGCAAACGAGCCAGTAGTCCACCGCAACCCGCCCTGACCCAGCGCCCTGGTGTTGTCTGAGCCGGGGTAAAAACCCACCGCGTCCCACCACGCCTCGGCGCCAGTACCGTCGCCCAGCTTCAGAATGCTGGCGCCCGTGGCATAGACATAGGGGCCGGTGGAGCACGCGGCCGAAGCATTGAATCGAAGGGTTTGGTTAACCGGGACACAGAATGCCCCGGCCGGCTGGGTTACTCCTCCCTCCGTCACCGTGAAGGCGTGTCCGCCCGCCGAGTCCTGCACGTCGAGCAGCAGATCCGCGGCGGTGATGTTCTGCTGCGCCTTCAAAGTGAAGACGCCCACCGTGCCGCTAGTGACCGCATCGGTGGCAGCGCCGGAAATCAGCAGCGTGGCGTCGGTGGTGCTGGTCAGCGTGTCGCTGAAGGTGAAGTCGCCAGCAATCTGCGTGTCGCCCTCGACGTCCACCTTGGCCACGTAGCCGCCGCCGCCCGCGAGCACCTGCCACGCGAGGTCATCGGCATCGAGGCCGGCCGGGAAGTTCTCGGTGACCGCGGCGACGGTGGTGGAGGCAGTCGCCGGGTTGATGCTGCTCAGCATTCCGCAGGTGGCGGTACCAAGAGAGCAGGTCCATTGCGGCGATGCCCCGGTGGCGGTGTAGCTCAGTGCGCTGATCGCGCCACCGTCGCTGCCGGGAATCTGCGCCAGAGTGACGCAGCCGGGCGAGTCGAAGGTGGATTCGGGACAGCCACCGCCCGGGCCCGAGGCGCCGCTGCCCGGGCCGGCCAGCGCCACCGACACCAGACCGGTGACGAAGAAGCACCCCAGCGCGAGGGCGAACGGGAAGAGCCGAACCAGGCGCGCTTTCACGTCAGCTCCCAAACCAGAACGGTCGCCGCGGCCCCGCCCTCGGTGATGATTTGCAGCCAGCCCTGGGTCTGCCCCATGGCGAAGGTGGGGCGCTCGCCGACGGCGAACCGCAGCCCGGGGTTTGCACCCGCGGCGACGGTGACCGGGTTCGCCACCATGCCCAGCACCGACTCACCAGGCAGCACGCGCACCGCGCTGGTGATGGGCTCGATGATGAGCGTCTTGCCGGCGAGCGTGCCGGCGAAGTTGATGCCCTGGCCGTTGCCGTCGCCCGGGTCCTGCGGCGTGTAGCTGAACGGGGTGGCGGTGGTGGCGTTGTTGATGGCCGTGCCCGCGGTGACGATGCGCCCGAGGAACGTCCAGGTGCCGTTCAGCGCGGTGGTGAGCAACTGCAGATTCTGGGGGCGACCGGGGCCAGCCATCAGGGCATCCCCGCCACAGCGTCAGCGAAAGCCAGCTCGGCCGCTTCCTCGCGCGCCTCGTCCTGCGGCGGCTCCGTCTCTTCCTCGGGGGTGAGGGTGAGCGCGTAGCCGTCGTCTCCGACGCCGCCGTGACAGTGGCGGCACACGTAGCCCTCCTCGCCGACCTGCTCGACGTGCTCGGGCAATTTGCTGGGTTCGGCCATGGCGGCTCCGCTTGGAAGACGAGATCGGTCTTCAAACGGCTGCTGCTCAGGCTTCGTCGCTGCCCATCTCGCGGCGCTGCTGGGGGGTGGCGTACTGCTGGGCCACCGTCAGCGACTCCGCGCCCTTCGTTCTGCTGCTGCCCAACTGCTCCGACGGCTTCGTCGACTCGGCGGCGATGGCCGCCTGATTCCTGGAAACTGCCTGCCCGAGTGTGCCGTCCGGGTCAAGCCCCGTCAACAGCCCCAGCATCATCCGCGCCTTGTAGGGGACGCCCTTGGGGCTGCCGGAGAGCCGCTCCAGCGCCACGTCGCGCATCTGGGCGTAGACGGTCGGGTACACCGCCTTGAGCGCTTCCACCTGGTCTCTGGTGAGGGTGCCGGCCGCGGCGTGGTCGAGCACGGAGAGCGGCTCTTCCACCGTCTCCAGCTTCTTCGAGAACACGAACAGCTCCGTGTCGTTGAACTTCCACTCCTGCGCCAGCGGCCCCGGCTTCACCGGTTTCTGAATCTGCGCCGCCAGGTACGTCACTGCGCGGTGGGCCAGCGCAGTTGACGCGGCGCTCACTCCCGGGGCGACATCGGCGAGGCTGGAGAAGTTGGCAGTCACCCGCTCCAGCAGCGCGTCGGGGTTGGCGGCGAGCTCGGCAACCTCGTCCATGCGCTTCCGGTGCGCCGCCGGGCCCTCGCGCCGCATCCGCTTGGTGCCGAAGTCCTGGGTGCTGGTGGTGTCAGGGCGGCGCACGCCTGCCGCGCCCTTGAATACCTTGTCGATGCCCTTGCCGATGGCGTCGTCGGTGCGCTTGAGCGCCGCTGCAACACCCACCAGGCCAGTCGCCCGCCCCGCGGCCGCGCCGGCTTCCTCTTCTGTTTCCGGGAGGAACCCAGCGGCCTGGGCCTTCTCGGCATAACCCGGGTGAGCCTCTGCCCAGACCATGTGCGACGCCAGGGCGAGACTGGGGTTGGTGGCGATGGCGCGCGCCAGCATCGGGGCGTGCTCTCCGAACAAGGGGAGGCTGGTCTGGGCCTTCTGTGCGAATGACGCGGCAGCAATCTTTAGCTGTGGCGACTTGGTGATCTTGTCCGCCAGTGCAGCGATGACTCCAGCCCCTCGCTCGCGCATCAGCTTGTGGCCGACCGCCAGGGCCAGTCCCTTCAGTGCTCCCTCGGCATCGCCTTCGCTGGCCGCCCCGGCAACGCCAGCGCCGATCCCCACCAGGTAGTCGCTGGCGGAGATGAAGCGGTTGCCCAGTTCGCGCTCGTGGCCTCGCTTGAGAAGGCCTGCGGCATGGTCGAGAGCGCGCAGGCGCTTGGCCAGTGGGTCCTGACCCAGTCCAAGGTTGTCGATAATCGACCCCAGGGCATCGGTGCCCGTCGAGGTCTTCTTGCTGAGGGTCTTCTCCGCGTCCGCAAGCGCTCCGTAGGCGCGCTTAGCAGCCAGGAACTCCTTTGCCTCCGCCGAGAGCGGGGCGTTCTTCGGCGCTCGTATGTGTATCGTGTCGGCGATGCCCGGAGTCTTGGCCCGCGCAAGGTCGTCTCCGACGGCGGCGGCCTTCGCGACGACCCCCATCTGCGGCAGCAACTGGGCGTCGATCTCGTCTCGCAGAATCCCGACCAACTGGCGCTTAAGGCCAAACTTTGCGGCCCCGTCCGCCACCCAGTTGGTGTCCTTCTGCAGCGTCGACTTGAGGCTGTTCAGCGCCGCAAAACCGCTCTTGCCGGCGGGGTGGGTAGCGACTTGTTCGAGGTACTCGATGGCCTTGGCGATGGGGCCGCCGATGATGTCCTGCTCCGCCGGGTTCAGGGCCGCCTTGAAGTCGGCGAAGCGCTTGATGAAGTTACGGTAGTCGACCTTCGCGCCGGCCGCGTCTGCGGCCTTGAGCGCCGCGCCGATCCGCTCGCCGTTGACGCGCATTCCCTCTTCGAGAACCTCCATCGCTTCGTCTCGAACCATTCCGGGTTTGAGCGCCCCGGCGATGTCTTCGAGGCCACCCGAGCGAAGGATGTTGTTGGCCACCATCTCTCGCTCTGCCTGGGCCGAAATGGCCGCGTCGTCGATGTTGCGCGGCAGCACCCCTCCTCCGGGGTTCAGGTGGGAGCGCAGGGCATTGGCCACGTCCCGGTACTCGCCCTGGGGAATCTTCTTGATGTCGGACTGGATGCCGCCTGCAGCCTTGAGCCAGCGCTGATCGGCGAACTCTTCCAACCCCGGCAGTGCTTTGCCGGCAGCGCGCATCGCCGCCGGCAGCACCGTACGCACGCCCTCGTCCAGCACGCCGCCCATGCCCCCGCCGGCACCGCCCAGCAGCGCCCCCAGCCCGGCCCCGGCGATCAGCTTCTCGGCGGTCAACTCCGTGCTGCCCAGGGCGGCGTCGGTGAGGGTGTTTCCTGCCCCGTAGAGCGCCCCCACGGCCCCGCCGCCCACGATGTTGGCCCCGACTCTCCCGAGGGCGGTGGTGGGCGCCAGCGACGTCACCACGCCCGGCTGGAGCGCGTTCAGGGGGCTGCGGATGGCCCCCGCGAGCTCGCTCACCGTGGCGGTGATGGGGTTCTCGCGGCGGCGGCGATCCATCTCCGCCCGGTTGAAGTCGGCCCGGGCCGTCTCGTCGACGGTCGTGGGGGTGCCGGCGGTCAGGGCGACGTCGGAGAGTCCAGCGGTGGCGCCGCGCAGCACGCCCTCGGCCCCGGTGACGGCGAACTCGCGGGCCTCGTCCAGGGTGCCACGCACGGCCTCGCCCGCGGTGCGGCCCTCGGCGCCGGCCTCCCGGAACCCCGCCGCCAGCGCCTGGGGCAGCTTGGCGTCGTCAGGGAGGGTGTACTTGCGCCCGTCGGGGCCGATGAGGGCGACGGCCATTACTTGAGCCCGCGCAGGCGCAAGGCGGTGTCTTCCCGGTCCTGTGAGTTCTTCAGGTACGCCTCAATCTTCCGCTTGGCCCCCGACTCGCGCTGGAAGAAGCCGGGCTTGAACAGGTTCTTGAGCTCGTTCTCCACCTCGCCAGGGCGCGCGGCGCTGTCGGGGTCCTTCAGCTTCGCCGCGTCGGTGGCCATGTCGGTCACCAGCTGGTTCATCTCGTCCTCGACCCCCGCCGCCACCGCCTCGCCGGTGCCGTACTCTTCGATGAGCCCGAGCAGCTTCTGGCCGGAGCGGTTGATGGCGGTGTTGCGCTCGACCACCTTGGTGGCGTCGTCGCGCACCTTGGCGGTGGGCCCTCCGGCGGCGCCGGAGCGCTCGGCGAGCATCCGCTGGGTGCTGTTGTCGAACGCGATGTTGGCCGCCTGGTTGAGCAGCTCGCCCTTCTTCGCCTGCATCGCGCCGCTGGCCTGCTCCGCCTGCGCCTTGGCCATCGGGGACGAAGCCTGGGCCGCGAGCCGCTTCAGTTCGTTGTCGGCGAGATCGTAGGCGGTGGCCTTGGCGGCCAGGGTGGCGGCCTGCTCGTCCTGGAAAATCTGGTGCGCCGCGGAGTATGCGCTCTGGGCCGCGTCGACCCCGGCGCGGCCTTGCTGCAGCCGCATCGTCAGCTGCGCCTTCTGCGCGTCGATGTCACGGTCGATGGCGGTTTGCAGCATCTGCGCGGCGCGGTTGATTCCGTCCTTCCCGGCGCCGAACGCGCCCAGCACCATGCCGGCGATGCCCAGAATGCGCTGGGCGGTGGAGCGGCTGGCCCAGAAGCGGCCGGGGTCCACGGTGGTGGAGATGTTCTTCATCTCGTTCTGCGCGGCAGTCAGTTGCTCCATCTGCGCCTGCGACTGCTGCCGCGCGGCGTCGGTGCGCTTTTTCGCGTCGATGGCGTTGGCCTGAGCCTGCTTCTGGGCCGCGTCGAGCGCGTTGACGGTGGCGACCGCCTGCGCCTGCTTCGCCGCCGCCTCGGCGTCCACCCCCGCCATCTGCCGCTCGAACCCTGCGGCGATGTCCTTGGTACCGGGGCTGGGGGCGCCAGGGACGCGGGGGCGGGGCGGGGCGACCGGAGCCGCCGCCGGCGGGGGAGCGGCGGCGGGCGCGGTGGGCGTGGCGCCCTCGGGAACGATGCCCAGGTCGGCTTTGGTCTTCTGGAACGCCATCCGCTCGCGGTCGATGTCTTCGTCGCGCCACTGCATGGCCTTCACCGGCGCCTCGCGCGTCTCCAGGCGCATCGGGGCTTCGCGCGTGGCCTCGGCAGGGGAGGGCACCACGATGGGCTCGCCGGTCGCCATCGTGAACGGCATCGTGGCGGTGCCCGACTCGGGCGCGACCGGCGCGGCGACTTCGCCGGCTACCACCGGGAACGGTTGCTTGGTGACCGGGTCCCACTCGTACGTCACCGGGCCGCTGTCCATGCGCGCGGGGAACACGTCCTCCACGCCGCCGCCGTCGGAGTAGCCCTTGATTCGCTGGTGCATCGAGTCGGAAAGGCCGTTCTTGGCCACCCGGAACTCGCTGGTGCCGTCGTGCATCGTGTAGGACTTTTCGTCCTCGCTCACGAGTCGAACCTTGCGCATGTCCATCAGCAGTACCCTCCGCGCGAGAGGGCGCGCACGAATTCCTCGGCGCGCTCGTCCTCTTCCACCCGGCCGCCGTGGGCGTACTCGTCCTCCATGCTGTTGCTCTCGTAGTCCTCGGCGGACTGTCCGTACTCGTTTTTCCCGGTCTCGAGGTCGAAGCCTTCAGCGTCCTTCCCCTTCTCGCCGCCGAACTCCACCTCCGAGAGCGCCGCGAGCCCCTGCCCGGCGCCGGAAACGATGTTGTCGATCAGCGCCTGCTGCTGAAGCCCCAGCCCCACGTTCAGCATCGTGTTCTGCCACGCGGCCTGCTGCTGGGCCATGGCGAAGGCCTGGTCGCGGGCCTGCTGGTCGATGAGCGCCTTCGCCGCGCCCTGCTGGCCGGCCTGCTGCTCCTCCATCGCCAGCCCTGCCGCCTGCCCCGCGGCCGCCGACTGCGCCTGGGCGGACCGGGCCACCAGGTCAGCGCCGCCCTTGCCCGCGGCCTGGGCCTGCAGCGCCGCCTCGATGTTGGCGTCGCTGGTGTTCTGCATCATCTGCGGCACCACCGACGGGCCCTGGCCGGCCGCGCGCTGCTCGAGCAGGGTCGCGTTTTGGAGCTGCGCCGCACGGCTCTCGTCGTACTGCTTGGGATCCAGCATGCCCCCCGTTTCCACCGAAGGCGCGCGCGGGCCCAGGTACTTCTTGCGCACCTCGCCGAACCCCGCCATGCGCCCGATGTGCGGCAGGACGAACGACAGCGCCGCGTTCCCGGCGCCGTAGTCTTCGTCCACGGTGGTCTGGTGCAGCCCGGTGTCGGAGTCGACCGGCCCGCCCTCGGCGTACCCGGCCACCCCCGCCTCTTGCTGCTGAAGGGCTCGGACGAACGCCGCCGCTGCCTCCGGGGCATTGGGGGACTGGGCGACGCTGATCGGCAGCACGATTTCACCCGGGGAGAGCTTTGCCGGCACCACGTCGTTGCGCGAGTCGTCGCCGAACACCACCGGCTCGCCCGGCACCTCGCCGCCGTCGGACATCGAGGAAAAGGCGCCGCCGATGGCGTCGGCGCGGCCCATCTCGCGCTCCTCGGCCTGGTCGATGAGTGACTGGTTGGTGGCGCGCACCCCGCGGCGAGCTGCTGCCTGCGCGGCCGCCTGCTGCGCCGCGTTCCCGCCCATGGCCGAGGTGAGCCCGGTGATTTCATCCTGCGCCGCAATCTTCGACTTCTCGCGCAGAACGTTCTCCTGCCCCGCCGCCCGCTGCTGCACGCCGGCCTGCGCGTTGCCGATGTTGCGCAGCGACGCCGCGTAGTTGCCGCCGGTCTGGTTCTGCTGCGCCTGCCCCAGGGCCATCGCCGAAGCGCTGGCGGTCTGGGTGGCGTTCTTGAGCGACTCTTCCCACGCCCCGCCCCCGGTGGTGGCTTGCTGCTGGAGGCTCCCGAGCAGCTCGGCGAGGCGGCGGCGCTCTTCGTCCGACTGGGCGGTGTCGAGCTCGGCCCCGGGCGTCTCGGAGCCGACGAGCTTGGGCAGCGCCGCATCGAGCACCCCCGTGCCATAGGGGTCCTTCCCCGTCTTCCCGGTGCCAGTGAGCACGCCGTAGAACTCGGCGTTCTCGCCGTTGGCCCCCAACTGGCCACTCGCCAGGTCTCCGATGTCGACCGCGCCCTGCGAGCCCCCGAGAAAGCCGAGGTCCGCGTCGGGGCCGCCGGCCGCCTGAGCGTACATCGCGGTCCATTCTTGGACGGTGGGCTCGGTGCCGTCGGCCCAACGCCAGCGGCCGTCGGGAGCCTTCTTTGGAATTTCTCCTGCTTGGCCGGGCATCGCGATTCCTCTCTTACGAAACGCCCTGAGCGGCGGGCAACTTCATGGTGCCACGGCGCAGCCCCACCTGCAGCGTCAACGCCTGAATCGCGTCGAGTTGGAACCCGCTCTGAGCATCGGAGGTGGAGGGCGTGTCGACGAACTGGAAGGCGATGCTCTTGAACTTCTGCTGCTGAATCTTGTGCCGCAGATCGACGGTGTCGAGCGGGTACGGGAAGGAGATGGTGTTGAAGTCCACCGTGAAGCTGTAGGCCGCCGCCTGGTAGACGTCGTTCAGGTACACCGAAACGCCCAGGTCGCTCTGGGGCGAGTTGCCGCCCATCGGATTCTCCGCCCCGGCGTACCCGGTGAGAAGGAGCCACCGCGCCCGCTGGAAGTCGCCGATCTCCGCGAGATGCAGGAACGAGGTGCGCGCGGTCCAGACGATGGCCCGAGGGGTGCCGGAAAAGCTGTCGTACTTGTTCGCCCAGTCGGTCTGCACCCCGTAGGTGCTGTCGATGGCCACGTACTGCGCCTGTAGCGGCCACCACACGGCGTCGCGCATCAGGTACGCCTCGTCAAGGAAGCTACTGGTGCTCCACTGCCCGCCGTCCAGGTACGAGTAGACCAGCACCGGCTGGGTGGTGCTGCTGGTGGTGAAGCGGCACTCCTGCCGGTCCTTGAGCAGAACAGCCGAGGTGATGGAGTAGGCGTCGAACTCGGCCACCCCATCGCCGATGTACTGCACCTGCAGGTCGCGGCCGAGCAGGTAGAAGCCCTTGGTGGATTTGAAGATGATGCCCTGGGGCATTCGCAGCACGCTGCGCGCGTCACTGCACCCCACGTCGCTCGGGATTTCCTGGGGCTCGCTGTAGTTGGAGAAGCTGCCAGCGGAGTTAGGGCCGGTGCCGTAGATGACGTACAGCTTCTCGGAGCAAAGCAACACCACCTTCTCGTCGAGCTCGGCGAAGGCACGGAAGTCGCCGCCCTCGGCCGGCCACGAGCCGGTCAGGGCGGGGTTGAACTGCAGCCCCACGTTGTTCGCGTACACCTGCGAGAAGGCGTAGGTGAACGGGTAGTCCGCCTGGTCGAGGAACACCCGGTTGCCGTGCACGCAGACGCCGTTGCAGGGGGACGGCGAAAGGTTCGGCAGCGCCGTGGCCGCGAGGTTGGGCTGGTTGTAGAGCAGCTCGTTCGCGGCATAGACGGTGTCGGCCTGGTCGATGAGCGGCAGCGTGACGCTGGCCACCGTGGGGTCATTCGTCGTGCCGGCCGCGCCCGCGGCGGTGCTGGCCACCCGGTTGAACGAGAGCCCGGCCGCCTGGGTGATGTAGGCGACGATGGTGCAGTTGTAGATGATTCCGCCGTCCGTTCCCGCTTCCTGCCCCACGTGCAGCGTCGGCACGCGAACGCGCAGCCGGTCGTTTGCTGCAACCGTGGCCGAGACCGGCAGCGACGGGGCGCTCTGGTGGCGCTGCCCGGCGTGGTCGATCCACTCGTAGATGCACACCACCTGGTGCACGCCCGCGGTCATCGCCCCGCCTCCGGCGACCACCTCCACGTTGATGCCCTCGGGGAAGAGCAAGAACGGGTGCTCCGTCATCTGCACCCCGTCGTAGGTGGCGAGGTTGCCCCCGGCCAGGTACGCCGACTCGCCCAGCTGCGTCTTGATGGGCGCCTGGGTGGTATTGGGGGTCAGCGTCAGCCGCACCACCCCGGTGGGCGAGACGTTGAAGCCGCCCACGAAGCTGAGCAGCGTGCGCTCGGTGGTTGCGTACCCGAACGCCCCGCTGCCGTTGGAGGGGGTGGAGCAGGGCGTGCTGACCGTGGGCGCGTTGTTGTTGATGGTGGCCACGCCCACGCCGCCGTAGAGCGCGTGCGCCACCACGTTCATCCGCGGGCTGGCGTCGATGCCGGTGGTGCCCATGTCGCAGAGAAAGAATGTGCTCTGCTGGTTGTTGCTCGCCTTCGTCGCGGCCAGGCTCTGGTAGTTCTCCAGCGTCTCCACCGGCAAGTAGACGCGGCTTCCTGAGAGGAAGATTTTCCCGGCGATGTAGGGGCCTCGAGGTCCAGCCGGGTCAGTGGCCGCGCCGGCGAAGTCGGCCGAGTAGATGCCGCTTGCGAGGTTCACCAGGACCATGACCGTGTCCGAGACGATGAGCTGAATCAGGTTGCTGGCGTTCGCGCCCCACGAGGAGCGGCTGTCGCTGGCGATGTAGCAAAACGAGCCGTCCGACACGGCGGTGATGTGGCAGGGGTTGTTCACCGGCGGCGGGTTGTTCCGCACGTTGGCCCGGCTCACGATGGCCCAGGTGGAGGCCAGGATGGTGTAGCCCTCGGTCCCGGCGTAGGGCACACCGGCCGCGGTCAGCGTGAAGGTGGCGGCGAGGGTGGAGCTGATCGGCGTGCAGCAGATGCCGCAGAGGTTCGCGATGGCCAGGTTGGCTTCGGTGGCGAGGTTAGTTGGCCCGGCCGCGATGGCGGGCACGCCGGCTGCGTGGCTCACCTGAATCGTGCGCAGGCTCACCGCGCCGTCGGCCCAGCCGTAGGAGACCATCGCCGTGGTGTTGCCGCCGGCGTCGGTGCCGAACGCGCAGCAGTCGAAGTTAAGCGCGGCCAGGCTGGCGCTGGTGATGAGGGCCACCTCCGCGTTCAGCACCGTGGGCGAGCTCGTGAGGATGGTGCGGCAGTAGAGCGACGTGCCCTGAATGTAGAAGATGAAGAAGGTGCCGCCGGAACCCATGAGGTTTGGGCAGTAGACGACGCGCGGGCAGAACACGGCCGCGCTGGTGCGCATCTGGGTGTTGCGAATGATGGTGGCGCCGGTGGACTCGTCGAAGAGGGCCACGTTCACGCCCGTGACCACCGCGCCCCCGGTTTTCTCGCGCCACACGTAGCAGGCGAGATTATTGGCGGCGGCGCCGGTGGAGCTGCCGATTGCCATGTCGCAGCTGTCCTGCATCCCCACCGAGCGCTGAATCTCCCGCTTCGCCACGCCGAAGTTGCTGTACAGCCCCGACACCTCTGGCGCGGTGCTCAGCGCCTTCGACACCGAGTAGACCTTCGGGCCAGATACCGCGAGCAGTTGGTTGTTGTACGGCGCCAGCCCGTTGCCGGTGCGGCCGCTGACCAGGTTGGTGACGCCATCGCGCCGCCGGGGCGAGCCCGACTCCGACAGCATCAGGTTGTTGAGCTTGTTCCACTTCGCAGGGATGACGAGCTTCTTCTCCGTGCGCGTGTCGAGGCCCTGGGTGAACTTCACCGCGGCCAGTTGAAAGTCGAGTCCCTGGGGGCCGGCCATCGGGTTACCCGTCCGCGATGAAGCTGGCGTGGATGTTCACGGTGCCCCCGGCGGGCACGGCCACCAGGGTGTAAACGATGCCGTCGACGTTGATGTACAGGCACTGGTAGGTGGCCCCGGTGCCCACGCACGGCAGGTACACCTCTTTTGATGGGCGCTGGCCCTGGGGGAGGGTTGCGAAGGCGGTCACCGCGGCGGCCCCGGCGACGTTCTGGAGCGCCCCACGGAGGCTGACGCGGCGAAGGGCGTCCGGCATGTAGCCGAACGCGGCGTCGTTCACGTTGGTGGTGTTCGTGAAGCCGCCTCGCAGTGAGAGCGCCACCCACGGGGGCAGGACTCCATTCAGGAGCGGCGTCTGAGCCACCGCCCGCGCGATGGGGGCGAGCTGCCCCGCGACGTTGTCCTGGGTGCGCGCGGCCTGCGGGTCTGCCCCGCGCAGCTTCGGGAAGTTCGGGGAGCCAGCCATCAGAAGTAGCCCCAGCCGTCGCCGGAGCGGTCCCCGTACGGCGCCCACCCGGGCATCGAGCCACCGATGAGCCACAGGTTGCCGCCGTCGAGCCGGTACATCATCCCAGAGGCACCGCGGCCCAGGGTGTTGGCGATGACGTGGGGCTCGCCGCTGTTCCGGTTCTCCGTCTCGGCCTCGAGCCGCCGCATCATCGCCGCCTTGCGCGCCATCAACGTGGTGACGTCGGCCTCTTCCTTCGCCAGCGCCTTCATCGCCGCGTCGATGATGACGTACTCCTCCCAGCCGTTCACTCCGTCGATGGTGTCGGCGTCGACGGCGGGAAGCGTGGGCAGCGGGGTGTACAGCAGCCGCACCGTCTGCCCGGCCATCGGAATCGAGGTGGTGTTGCCCGAGAAGACGTTGCGCTGGGCCATGGTGAACTGCTTCAGGCCCACCCACTGCGTCGAGCCCTGCACCCGAACGTCGACCGCGCGCAGCTTGAAGAAGAGCGCCGGCAGAGCGTACTTGTCGTTCGTGCCGTCGGTGGTGAAGGTGTAGCCGGCGCTGGGCGTCTGGGCGAAGTACTCCTCCCCGTACGCCTCGACGATCAGCCCATAGAGCTCGTTGAAGGAGCCCTGGATGTAACGGTTCCACTCCGCGTCGCTGATGAACGACGCGTTGACGTTGTCGCTCTCCTGCTTGGCGAGCGTTCGGAGTTGGGCGAGCGTGTACGAGGCCACCGATTCACCCTACCGCATCAGGCCGCGACCTTCTTGCGGCGATGCTGTTGGAGGTAGCGTTCGGCCGCCAGCCGTACGCCTCGACGATCAGCCCATAGAGCTCGTTGAAGGAGCCCTGGATGTAAC
>ERZ1292623.1429-Hain-H51-01um-R1-1429-length-23013-cov-6_pt1 | contig 23013 bp, 23 predicted proteins | sample MGYA00564398_ERZ1292623 | MGnify/ENA primary metagenome ERZ1292623 (study PRJEB36523, sample SAMEA6512633) | groundwater metagenome | collected 2019-01-07 | study: AquaDiva: Metagenomics assemblies of 32 groundwater samples | reverse complement strand
AAAGTCCGCATTCAGAGAGAACATACCCGACCGCATGTCTGGGAAAGCGATCATCATGTTTTTTTCTGGAGCAACGTTCCTCGTGAGCGGCCGCAACAATTTTTCCATCGACGACGAGAGCAGCTGCACTGTCATGATAATACGCCGAAATGCCGAGAATACGCGTCTTGTGACGAGATGCTGACATCATACATTATTAAAAGATGGTGTATATAAATGGGGCCACGGCAGTCGAGCCACCAAACACGATTATTGTCCCGACTAGAACAAGGACAATAATAGCGGGCAAAAGCCAGAATTTTTTTCTCATTCTGAGAAATCCCCAGATGTCTTTTAGAAAATCCATATATTTGAAATTAATAAGGTACTTCTAAGTCCTGTTTCAAAAATTTATAATTCCTATCGATAAATGCCGTGACTGATCCCTCCCAGCTCGAAATAAGCATAGTATCATTATTTACCAATCTGTGGAGAAATCCAATTGGCAATACAACAACAAAAAAAACTAAACTAAAAAAGATTTTAGGTACGATCATATTCAGGACTTTCACTAGCTTGAGCCAGACATAGGCGACAGGATAGAGTGTTTTGGGAATAAGAGTAGATAAAACAATAAACAGTATAGAAATGACGAGAAACTTCCTTGAACCACTGAACCCAAGAATGAGAAAAAGGAGGGCCAAAACGAGACCTGTATCTTTAATCCATTTATCAGTCATTGAAAAATTTTATCATAAAGTCGTGATTTGCAATAGCATCATTTCCAGTGATACCATAAGATTATGCATTTGTTCATCTTGGGTTTTGCCAGTATTGTCTCCACACTAGCACTAATGGTCGTTTTACGTTTCGACGTCTCTTTACTCGCCACCTTCGGTCCGACAGCTCAGATTTACTTCGGAGGCATAAAAAATGGCCTCATCACTGCAACCGTCATCCTAATTATCGCTCTCGTATCGAGTATAATTTTAGGAAGAAATTTTGGCAAAATCGAAAGTCGTCTAAAAAACTTCTGGAACTCTCTGGGACAGACCAAAAAAAATCTGCTTATTTTGGCAATCTGTTTCACATTTGCTTTCATAAGCCACGCAGGAAATATTTTGAATGGTTATTTTAGTATGGACGATTTTATCGTCACGAGCACCAATCGTCTCGTATCATTCCAAGATACTGTGCTCACACCATATGGCAACGACCACATGATTCCTCTTTATAAGGGAGAGATGAAAGTTCTCGATAGTCTCTTTGGTGTCAATCATATTCCATACAACACTTTCGTTTTCATCCTTTTTGCTCTCATACCATTCTTTACATATCTCACCTTCCGAAGGCTCAATATCGGTACAAAAAGCTTTTTTGTATTTCTCGTGATCTTTACAGGCGCAACGAGTTGGGCGGATATGCTCACGGGTCTTTATATCATGTCTATGTATCCACAAGTAGTACTTTTCTTTTCTATCGCTCTGTGGGCTTATACGGCATGGACAGAAGAGCGAAAAAATAAATATTTGGTCTATTTCGTCATAGCGGCTCTGGCAGGGGTCCTAATAAACACATCCGGAGTATGGACCCTTCCGGCACTCCTCCTTTACATGGCCTATCACAGCTATATAAAACAAGAAAGCTTTGGAGTCAGGCTAATAGACGCACGGAGATTCTTTAGAGAAAATTACCACTCTCTCTTTTGCCTCATTTTTGTCACTCTGATTTTCGCAATTTCTTTTTATATTTCATTTAAAGTCATTCAGCCTGATACATTTCTCACTGCGCTCGGTGCAGAGGGCGTAGCCCGAGCCGATTTTACAGACAGAAAAGAATACTGGAAACCACTACCCCTAGCAAAGAATTTCCTGTCGTTCTTTGCGAGTGGAGTCTCTCTTCCACTGCTTGCACCGAATGCCGTAAAGATCCTGGCTCATCCGGCTGTAAAAGAAAACGCCATACCTCTTTGGCCTTTTTTGACCATATTCATCCTCGCTTTAAATGTCTTATTTTTCTCTCTCGTCTGGAAAAATTCGCCGAAAAAAGAAAAGAAATTCATCATATGGCTCCTAGTGGTGATGTTTATAACAATCTCTATGGTCATCCTCGCCAGACCAAACCATGAAACGATCCCTGATTTCGATTATAGATACGCCGGTGTGCCTTTCTATTTTTATTCCATCTTTCTAGCTTTATCTTCATCACTCATCCTGAAAAAAAGAGGAAATGCCGCCCTCCGACTGATTATACCGATCGTCATCATCATTTTTTCCGCCCAACAGGCTTTTGGCTTTCATTCTCTGCGCCTAAAAGAAGAGTCGATACAAAGAAGAGATGCCATCGTCAATCTGAATCGGACTCTACTCAAAGAATTAGAAACTTTAAGCAAAACAAATCTTGAGTTGCGAGTACCAAATTTATCCGGCAGCCACATACTACAAAAAATGCCGGGTCTCACTCTTGCCAACTATGTCATTTTCTTTGATATGAAAGCACCCTTGACACTCATACAAAATACGGCTCAGCCGCCTGAATCAGGCACCTCTATTGTGAAAAAAGTGAAGAGCTTGCGCACATCCACAAGCCCGGAATTCAAACAAGTGCTCATGGAGCAATCGGCAGTAAGGTCATATTATATGGATCCGGGGATCATGCTCTATGAAACACTTCCTCTCTCGGACACCGAAACAAACAATTTAAATCTAAACCAGAAAAGAGAAATAGTCATAAAACAGTCCCAGTTTGATCCTGAAAAATTGCATACAGTCGTCTTTACACTCATAACAGATAATGTGCCCGGCAACATAAAACTCGCTTTCTATTTTAAAAATGATTTCGACATGAGAGATGTTGTCGGAAATATTAGAGTGGATGATTACACTTCATATAAAACATTGGGTGATAAACGAGTGTACCGTATTCGTACAGACCTACTTCAACTCTTTTCTTTTGCCCTATCTGAGAAAATCTCTGACCTAATTATATCTGTTCCAAATTTAAAGAACGCTGCTATAAGTGAAATTAAACTATTCTGATTTCAGGTACTGGAATGATGAACTTTACTCCCCTTTTCCGTATTTTTTTTTCCTTTTCCAATATTGCATCGGCGTAATTCCATGATAGAAGTAAAATGTAGTCGGGCTTTTTTTTGGTGAGAATGTCCGGATGTTTTATAGGAATGCGCATACCAGGCGTATAAGCACCCTGCTTGGACGGCGTCGTGTCCGTGATAAAATCGATAATTTTTGGCCCTATTCCTACATAATTTAGAAGAGTTGTGGATTTACCTGGAGCGCCATAACCGACTATGGAGTGGCCCAGCTTCTTCAGTGCCACAAGCAAGTCTCCGAGCCTTTCCTTGTTTGATATGACCTTTTCGGAAAAGCCCTCATACGTCTCTTTTTTGGTAAGCCCCATTTCTTTTTCCTTTTCCAAGAATCCATTTACTGCTTTGTTTTCTTTGCCTTTCTTTGCCGCGTACACGCGCAGAGACTCTCCGTGGATAGGTACGAGATTTACATCTGTGATCGTGAGTCCGTGTGTGGCAAGGAGGGTCTTCAGAGCATGGAGGGAATAGTAAAAAAGATGCTCGTGATACACCTGGTCAAATCCCCCTTCGTGAATAAGATTGCCCACCCAGTGACATTCAAATACAAAGTATCCGTCATCGTGGAGAAGTATATCCACGCCTCTGAGCACATCATGAATATCATCTATGTGAGCAAAGACGTTGTTTGCGACGATTACCTTCGCGAGACCGTGCTTTTTTACTATTTTGCTCGCCGATTTTTTGCCGAAATAATCAGTAATGGTTTCTACTCCCCTCTTTCGCGCCAGTTTTGAGACATTGTCCGCGGGATCGACGCCGAGCGCTCGATGTCTGTCTCTCAAAGCACCAAGCAGGACTCCGTCATTTGATCCGAATTCGACAACCAAATCTTCCTGGGAATCCAAATAGTGCTTCGAGAGCTCATCCGCCATCCTGGTGAAATGCTCGACGAGCGGCTTCGATGCGCCTGTATTGTAATAATAGTCCCGAAAGAGGGTTTTTGGATCCACTGAATGTGCGAGCTGGAGGAGGAAGCACTTGCCGCAAAATACTAAAACCAGAGGAAAGTATTCTTCCTTCTTTCTTAAATCCTTCTTTGAAACAAAAGCGTTGGCCGGCGGCGTCTTTCCGAGATCGAGCACTCGTTCCAATTTTCTGTTGCCGCAGATTCGGCATTTTTTTATTTGTTTGACCTTTGTCATATTATTTCCATTCAGTATTTATATATTCCTCGAGTGCTTCTTTCCATGGGCGCAGGGCGTGGGGACCGGAATCGAGCACTTCGTTCCGCAAGGTATTACCGATAGGGCCAAAACTAGAAAGAAGCGTAGGAGAAATCTCACTATGTGATCGAAGTGTCTCTTTCAAGACCAGAGCCATGTCATATCGCAACGCACTGCCGGAGTTTGTCACATGTATGACACCAGATATATCGCTTTGTAACAATTTTTCAAGCACACAGGCGAGATCTTTGGCGTATGTGGGCGTCCCCTTCACATCACTTACAACGCTTATCGGTTGATCCATAAGCAATTTCGGCAAGACTTTACCCACAAATTTTCTATCTTTCATTTTTCCCCCGCCAAAAATCCATGACGTGCGCACTACGAGATTGCGTGGATCAGCCCGCAAGACAGCAAGCTCACCGCTATACTTTGTCTGTCCATATACGTTTACGGGATTAGGTTTGTCTATGACAGCGTATGCACCGTTTTTTTGCCCGTCAAAAACGGCGTTCGTTGAAACATAGACAACTTTTGCTTCGATTTCTTTTGCGACACGAGCGATATTATATGTTCCAATTTCATTTATATTTCGTGCAAGATTAGGGTCCTCTTCACATTTTTTCATATCTGTGAGAGCGGCTAGGTGGAGAATAATATTTGGTTTTTCGGCCCGTAGAATTTTTTCAACTTGAGAAAAATTGGTCACATCGAGGTCTGTTTTTCCAAATCTCAAAAAACGCAAATCATTTTTGAAATATGAGCCGAGCATACCGTCTCCGCCCGTGACGAGGATTCTTGGAGATGTTTTTTTAGGAGATTTTTCCACCGAGTTTGTTTTTTATTTGAATAGCGGATTCTAGGAGTGAATCAATTGTGCCTGTATCGTACCATTGACCATTCACAACAGAAAAACTTGTTTTACCCATTTCCACATAATGATTGAGAGCGTCAGTCATTTCCAATTCTCCTCTCTTTGAAGGTTTTAATTTTTTGATAAATGAGAAAATATCATTATCTACGAGATAAAAACCGGTTAAAGCATAACTGGATTTCGGATTTTCAGGTTTTTCTTCTATTTTTACTATTTTTTTGCCACTTTTGTCAAAAACTGGTACACCATATCTCTGTGGATTGGGAACTTTTTTCAAAAATACTTTTGCGCCGTTTTGAAAGCTCTTTACCGAACCCTTGAAACTGTCTTCAAAAATATTGTCTCCTAGAATGACAGCCATACTGCCTCCATCTGAAAAATCTTCTGTATAAGCAAGAGCGTCAGCGATACCTCCATTGTTTTTATCTTGAACCGCATAGGAAAGCTTGACTCCATATTCTTTGCCCGAGCCTAGAAAATTTATAAAATCTCCGGCATGTTCCCTCCCACAGACAAGCATAATTTCTAAAATACCAGACCGGCGCAAGGTTTCTATAGGATACAAAATCATCGGCTTGTTATAGACAGGTAAAAGATGTTTGTTTGTTACAAGCGTTAATGGGCGGAGACGAGTACCTAAACCACCGGCTAATACGATTCCTTTCATATTTTTATTTTTTTATTAGAACTTTTCTCTAATTTATGCTTTTGCCACAAATCAATGTGCGGATTGAAAACACCTGTGCGTTCTCTCACACGTAGAATCCATTTTGGATTATCTATGTACCATTGTATAGTCTCGGCGAATGCCTTTTCAAAAGTATACGACTTTTTCCAGCCGAGTTCTTTTGTAATTCGGCTCGCATCAACTGAATAGCGACGATCGTGACCCGGTCGATCGCCAACGTATTCAACCCACGATTGGTCACGATCAAAGTATCTCAAAATACGATCAGCGATATCGGTGTTATCCAATTCATTATCTGCACCTATATGATAAACATTTCCAGGAATTCCTTTCAAGAGACAGAGTTCCAGAGCATAACAGTGATCGAGAACATAAATCCAATCTCTCACGTGTTTACCGTCACCATACAGAGGCAGTTTTTTATTTTCTAACATGCGCGTCACAAAAAAAGGAATGATTTTTTCTGGATATTGATATGGACCGTAATTATTTGAGCAATGAGTTACTACTACAGGCACTTTCCATGTTGAAAAATACGCTCGACAGAGCAGATCACCACCAGCTTTGGTTGCAGCGTAAGGCACATTAGGAGCAAAGAGTGTATATTCATTAAATTTCTCTTTGGAATCAAGTGACACACTGCCATGCACCTCATCCGTTGAAACCTGTACGTATTTTATAACCTTTGGGTTAGTTTTGACTGCTTCAGCTATATTAAAAACACCTTCTATATTAGTTTTTATAAATTCCAGAGAAGCACCATGAATACTCTTGTCTACATGAGTTTCTGCTGCAAAATTTATGACATAGTCCGGCTTAAATTTTTTAAATACCATATCAACTTTTTTCTTATCAACTATGTCGCCTTTTACAAAATGATAATCAAAAGCGCGATTTTTTGCCACATCTTCATTATTGTCTAGGTTACCGGAATATGTGAGCTTGTCGAAATTAACAATTCTCGTCTTTGGGTGTTTAGAAAAAATGTAACGAATAAAGTTGGAACCTATAAAACCCGCTCCACCGAACACGATTAATGTTTTGCCATTCAAATTTGGTGCTTTGTTCATAGCATTTGGATAGAAATAAAGTATTTTCCATCTTTACATAAAATAACAAGAAGTCAAGAATTTGACTTATTTTTACAAACGATACATCATAGAAGAGTATGCGCACAATAGAAGAGTTGAGACAACTCGGAAATCCCAAGATTGTCGAGGAAGCTTATGGTGATGCGACCAGGAATATCGGTATGTCGGATAGATTGATAATCGAGAGTGATGGAAAATTACCACAGAGTTTAGAAAACCATCATGTAATAATTTACGCCCGTGAATTATTCCAACTTCTCGAGTCTATGAAAGGGTCAGAATGTCGCAGGTAACCGCGAATCAGGTTTGACGAGTCACCGATGTTTTGTCGGTGACTTTTTTTACGTTATATGTATTCTGGTCAACACCTTGGAATCTGCTCTTTTCTACAACCAAAAACCAGCGAGGTATATCATGAATGATGAAACATGTCTTGAACTTTGCACAGTGAAAGATCTGCTTGCTACTAGTCGGCCAACAAAGCCAGTTGACGCAGTCATGGTCTATAGTCGCGGATTGCAAGACCCTGGAATTGCTGATCTAAATAACGAGTAGTGATTTATAAAACCCTCTTTGGTTTCCTATCAATAACCCAGAGAAACCAGAAAGAGAGAATAAACCAGAAAATTTTCAATCCCCATTTGGCGAGCTGGTGCCAGCGGGCGGTCAGTTGTGATTCTCCCACCCGTTCGCTGAAAGTAATTGGAATTTCAATGAATTTGATTCTCTGGGATATAGTCAAAAGTAAGAGTTCCGTGGCAAAAAGAGCGTTTGTCGTTTTCCAGAGAGGTTCAAGCTGTTTTAAAATACTGCGTTCAAAGAGTTTGCAAGTGCAACCAATTTCCGTGAGAGAATTTGTGGCAAATAAAACTTCAATTGTCTTGGCCTCAAAAACATTGGCAAGTTTTCGGAATAGACCCATAGAAGCACCTTCCAAAATGGCGCTTTGATTTGTCCTCGTGCCAAAGACAGCTGGAAAATCTTTCGCATATACGAGAAATTTTTCGAGATCTCGGGCCGCATACGTGCCGTCAGCCTCCGTCAAAAAGATATAATCGCCTTTCGCCTCCCTGATGCCTGTCTGATAGCCATGGCCGTAGCCTTGTTTGGTTTCGTATATAAGACGGGCTTTTGTTTTCTTTACCTCTTCGTCGGTTCCTTCCTGCGCATTGTTGTTTACGATCACAATTTCGTCGACAAAACCAGTCGCAAAATAATTGTTGATCACCTGCCTAATAGAATCTCGTTCTCTGTAGGTTGAAACTACAACTGAAACTGTTTTGCCGTGCCACATATATATAATCTACTTTTAATTTTTAATATTATCAATAGCAAATCTCCTTTTGAAAATTTGGTATAGAAAAATGAGACCTGCATATGCAATTATAAAAATAAGAGGTTCAACAGGCATACGGAAGCGAGCATTCACAGTGAGACCGTTTATCATAGTCGTAAACATAAAATAAAAAACGGTGAGAACGGCAAAGATGATGGCTCCTGTTAGAAGATGCCATCGCCACAAAGCATATATGCCGAGCAAAAAGAGAGCCATAACAGCCACCCAAAAAAGACGAGCGAAAAATACGAGGGCAAAACTGGTGTGTAATTGTTTCCAAATTTCTCTCATCAGTTGTACGGGTTCAGTGAGGAACATGATAACGGCTGGTTTTGACAGATAGCTCACCGGCTGGATTCCAGAAGCTTGGAGAAAAGTGAGCATGCCGTCGTGGGTAAAGAAGGTGAAGCCGTTGAGAGCGGAGAGTTTTATGAGAGCGATCGGATGTTTTTTTATTTCATTTATGGCCTCGCTCGATACGGATTTCGGCGTATTAAAGAAAATATCGGCGGCTTTGCGCGGTAATTTTTGCTGTTCTAGGACAAAACTGGTGCCGTTTGCCATGGAGAGAACCGAGGGCAAGAGCACTTGATAGAGATTAAAAGGCATTTGTCCCGATAGAGCGATCATATTGAACGTCCTATGATTCCTGTAGAGCCAAGGCGAGAGGACGAGGAAAAACAGAGCGACAAAAAGAGCAATTTTTTTGACGAGGTTTTTTGTTATTCCCTTTCGAAAGTGCCAGAGCATAAAGAGAGGTACAAGGATGACGTAGTATTGCACCACTGGTCTTGTGAGCGCCGAAAGAGCAAGAAACATGGAGCTCCAAACTGCGAGCCGTAGAGACAAATGCTCGAGAAATTTGAAAAACAGAATGAGAAATATGCCAAAAAGAAAAGTAAAAATTGTTTCTGTATAAAAAATGAAAGAAAAGAGTATTTGGTATGGCGCCAATGCCAAGAGAATACCAACAATGAGAGGCGCACGACGAAATGGCACGAGTAAGTGCGTGAGGTGCATGCCTATGACGGGAATAAAAGCCCCGAGAATCATTTGGACGGCTATGGTAAAAGCATAACTGCCACCGGAGAGCCAGAGTAGAAAATAGAGAAAGTACGGATAGCCCGGCACTCCATATGAATATTCAAAATACGGTGGTTCAGGATTGATACTAAAGCCATTGCCAAAAAAGAGATTCCTGCTCAGATCGAAATAGCCGTCCTGACCGTGTATGATTGTTATGAGATTTCCATCTGCTCCATTGAGATTAAAGAAAAAGAGGGCGAGCCGTACGATGATAGCCAAAAGAAAAATATAAAAATAGGGATTTCTTTTAAACCTGTGAAAAACGAGAGTTTTTATAGCACCCAAACCGTCATACCAACGAATTTTCTTGCCTTCGGCGATATTACGTGGCTTGTATGAAATCGGAATTTCCGGAATTTTTATACCACGAAGCGATGTCAGAGCCGGCACTTCGGGACAATACTCAAAAGGCTCACTTGTGCCGTCAGTTGAACCATCATCTACAATGATAATTTCTTTTTCAAAACCTCTCGGTAAAACAATAGCCTGCACCCTCTCAATACAATCTATTATGGTGTTTTTTTCGTTATAAACCGGTACGATGATAGATAATTTCATATTTTATCTTTCTCTTCCCGAAAAATAACCGATTGTCGATTGAAAATAATATTTTTATTTATGAGAAAGGTGACTATAGCGACGAGACCGGTGGTCACAATTTGGGCTAGAACGTACCAGATATAAAGAACTTCGACAAATAAGTACATGAAAAAAATGGTTAGAAAAAAAGCAGTTACGGCAAGTATTAGATATGAGGTCATTTGAAAGTGACTCCGTGAGAGAGAATGGTCTCGAAACGTCCAGAATTTTTGAAAAGTAAAAGCTACAAAAGCAGAAACAATGAAGGCTAATGCCACAGCTGGTATGTGATCCATCGAAGCGCGTTCGACTAGAAGAACAAGCGTGCCGATTTGAACTAGCGCTGCTATGCCACCTGAAATAGCGTATTTAAGAAGCATCCTTATATTCGAGAATTGACTGAAAAATAATCTAATCATAAGCTCCGATTATAACATTTAAACTTTTCTGATAAAATTTAGAATTCGCCCGGCTCTGGCATCCCATGTATGATCCGAAACATCTTCAAAGGCCTGCAAAGCTATCTCATCACCGATTTTTGGAACTTTGACGATATTGTCTATGGCCAAAGCTAGAGCTTGTGGTTGATCAGCAACAACCAATACCGCACTCTTTTCATCTATAATTTCTCTAATCGATAAAATGTCACTAGCCACGATAGGTCTCCGGCTTGCCATATATTCAAAGAGTTTCATAGGCGAAGTGTAATATGCCGATATGGCTTCTCTCGCCGTATTTGGAAGGACCAAAACATCCGCAGATTTTTGCCAGAGAGGAATCTCTTTGTGCGGTTTGTGACCGATTATAAGTATTTTTTTATTTGCATTATGTTTTTTCTTGAAAGCCTTGATATCTCTCTCTGTACCGCCTACAAAAACTATCAAATATCCATCGTTCAAAAATTGTGTAGCCGAGGCCAGAGTATCCACACCTTTCCAACTATAGAGATGACCTGTGTAAACTGCGATTTTTTTATTTTCCGGCAATCCGAGTTTTCTTCTGGCATCAATTTTTGAAATATCAATGTCGAAAGCCTTGATATCGACCGCATTCGGCTCGTATATGAATTTCTGGCGAGAAATATTTGGGAACTTTTTGCCTATTTCCGTCAATTTCCAGCGATTGTGGACTAGTATCCAACGCATTCGAGAGAGCAATTTAGCAAATAGACCGAATTTACTTTCCGGAAAATCATGCATCTCAAAAAAACAATTCGATCGAATAAAAGAGATGAGAAAAAGTGGCAGAGATTCGTTTGAATATATGATGTCTTCATTCTTGCTCGTCTTTTTTATAAAGAAAAAACTCAAAACAGAAAAAATAATGAATGATATCCAAAAAGCTATTTTGTCAGGTAATATACCAAAGAGATCTATAATTGGAATATATTTGATTTCAAAATTCTTCTCTATGTTATAAAAAACAAAAGGATCGTTTGAACTGATGTTTTTTCTCTGCGGAACCACGACAATGACTTCCATGCCCTTGCTGGCAAAAGCTCCAGCCCCTTTTGCGGTAAAGAGAGAGGCAGCTTTTTCGCTAGGAAAACGACCGTGAAATAAGAGAAAAAGTCTGTTCATGGGTTTATAAGCCTATATTAGCAGATTTGATGCTATAATCGAAGCCACCAAATGAATATATAGATGAGATTTTGCTACCTCAACACGAAAAACATATACCCTCAAGACAGACATCTCATAGACGGTCTGCGAGAGCTCGGCCATGAAGTATGCGAGATGGAGAAAAAAAGCGGTCAAAGAGATGCTATTATTGTCGGTTTTACATCTCCTCTCTCCGTCATTTCTGCTCGCTTTTTTACGAGAGACAAAATAATTTTTAATGCCACAGTTTCACAATATGAGGCCAATATCATATCAAGGAGAGAATATGGACCGTTTTGCATTTGTGCGGTGAAGTGGTGGCTCATTGACTTTTTGTCCTTTCATTTATCATCCATAGTTCTCCTCGAAAGTAACGCTCAGATCGAGTTCGTCAGCCGATTTTTCTTTGTACAAAAGAAAAAGTTGGTACGCTCTTTTTCTGGAGTTAATGAAAAAGAATTTTATTTCGATCAGCATATAAAAAAGAATGGCAAATTTACTATTCTTTTCAGGGGTAGATTTCTACCTGAATCAGGCATTCTCACTGTCATAGAGGCAGCCAAAAAATTGGAGAATTCCGGTGTACAGTTTCTCGTTATCGGCCATGGTTTTATGTACAGGGAATTCAACGTTCTCATGGCGAAACTCCAACCGAAAAATGTCGAACATATTCACGATAAATTATCCGTTGATACATTGCGAGAGCTTATGCTTTCCTGTCATATAAGTCTCGGCCAGCTGGCGAACCATCCTAGACTGGAGAGAACACTGCCTTGCAAGCTTTTTGAGAGTTTGGCTCTCGGCCTGCCTTATTTAACCGGTCGAAACAAAGCGATTTTTGAAATACTGGAAGAAAATAAAACCTGCATTGTCGTAAATCAAAATGATCCGGATGATCTGGCCCAAAAAATTTTGGAAATGAAAGATGATAGAAAAACTCTCGATCGCATAGGCAAAGCCGGATATGATCTCTATAAACAGAAACTGACTTCAAAAAAATTGGCGCAAGATTTTATGAATGCTTGTTTCAAATAAAATGAAAATACTGGTTATAGGAACTATAGACAACAGGGGTGGTGCGGCAGGCATTTCTTGGGAACTGCGCAAGAGACTGAAAGCGGAGGGTCATACCGTATCAACTTTTGTCCGCTACAAATATTCCAATGAACCAGATGTTTTTGTCATTCCCCGCAAACGCTATCAGGATTGGCTTGTAAAACTTTTTGCTAATGATCTAAAATTCGCCCGCACAGACTATATCTTTGATACGAAAGAATATAAGGAAGCCGACATTATCCACTACCATAATCTGCACAGCAACTTTTTCAACCTCCACGACCTCGTGAGAATGTCTCACGAAAAGCCAGTGATATGGACTATGCACGATATCTGGGCTATTACAGGATTCTCAAGCGATAGTGTTACTTTGAAAAATCCGAACAAGAAAAAATTTCTTTTTTGTCTGTGGGACAATACTGCGCGATTGCTTGCCATGAAAAAACGGATATATGAGAAATCAAAGCTTCATATAGTGACAGTTTCTGAATGGCTTAAGAGAGAAGTGGAGAAAAGCATTTTGAAAACGCAAGATATAACTCGCATATACAACGGAATAGATATTTCGATTTTTAAGCCATATGATAAACAGAGCATAAAAAGAGAACTCGGTTTGCCTTTGGATAAAAAAATTATAGGTTTTGGAAAAAAGGGCTGGACGGACTCAAAAGAAATTGTTGATAAATACAGAAATTTTGATGATGTTGTTTTTCTTTCTATAGATACTCCATATATAAATAAAAAAGTAATTGCTCTCGATCATATTGAAAACAAAATTCTCATGTCAAAATATTTATCAGCTATTGATATATTTTTCTATCCCACCAGAGGAGATACGTTTGGCCTCATAACCGCTGAAGCAATGGCCTGTGGCACTCCAGTGGTAACATATGACGTCGATGCCCTGCCGGAAATCGTTACTCATAAAGAAACAGGATACGTAGCTATGTCAGCAGATATAAGAGATGCGAGAAAAGGTTTAGATTATATTTTAAATTTACCAAAAATCGAATACGATAATATGTGTTGTAAAGCAACACAAAAAGTGGAAAATTTGTTCAGTTTAAACAGAATGTACCGAGAATATCTAGAACTATATAAAAAAGTTATTTCCGAGCGAGAGCAACAAAAGAAAGACTAAAGAGATTCGGCATGGCCCGTGCGAGAAACTTTGTAATGGTTGAAACTAATGGTATGGATTCAAAAACTGTATTTGACTGCAGTTTTACAAGTGAGAGTCCTGTGCGAGAAAAGAATGTGAGAAGAACGGGTAGGTTAAACCAATAAACGTGACCTTTTTTTGGCTGATTATTTTCCGGCACATGGCCTATGAGGGTCTGGAGACGCGCCGGCAGAGAGCTGAAATTCGGCACGCCGACAATGATATTTTTTCTTGAAACTCGCCTAGCCTCACTCAAAAGAAATTGTGGATCATAGAGGTGTTCGAGAATGTCGAGCATAACCACAGTATCAAAGGAATTATCTGGAAAAGGTAGTTTATTGGAGCTAAAATCAAAGACTTTTGTATCGAGACCTTTTTTATTGGCTTTGATTACGCCTTCTTCTGATAAATCAAAACCTTTACCTATAACACCTCTCTCATGCAAGAGGACGAGCAGGAGACCATCACCTGAACCGAGGTCTAAAACTGTGCCAGAATCAATCATAGAAAGTGTGGCTTTATGCCGAAATTGAATTGTCTGGTCTTCCCTCTGCCAACGGTTATTTTCAAATTGTTTTACGTGCATAAATTTGTGTTCTTTATATTAAAAAATTAAACGATTTCAGTAGTTATTTTATTGCCAAGCTCTCGGAGAGAGTGTCGTTCAACGGCAACTCGACGAAGTTCTCTCCCCCACTCCGCTTTTTCCTCATTCGATAAAGCAAGCAATTTTTCCAATTTCAAAGCGATATTTTCCACATCATTTTCTTCCGCTATAAAAGATTTCGGAACTAATTCCTCGAGGTTTTTATTTGTAGCTAAAGTTAGAGTTTCGCAAGCCATCGCCTCGAATATGGTCTTGTCATACATACCAGAAGACGAGAGATTTACAAAAATTTCATGGTTATTGTAAGTTTTCACGGTTTCCGTATTCGGAATACCTCCGTAAAAAGTTACCGAATCTGATAAGCCGGCCTCTCTCACGTTTTTCTTTAGATTTTCATGATATATCTTATCTTTATCAAGCGAATCCCCGTATACGTTCGCTACGAAAAGAATTTGTCTCGTTTTCAAAATCTTTAAAACTTCAATCAATACATGTGGTTTTTTTACAGGCGCTATACGCGAGAGAAAGAGAATTGAGCGTTCAATTTTTTTGATTGCCGGCAATTTCACAAAAAAATCAGTATCGACACCTACGGGCATAATGGATGTTTTTTTATATTTTGCAGTATATGAAAATTTTGATGTGCAAAAAATTTTCGTACACAATGTGACTGCAATATCCGTGAGAAAACTCCCCCCATGATGATTTCGCCACATATAAACTCGCTTGCCCATCATTTTCCAAAATATGCCACCTAACAATAGATACTCTTGATTCATATGAACAAACACAGTGTCATATTTTTGGTCAAATATATATTTATAAAATCTCATGACATATCCAAAACGACCTATACCCTCTTCCTTGCCTAAAGAAAGCACTTTTACATTCCCGGGTAAATTGTATTTGCCCACTTTTAGACAAACGACGGTTATAAACTCAAAATGTTTTGCGAATTCGATAACCCACCTGTGATATACAGAAAGCACCGGGTCATTGGTATCGAGAGCTTGAGTGAATAGGAGTAGTTTCATAATTAAATCAAAGCTCTCTCTATATCCCGCTTATAAGCCTCTAAATAAGCCTGTTTTGATTGATATTGGTATGTATAAGACTTGTTTAAAATTTGGCCTGACAAAGCTTTTGAGAGAAGTTGCGTTATGGCATTTACATCACCTGATTTTGCAACGGCTGAAACGAGAAGGGGCGCAATGCCTGCATCGGTCGCTACTAGAGTCGCTCCGGCCGTATGAGCCTCGAGCATAGATAGACCATAACCTTCGTAGAGAGAGGTGGAGAGAAAAACGTCGCAGGTTTTCATATATGATATGAGCGTATCATATGAAGCCCACGGTAAACGAACGATCATCGGAATCGCCGATTGCAAAGCTTTTATATTACTTTCTTCTGGACCGGAACCAACAATGATGAGACCTGTATTTGGATATTCTTTTAGAATATTAAAGAAGGCTTTGATACCGGTCTTTATATCTTTTTCTTCTGTGAGCCGAGAAGCCATGAGGACAATTTTTTTGAATTGAGGATACATCTTTTTCAGATTTATTATCACAGGCGCTTTTTTTATAGCTGAAAGATCGGCAAATATAGGCAAAACGGAAGTTTTTACTTTTAAATCTTCTGGCAGAGAATTTTTGATTCTCTCTGATACGACGCGGATAGCCGTGGCTCGAGGCAAGGTTTTGTTTGATATGGCTATTCTTATTTTATTGAGCAGACTATTTTTGAAGTATGGACTGTGAAAGTCTGTATGTATTTGAACATGGTGATGGATGCCTGATTTTTCCGAAAGTTTTTTGCCGACGAGACCTGTCTCAAAAGGATCTTGAGTTGTTATGACAGAGTTTTTAGATGAAAGTTTGGAATTTTCAATTATAGAAACACCGATTTTAATTGCGTCCGTGACATACAAAAGCTTTGTAATTGAACTCGTCGGATAGGCAAAAGTATTTTTGGAAATTGCCACAGGTGCATTGTTGCTGTTTTCCTTTGTTGTAAAGACAACAATATGTAATTCCTCAAAAAGGGTGCCGTATTCCGACATACGCGTGCGGACAGGACTGCTTTCTTCAAGAATTTTTGTATCAGTCGATATCATGAGTACTTTTGTCATTTTTTTCAATATCTGCTATTGCTTTTTTAATTCTTCGGAAATTTGAGAAAGCATCACCTCATCAGTGAATCTCGCCACATCATTTTTAGCTGTTTTCGACAGAGCTTCCGCCCGTTTTGGATCCAGTAAAAGGCTCGTAATAGCCTCTAAAAGGCCTTCCTTGGCCCCAGGAGAGACCAGAATTCCGTTCTCGTTATTTCTTATGATTTCAAGATTACCACCTACAGCAGTGGTTATAATCGGTGTACCTAAAGCCATAGTTTCAATGATTTGATGAGAAAATCCCTCATATGAAGTATTCAAAACGAATAGATCCGCAGCCTTTACGTACCGAAAAAGCTCTCTCTGATTGAGCCGGCCCATAAAAATCACTTTATCGCCGAGATTTAAAGTTTTGATTGTTTCTTCCAGATTATTTTTTTCCGGTCCGTCGCCTATGATGACAAGCCTCGCATCTGGCACGACAGATAAAATAGCCGGCATAATTTCTATCAAATCTTTCATGCCTTTCCACAGCACCAAACGACCAACACTCACAATGACATGGCCCGACAAATAAAGTTTTTTGCGCAGAGCTGATGGTGTTTCTTTCAGGGGCTCTATATGAAAACCGTTATAAATCACTTTCATTTTTTGTAGATCAACTCCCCATGTGGAAACAATGCTTTTCAGGTATTCGCTCGGCACGATAATTTTTTCGGTGCCGTCGGCCACATATTTTTCGATTTTCTTGAACAGTTTTACTTGCCAAGGATATTTATCATACGATTTTGCAAAATCATCCAACATATCCGTCACCCCAAATCTCTGCGTTCCCTGCTCCCAAGCATAATCACCGGCAATGCGCAAAATGAATTTTTTGCCACGAATTTGCGATGCGAATAAAGCAGGCAGTCCTACTGAAACAGGATCGAGAGCATATATCAGATCAGTATCTTTTGCCTTGCGGACAAGTTCCATAAAATACAAAAAATGGCTGACTATTTTTGGCTTATCTATATAATCGCTGAATGTAGAAATATCAACATCTATGCCGTATTTCGGCAATTCATCATAGAGAAGCTTTGCGTAAGTCGCTGGCCCGCCAATCTGGGGAGGATATATGCCTGTGGCAATGAGAATTTTCATGAAATCAGTATATCAAATGCCATATCAAACACTTTTTCTTTCATATTTTTTGCCACTAATTTCCAGTCATATTGCCTGACAACCATGTCAAAAGCATTATCCACGATTTCATCACGGAGATTTTTGTCGTGGAGATATATTTCTGTTTTGCGGGCTATATCTTCGGGAGAGTTTACTTCACAGAAAAGACCTGTTTCTTTATCCCGCAAAAAATCAATGATACCGCCCACGGGTGTGGCAATGACGGGAATGCGGGTAGCCATGGCCTCTATGAATGAATTGCCGAAGCCTTCCGAGAGTGAAGGCCGAATGAAAATATCCGAGGCTTTTAAATATTTTGGCATATCTGTATGTGGCACATAACCCAAGAATTTGATGCGATCGGACACACCGACATCAGACGCTAGTTCTTTCAATTCTATTTCTTGATAACCAGTACCAAGAACGAGAAAGTAAGCCTCTGGAATGTATTCGAGAGATTTTATGATATCAGCTACGGCATTTTTTACGACTAGCCGAGAAGTAGTGATGAGCACCGGGGCGTCGTTTGGAATTTCGAGATCTTTTCTGATTTTTTCCAGATCTGATTTTGCATACTCTTTCGTAAAGAGACTCACATCAACACCATTTGGAATTACTTCTATAGAACACTTCGCACCCATTTCCCTACCAAAATCAGCCAAATAATTTGAAATAGTTTGGATGCGATCTGCGTGAGTGAAAATTGATTTGAAAACCGGAGAAACAAAACGTGTCCGTTGTTTTATATAATCAATCGGATCACCTTCTTGGAGGGTGAGAATAAAAGGCACGCTCTTGTGAAAAAATTTAAAGAAGAGAGCGCCAAAGCCGGAATAATTAGCCATTATACCCCATGTCGCATTATACTTTCTCTTTGCGTGGAGTCGTGAGGCTTTGATGCATGCCAAAACTGGATAGAGATACTTGTTGATATGAAGATACCATGGCAGAGAATCAGCTGAATCTTTTTGTGTGCATGCAAAGCCTACGCGATAAACATTTACATTGCCGATTTTTTCGAATATAGGAAGTTTGTTATCCAAACGCAAAGCCATGAGATCAAATTCAATTTCACTCGGATTCATGCGATCCGTAATCTCCTTTATAGCAATCTCCGCCCCACCGATAAATCGCGGATAATAGACGAAAGAGAATATAAGGACGCGCTTCGGTTGATTTGACATAATGGCTATATTAAGGCATTTTTTGACATCTGAAAAGGCTTGTACTACGACGGTACAAGCTTTTTTATTACATATCCAAAACTTTCTTCAAAACATCTTCCGGCACTTCTTTCTTTTGTTGATTTGATGATGGAGACATTTGCGGTTTTTTTATGATGGCTTCGAGGGCTTGTTTCAAATCATTTTTTGCTTCTTGGGTTATAGACTTTTTCTCCGGTGGTCCTGATCTATGTGACAGATTATTTCTCTGATTATTTTCTTTGAGATTGGCTATATTGAGAAAACCACCGCTCTCGTCTGGTGGAGGCGCTTTTCTCTGGGCAGTCTGGTAGACGGGCGCTTGTGGGCGAGGACGTGTATCTTGGTAGTTGTTTGTTGGTCTTCTATCATCTCTCCTATCGTTCCGTCTATCCTGAAACTGTGGCGTGGAAGTTCGTGGTGACAAAGAAATTGATGAAGATACGGGCGCTAGTGGAGGTGGTACATAGACAGGTTTGTCTTCCCCTATGGTTTGCAACTTCACACCTTCTTCTACAATTGATCGCAATTGACCGTAGGTTGCGCGGGAATGTTGTATAACTTGTTCGCGGAAAGAAACCGGTGGTTCGGCAATCGGTGGCAGGGTCGTCGCCGAAAAAGGTTGTGAACCTATGCCGTCTATCATCAGACGCAAATAAATCTGAGCAAAGCCGAGATTGACGATGTCTTCGGCTGTGAACTTCGGGGCAAATTCTTTTTCCAGAATTTCGGCGTCAAAAGAACCAATACGGAAAGCGATCATAGTGCCGACGTTGCCAAAAACGGCAGCGCGCACTTCTTCCGACATCTGTTCTATATATTGATGAGCGATAGTGAGATTCAATTTGTATTTGCGAGCTTCTGACAAAATATCTGCAAAGGATTCATTGGCAAAAGATTGGAATTCGTCCACATAGAGATAAAAGTTCGGCAAGGTACGCAAAACTTTTTCCTGTGTATCAGCGCGCGACATAGCGCCAAGATATATTTTGGTTATAAACATAGCACCGAGTAGGTTGGCATTGGATTCACCAACTAGGCCTTTTGAGAGGTTGATGATTATAATCTTTCTCTCGTCCATCATTTTGCGTATGTCAAAAGAAGATTTTGGTTGACCGATTATATTTCTGATCAGAGGATTGTTTGTGAATTGGCCGATTTTATTCTGTATGGCCGGCGTAGCTTCGGCTGCGAACTTGTCCGTATATTTGGCAAATTCATCAACCCAAAAAGATTTGACCGACGGATCGCTGATATTGGCCACTACTTTTTTTCTGTAATCTTTATCGGAGAGCATTTTGTTGACACCGAGGAGAGTAGCGCCGGGGTATTCTAGGAGAGCGAGCAATGTATTTGTGAGAATGTATTCCATACGAGCCGACCATGCATCAAGCCAGATTTTTTTGAACGTGGACATGAGGCCAGAGACGACCAGATGCCGCTTGTCATAACCGACATCTTCCATGACATTGAAAGAAGTCGGGAACTCTACATCAAAAGGAGCAAAATAAACGACATCTTTTATTCTATTTTCAGGAACGTAATTGAGCAGGAGATCTGCGGTTTTGCCGTGAGGGTCTATAAAGGCCAGCCCTTCCCCATTCTGAATATCCTGCACAGCCATATTTTCAAGCAAGGTTGATTTGCCCATGCCAGTCTTGCCTATGACATACATATGACGCGTGCGATCTTTGGATTTTATGCCAAATTTTATCTTTTTATTGCGAGCGTCTGTCTCTCCAAAATATGTGACTTTGTCTTCGCTTGTCATTTGTCGTATTATGACACTTTTTCATACATAACAAAAGCGGTTCACGATGAAATTTCGTGAACCGCAGAACTAAACTGGGTGGGATTTTATCTTCCCGCCAAACGCCTCAAGCCGCTAATTCCACTCGAGGAAAAAAATGGACTGCCTGGTTGCTGAAAAGGGGGTTTGTTTTCACTCAAATCAAACTTCGCGGTCGAAGTTATGGGCTGTGAAAACGGATAAACATTATTTCCGTTTATCTGATTGGCAACCTGCTGTGATGAACTAATCGACGCTGACATACTTTGCGACTTCATGTTGAGCTTTGGACAAACCGACAAAACCAGTCATTTTCCCTCGAGAAATTAGAGTGTCCCCGAGAGACAGCTCTGAGACTGGAATCAGAGCCGAAACCTGACAAACCCGACAAATGTAAAGACTACTCCGCTTTTAAATTTTGTCCAGACTACACCTGTGCATAAAAAAAGTCGACCCAGATAGGAGGTCGACTTCCGAAAAAGACTGGGACATTAATTGAACGGTACGTGTGGCGAACCAAACATAACGCAGCGTTTGCAAGTTCCGCCACCTTTGTACATCTGACAAATGAACTTTTTCTTGCCACATCCCGAACATGTGACACGTTGCAGTTCCAAACTAATTGTCCGCCAAATATTTCTCAATATTTTCATGATTTAACTATTGATAATGGTTGCGACACAAAAAAACTGATACGGTCTGATTATACCATATATATTATAGAATTACAATAGTAATATACAAAAACAGCAGGTACAGTTTCTCGTCGCTCGGGCACCGGGACCATTGAATCCGCCAAACATAATAGGTCCTAATTGCCCTCACGACTCGAAACTGTATCTGCTGTTTTTTAAATTTCAGACAAAGCAAAACCCACAGAGCGCTTGCGTGATGCGGGTCGTGAAAATTTTATACTGGCGTATCCACCGAACAAGCTAGCAACTAAAGTTTTTCAGTGTGTTAGCTCTTTTCCGTTTCGGGAAGAATCAAACCATTTCTCGTCTTTATAAAGAGCGATTTCGGTTGCCAGAGTTATTTTGCGACATGTCTTCATTAAATGAGGAAGTTTAATTACTTCCTCAGCTTTTTTAAAAGCATCACCATCATTTGCGTGAAAACCAATTGGATAATACTCCCTCTTGAGGGGATCACGATCATAATCCGGCTCTTCTTGTTCAAGGATCAAGATATAATTTTTCATTTTTTTAGTGGGTTTCGGTAACTATAACCTCTTAACGCTCCCAAAAGTTACACAGTAATGATTGGGTATTCTTCACAACAAAAACCCGCAGAGCACTTGCGTGATGCGGGTTGTAGAGAGTATTTAATCAGACTCTCAAAAAACTGGAGCAAATGTCACCTTTCGATGACGACAGAAGCACTCGAGGCCGAACCATCATCGGTCAACCGGTGAATGTGCCATTTCCATTCAATACCATTGTGGATCATTTCGATCACACCGAAACTTCTGCAACTCTTGAACAGAGTTCCTTCGAAGCTGATATGACAGTTATTGCCGTCAGCTCGTACCCAGCCGTTGAGGAGGTCAAACCTACGATTCCAGAGAGTCTCAAATATCTTCGCATCGGCTCGGATGAACGGAGACGTTTTGAAATACTCTATCCTTTCCAGTACAGTCGGATGGTTCGTTTTGGCGAGATGTATCTTTGAGAGGTCGACAACTGAGATCTTTGTGCTCACCTCGTCCTCCTCGTAGACTTCCCATCTATCCCATTCTCCATCCCAGTTGATCTGGAGAGGTGTCGATCGATTGATTTCCAAGACTTGGTAGACCGGAGTTGCCAGAGTACCAGCAAAACACCCAAGGTTCAGTTCAATATTCATTATTGTTAATGATTGAGGTTTTAAAGAGCACTGTTTCGTCCTTTTGGACTCATCAGTCTGGATAACACATCCAGAGACAGGGGCATTTTAAGGTTAATGCACAAACCAGTGGAATCACCACCATTTTTTGATCAATTATTACTCGACCCTTTTAGAGTCGTTAACGGGATACTTTTTTCCGACCTTGTTTTTCAAAGGCGATAATCAGTTCCCGTACCACTTCCGGCAAAGGGTCGCAGTCAAACTCCAGCGAGGAATTATCGCTGATTATTTCCGCTTCTTTGCCAGATTCATTTTCGGCCGACCAGTCAAGGTGGCGAATTTCCAACCGTTGACCGCTATCGAGTTCAACAAGATAGGATTCTTCGAGGGTGTGCCCCTCGCATCCTTTAGTTTCACTACTAAGCCGTTTGGTTTTCATAGTTAAGTTTAGTGAGGAAATCTACGATCCGCTTGGTGTTATACCAGCAAGTCAATCGCTTCTTTCCTTCTAAACTCAACCTTTCAATTGAAAATTCTTGTTTGAAATGCAACTCATATAATTGGTATATATGGGAAAAATA
>ERZ1292623.1426-Hain-H51-01um-R1-1426-length-23084-cov-5_pt1 | contig 23084 bp, 19 predicted proteins | sample MGYA00564398_ERZ1292623 | MGnify/ENA primary metagenome ERZ1292623 (study PRJEB36523, sample SAMEA6512633) | groundwater metagenome | collected 2019-01-07 | study: AquaDiva: Metagenomics assemblies of 32 groundwater samples | reverse complement strand
TTATCTTGCAGAAAGTCAAGCGAGATTCGGAAACATTTCTGGGTGAGAAAATAACCCAAGCGGTCATCACCGTGCCCGCATATTTTGATGACAACCAGCGTCAGGCCACGAAGGACGCAGGGAAAATTGCCGGGCTGGACGTGATTCGCATCGTGAACGAGCCCACTGCGGCCTCGCTCGCGTACGGACTGGACAAGAAAGGAGGGGAAAAGAAAATTCTGGTCTTCGATTTGGGGGGAGGGACGCTCGACGTCACGGTCATGGAATTCGGCGACGGCGTATTCGAAGTCAAATCCACGTCCGGGGACACCCAATTAGGGGGAACGGACATGGATCAAATCGTAATCCAGTGGATTGTTTCGGAATACCAACGCACGGACCGGGTGGACCTCTCCAAAGATAAGGTCGCCATGCAGCGCGTACGCGAATCCGCCGAAAAGGCAAAGATCGAACTCTCCACCACGCTCGAGACGGAAATCAATCTCCCCTACATCACCGCGGATGAGGGAGGGCCCAAGCACCTGGTGATGAAGCTCAACCGGGCCAAGCTCGAAGAACTCGTAGGTCCTATCGTGAAACGCTGTGAGAAGCCCGTGAACCAGGCCCTGGCGGATGCCAAATTGCTGCCAGCGGATATATCCCGCATCATCATGGTGGGGGGACCCACCCGGATGCCTATCGTCCAATCATTCGTGGACAAGATACTGGGGACGAAAACGGAGCACGGGGTCGATCCCATGGAATGCGTCGCGATGGGCGCCGCCGTGCAAGCAGGAGTATTGAGCGGAGAGATCAAGGACGTCCTCCTCCTCGATGTCACGCCCCTCAGTCTAGGAATTGAAACCCTGGGAGGGGTCATGACCAAGCTGGTGGAACGCAACACCACGGTTCCCCACAAGAAGAGCCAGACATTCTCCACGGCTGCTGATAATCAACCGGCGGTTGAAATCAAAGTGTATCAAGGAGAACGACCCATGGCTGGGGACAACAAGCTCCTCGGGACATTCGTTCTGCAAGGGATTCCTCCCGCGCCGAGGGGAGTGCCCCAAGTGGAAGTAACATTCGACCTGGATGCCAACGGCATACTCCATGTCTCCGCCAAAGACTTGGGGACGGGAAAGGAACAACGCATCCAGATCATGGCCGCCAATAAACTGGATGAAAAAGAAGTGGAACGCATGCGGAAACAAGCCGACGACTTCGCCGAGGCCGATAAGCAGCGCAAAGAAGAAGTGGAAACCGTCAATCAGGCCGACCAGACGGTGTACCAGACCGAAAAGATGATGGAGGAAAACAAGGAAAAAATCTCCGCTCCCACCAAGCAGAAAATTGAAGGAGGATTGAAAGAATTGAAGGACATGCTCGGGCAAGAACCCAAGCCTGTCGCTAAACTCAAGTCCGCGCTGGAGCAATTCAACAAGGACCTCATGACCATCGGACAAGAAATATACCAGAAGGGGGGGAATTCCCCCGCACAGGAAAGCCCAGGAGGAACCCATGAAACCCACGAACAACCCACTGACGCCGTGGACGCGGATTACACCGTACACGACGAAGACAAAGACAAAAAATAACATTCCAAAGGAACGCCGGCCGTACGAGGCGGCCTAGCATTCCCTTAAATCCACTCCTCCCCTCCCCCTCCTTGAGCTGATACGCATGGCCGGAAAGGACTATTATGGCATTTTAGGAGTCAGCCGCACCGCCTCTGAGGACGAAATCAAGTCCGCCTACAAAAAACTCGCCAAACAATGGCACCCGGACGTGAACACGTCCCCCAACGCCAGCGAAAAATTCAAAGAAATCAACGAGGCCTATTCCGCGCTATCCGATTCCCAAAAACGACAAACCTATGACCAATTTGGCAGCGAAGGAGTGAACCAGGGATTCTCCGGCGGTGGATATGGGAACATGGGAGGATTCGATTTCTCCGATTTCTTCTCCGGCGGGAGCGGTGGATTCGGGAACATGGATGAGCTCCTCCGCCAAGCCTTTGGAGGGGAATTCCGCACCGAGGGGGGAAGGCGATCCACGCAACCCTTGCATATCCGCACAGACATTGAGATGGATTTCGAAGAGGCCGCATTCGGAACCACGAAAACGATACGCGTGCACCGGAATGGGGAATGCCCCTCCTGCCAGGGAACCGGAAGCGCGACCAAGAAGAAAGAGACCTGCCCCTCCTGCAAAGGAAGAGGCATGCAAACCCACACGCGAAGGACCCCCTTCGGAATGTTCCAAACCACGGGGCCCTGCTCCACGTGCGGGGGAACCGGTCAGACGGTGGGAGATCCGTGCACGAAATGCAGGGGGAAAGGAATCATCCCCGAAGAAACATCCATCGAAGTCACCATCCCTGCGGGAGTGGACACGGGAAACCACCTCCGGATACCCAAACAAGGACATTTTGCGGAAGGAAAGCGAGGCGATGTGCACGTGGTGCTCCATGTCCGACCCCACCCCCAATTCAAGCGGGACGGATATGATATCTATCTCGAACAACCCATCCCCTACGCCGATGCCGTATTAGGAGGGGATGTCGAAGTGCCCATTCTGGGAAAAAAGACCGCCACCCTTCATATTCCGCCCCACACGCGACCGGGAACGGTGTTCCGACTCAAGGGAAACGGAATCCGAGTATTGAATGAAAACGGCCACGGGGACCAATACGTGAAAGTCGAGATCGCTATCCCTGAAAAAGTGAGCCCGGAAGAACGGGACTTCCTCGAACGCATGCGCACACCCTCCTCTCCCCCGCACGGGGAAAAGGCCAAAAAGGGACGAAAGAAAGGATTGTTTGGGATATAGCCCCCTTTTTTCCCCCGACCCGGATTCAGGGTTTTAATTCCATCGCCCCGAACTCATCCCTATGATGCCCCTGGAATCCAAACACTGGGACAAGGCCTTCGAGAACCCCATCCTGGAAAAGTGGAAACACGAACACGCCTACGCATTCACGGAAGATGCGGCCCACCTGCCCGTATTCTCCATTGACACCCCTCCCCCGTATGTGAATGCCCCCATTCACATGGGACACGCGTCCACGTACACGCTCATGGACTTTTTCGCGCGCTACAAACGAATGACCGGACACCGGGTCCTATTTCCATTAGGGATGGACCGGAACGGCCTCCCCATCGAAACCGCGGCTGAAAAGAGATTCAAGGTCCGGCTGCACGAAGTGGAGAGGGAAAAATTCCTGGAGATGTGCAAGACGGTATTGAACGAGAGCAGCGGGACCTCCATCCACTCGTTCTACCGACTGGGCCACAGTTATACCTCATGGAAAACCGGTCCGAGAATCGGGGACATGTACGAAACCGACAGCGCGGAATATCGAACTCTCACGCAAGACACGTTCATCGACCTCTGGAACAAGGGATTGGTGTATGAGGACACGCGGCTCAACAATTATTGCCCGGGATGCCGAACCACCTTAAGCGATTCGGAAATCGTCCGCGGGGAGAAAGAAACGTTTCTCCACCACATCGTATTCACGGAAACCCAAAAGGGGGAACGACTCACCATCGCGACGACGAGGCCGGAACTCCTGTGCACGGCCGCCATCATCCTGTTCAATCCCACGGATCAACGATACACGCACCTCGAAGGAAAAAAGGCCCGCGTTCCATTATACGATTTCGAGATTCCCATCATCTCCCACCCGATGGCCGATCCATTCTTCGGGACGGGATTGGTATACATGTCACGGTCCGCCGGGGACACGGATGCCATCCGCTTTCTCATCGAGATGGGGATTGAATCCCAATCCTGCATTGACGAAACCGGACACCTCACCCAGGTCGCGGGATTCTTGAAGGGAATGAAGACCAAGGAAGGAAGAGAGGCCATTGCGGCGATGATGAAAGAGAAAGGACTCCTCATTCAGCAAGAAAAGATCATGCATTCCGTGCCCTTATGCGAACGGAGCAAGGACACCATCGAATTCATCTCAATGCCCGAATGGTATGTGAAGCAGACGCACGTCAAGAAAGAACTCCTCGCCATCGCCGCCGAAATGGAATTCCACTCCCCCGAATCGAGGCAGATTCTCGTGGACTGGATCAAGAACGTAAAAATAGACTGGCCCATCTCGCGGAGGCGATACTACGGGACGGAAATACCCATTTGGTATTGTGGAAAATGCCGCCACCCCTATGTTCCGCCCAAGGGAACGTATCACCAGCCCTGGAAGGAAAAGTGTCCTGCATCCAAATGTGAAAAATGTGGCCACCTTGAATTCATCGGAGAAACCCGAGTCCTCGACACGTGGTTCGATTCCTCCAACTCAGCGGCCTACATCCTTGGAAAAGGCAGGAATGACGCATTCTTCGAGGCCCACCAGCCATGCACCCTGCGTCCGCAAGGGAAAGAGATCATCCGGACGTGGCTGTATTACTCCTTGCTTAAGCACTATTTGCTGCACGAGAAACGATTGTTCAATCACGCATGGATCAATTACCACATCCTGGACGAGAAAGGAATCAAGATGTCCAAGTCATTGGGAAACATCATCAATCCCGTGGACGTGCTGGACCAATATGGGGCGGAACCTTTTCGGTTATGGATCGCCCTGGAAGGAAACCTATCGACTACCGACTTGTCCTGCAGTTTTGCACGCATCGAAGGGGCAGGAAAGACCCTCACCAAATTCTGGAACGTCGCCCGATTCGTGGGAGGGTTTGCTCGTCCAGAAACGAAACCCGTACTCCAGCCGCTGGACCACTGGATCCTGGGCGAAATGAATCGAGTCGTTGAACGATGCAGGGGGGGATTCGAACACTACGATTACCACACTCCCTCTTCCGCATTACGAAACTTCCTCTGGGAAACATTCGCCTCCCACTACCTCGAATTGGCCAAGAACCGGGCCTATAACGAAGGGAATGAGTTCTCCCCCGAGGCGAGCGCCGCGGCCCGATGGACCCTTCATCACATTTTAGACACCCTCCTCCTCGCCTTCGCTCCCATCTTGCCCCTATTCACGCATTACGTGTATGCGTCCCGGCACGAAAAAGAAGTGCACGCGGAACCCTACCCCATCTCCCACGGATTTCCCCCCGTCGATTTCACGGGAGACGAATTGATGGCCCTGAACTCGCTCATCTGGAAGGCCAAGCGAGAGAGCGGGGGACACCTCAAGACGCCCCTGAAGACCGCCATACTCCCAACGGCATTCGCCTCCATCGAACACGACCTGAAGGCCGCCCATTCCATCCAAACCCTTTCCTGGGGGGAAGGGCCCAAACTAGAACTTTAAATAATACCACCCGCCTACGTGCCCCATGCGCACGCCCGTATTGATCATTGGACTCACCTCCCTCCTTCTCCTTGGGGGATGCCTCATCGGATCCGACGCTAAAGGAATCGCCCACGAATTGAAGACTCTCCGCGAGACCTATGTGGGAGATGGTCTCTTGAGTCCCACGACGGAAGATGACCGCGTCGCGTATAGGACCGAACTCCTAACCTTCCGCACACGGATACGGGAATCGGGAGGATTGGATCAAGGGACGCTCAACGATTACGTGGATGGGAGCCTCTCCCTCCTCTCCCTCCATGAGTCCCTCCGCGAAGGGAACACGGCCCTCGAAACAGCCTCCTCCACCCCCTACGATTGCACCCCCAACGGATACGCGGGAAGAGCCCTTGCCCACTACCAGGACGCGAAGGAAGAAAACCAATCCGCCCATGACTCATTCCAACGCGTCATCGGGAATGCGAACATTGCCAATGAGGTGGGGGTGTCCTACATCCAAAACGTGTTAACCACCACCCGCGCAGGAATGATTGCTTATACCGCACGCATCGATGAAATTAAAACGACGTGCGGACCCACGATTTGAGATGAAGAAAGAGAAAAATGCCCGCATCCTTTCCCAAGGAGCGGAAGCCACCCTCACAAAGACCCGCCTCTTCGGGGAATGGGTGGTCGAGAAGACCCGCACACCCAAATCCTATCGACATGCGGAACTGGACGCCCGCATCCGGAAAGAACGGACCGCGAGAGAGGCACGGATGATTCATGAAGTAAAAGAAAAAGGAATCCCCGCCCCATTGCTCTACGCCGTAGACTCGGGTGCGTGCCGAATGGTGATTGAATACATCGAGGGGCCACGGCTCAAGAACGTACTGCTCGCGGAAAAAAGTTCCATGCGACGGAAAGAAATACTCTGCGCAGAATTCGGGCGCATCATCGCACGATTGCATACGCACGGAATCATCCACGGGGACCTGACCACCAGCAATATATTGGTGCGACGCAACGGGAAAAAAGAAGAACTCGTGCTCATTGATTTCGGCCTCTCTTCGCACTCCACCAAACTGGAGGATGCGGCCGTGGATATGGTGAATCTCAAAAAAACATTAACCGCGACGCACGCGGACTATCCGAAAGGATGGGAGAGCGTCACTCATTCCTACATCGCAAGCGGGGGGAAAAAAACCGTGCTCGCGCAGATGGAAGAAGTGGAAAAACGCATACGGTATGCGTGATTACAGCTGATACTCCCGCTTCACTTCCCTGATAACGAAATAGAACATCCGAAGGAATGCCACTCCCTTCTTATCTCCCAATCGTTCGATAATCTCCTGGCTAAACCGAGCGAAACGATTTCTCTCGGCGATGCGATCCTCTGCTGATAAGGCTTGCCGCTTCTTTCCATGGAGTAATCGATCGACCGCCAATCGAACCTCCTCCGCTTTCGAACCCGAAATGGCTCCCGCCCTCAATGCACTATCCACTGCCAATTCATGCGCGGATCGATCGAATTTCTCCGCGCGACGAACCGCTTCAGGAGAAAACCGAATCCGCCCCTTCGAATCGAGGGGTATCGCCTCCGCCTCCTGAATAACTTCCAGAAAAATAGGAAAAAGCTTTGCTACCCCCTCAACCCTAACATACTGTCTAATCCTTCTTCGACGACGGTAATCTCCCCACCACGTCCTCATGGAATGGGATAAACGGCTCCACGCGCGGGGGGGCATAGGGTATCGTCCATTCCCCGATTCTTAAATGAGACCCGGGATCCACTCGGCGCGCGGTTCGCCACATTCTATATAAACCCTTCCCTCAGGTCTTTCCTATCTTGGTTCTACACCCAAGCTGCTTCCGCTCCTAAACAGACGGAAACGGTACCGTTCCCAAAAGGGGACGGCGCAAGGAGAAATCCAGTATGCCTAAAGCGAAGACAGAAACCAAAACAGGACAATGGGTGGATTACCAGCCCGCCGAAATAGAAGAACTGGTCATGACCCTTTCCAACCAAGGAATGAGCCCCCCGCAGATAGGGATGGCGCTCCGCGACCAATACGGGGTCGTCAACGTGAAAGCCCTGACCCACAAACGAATCCATGCCATCCTCACCGAAAAAGGATTGGTGCAGGACATTCCAACGGACTTGCTCAATCTAATCGAACGCAGTGTCGCCCTGCGCAAGCACATGGATATCAACAAAAAAGATTATTCCGCCCTCCGGGGATACCGGATTACGGTCTCGAAAATTCGAAGACTGGCGCACTATTACGTGAAAGAAGGAAAACTGCCCGCCACGTGGAAATACACCCCCGAGACGGCCGCCCTGCTGGTGAAGTGAGGAGTTGAACAACTATGGCCCAGATGATTGAAGAAGAAAACAACAAGAAGGAAGCCAAGAGCGCCGCCGTACCCAAATCCAAGAAACGGAAAGGGGTCGACAAGTGGAAGACCAAAAAATGGTTCACCGTCCTCGCACCCCCGATGTTCAACAACGTGGTATTGGGACAGACTCCCGCCGAGGAACCCGAAAACGTGATGAACCGCACGGTCGCCGTATCCGCACGCGAAATAACAGGAAACATCAAGAAGAGCCAATTGATGCTCCAATTCCGAGTGAATAACGTGCAGGGACTGAATGCCTACACGCACCTCGCCTCCATCATGGTACAACCCTCCTCGGTTCGCCGATTGGTGCGCCGACGAACCAGCAAAGTAGAATCCGTGGACGATGTCACCTGCAAGGATGGCGTGCGGGCGCGCGTGAAGAGCGTAGCATTGGTGGCCAATCAGATATCTGCCCCCAAGCGAGCTCAAGTCCGTGTATTGCTCCGGGAAGGCGTGCAAGCCGTGGCGGCCCAGCACGACTATGAAGCCCTCCTTCAGCAATTCGTGACCGGGGAACCCATCGGGGGAGTCGTGGAAAAGGCACGGAAAATTGCCCCCATGAAACGAGTGGATGTCCTCAAGGTCACCCGCCGATCCGCGTAAAAGGAAAGGAGACCCGTTTCAGGTATGGATGCCCTCGGATGGATCATCGTCGGAACCGTGCTGGTATTCATCCTCGCACTCATCCATGCGAAAAAACTCCTCAAACCCACGGCCATCATCACTGGGCTATTCGCCTCCCTCTATGTGGCCGCACTCGGGGGACTCGGATCGTTCTTCGCCATCGTTTTATTCTTCCTCGCCGGAGAATTCGTGACACGAGTAATACGAGACAAACACGCACGCAAACCGCACGGACAACGATCCACGGTCAATATCGTGGGGAACATCGGGCCCTCAATGATCGCCCTGACGCTCAACCCGGTAGGATTCAACGTGATGTTCTTCGCCTCCCTCGCCGCGGCGTTCGCGGACACCCTATCCAGTGAGATTGGAGTATTATCCAAGGAGACCCCGCTCATGATAACGACCCTCCGACCCGCCCCTGCAGGAACGGATGGAGCGGTCTCCCTATTGGGATTTGGGGGGGCCGCGCTGGGAGGAATGGTATTCGCCCTCCTAACCTTTGCATTGACCCAAAGCCTATACTGGGGGGCCCTCATCTTCATCGCCGGATTATTCGGATCGATCGTGGACAGCGTGGTGGGGGCCACGCTCCAGAAGCAGGGGTATCTGGACAATAACACCACCAATTTCGTCTCGGCCTTCTTGGTGGGACTGTTCTTCGCTCTATTCTTTTGAATCGATTCTTTTTGAAAATCCGCCAAAAAAGTTATTTCACATTCATTCGATGGTGCGGATGAAAAACGAATAGCTGCAAATCATTTGGCCTGAATCGAAGGGGGAATATCCCCGTCCGACACGGCAGCGCTCACGAATCCATTTCCAACCTGCGCTCCCGCCGAAAAGAATAGGTCCGTCCACGAAAAATCCTTTACGATGAAAGACACCAATACGGGTTTTCCCTCAAATCCAGCCAGGGGACCGATGCGGAGCAATGCTTCCTCTCGCGTCCCCACTTCATCAATGAGGCCCATTTCAAGGGCCTGTCTCCCAGAGAGGATGCGCCCATCCAGGGCGCGGGAGAAACCGCTCTCAATAAGACGATCTCCTCGAAACGAGCGGACATCGCTCACGAACGAAAGGAACGCCTCATCCACCAATCCTTGGAAAATCTCCCGCTCTTCCTCCGTCAATGCAGAATACGGGGACCCCCCTCCCTTCAATTCACCCGTGGCCACGCTCTCCACCTGAATGCCAATCTTCTCCATGAGACCCGTGAAGTTGGGCAGGATGGAAATCACCCCAATACTTCCCGTCAGGGAATCCGCATCCGCCACCACATAATCGGAGGCGGAGGCAATGTAGTATCCCCCGCTCGCCCCCAATTCCCCAATCCACGCGACCACGGGCTTGTCCACCTGACGTATCCGCGAAACAATCTGCTTGCTCGCCACCACACTCCCGCCCGGAGAATCGATGTCCAAAAAAATAGCATCAATCCCGGGATCACTGGACGCCCGATCCAATGCATCAATAATCGTGTAAAAGTCAACGGTACCACTGCCCCCGCTCGAGACGATTTCCCCCTGGATAGGAATCCAGGCCACGCGTCCATTGCCTGAGAAAACCATCCCCTCCGGCGAAGAAGGCGATGAAAAGGCCGAGAGGAAGAAACCGATGACATACAACAGGAGAATGAACGCGGCCGCGAGAACCATCCAATCCCTCATGGATCGTCCACGGGGACGACGAATACTAGTGGGGGCAGGGTCCTCTTCCCAGGGAGTGATTCGCGGATCCTTCTCTCCATCCTTTGCGCGAATATCCATGGTGCGCAACGTATCTATTGGTTTGTCCATTCTTTTCCCATGCACCCATTTCCTTTTAATGGGAGGCACCGCTCCTCTTTCTCATGCAAGAGTTGTGGATTCCCCTCCTGTTGACGGCGATCCCCTTGTATGTGGCCAACGCTTCCGCCGTCGTTTTCGGGGGAAAGACCCCCGTCGATTTCAATCGCACATGGGGAGATGGGAAACCCATCCTTGGGAAAGGGAAGACGTGGAAGGGATTCGGCATGGGAGTGCTCATCGGCACCTTCACAGGGGGAATCATTCTGCATTATTTCCCCACACAGGCACTAGCGACCTCTCCTGAATATTTACTATTTTCTTTTCTCCTTTCTGCCGGCGCATTGGTCGGTGACATGGCCGGGAGCTTCATCAAGCGACGAATGGGGATGCAGCGCGGGCAGGCGGCGCACTTCCTGGATCAATTGGATTTCGTGGTGGGAGGGCTCGTATTGAGCCTGCTCGCCGGCCCCCCGTATTGGGTGACCGTATTCCTCGTCCTCATCATGATTACTCCCTTCCTGCACATGGCCTTCAACCGATTGGCATACCTTTTAGGACTCAAGAGCGTTCCCTGGTGAATGAAACCCTTTATGCATGAAAAAGGAAAAGAATTCCTTTCTCGGAAAGAGATCCGCTCCTTCCTCGTTCGATTTTTTCTCCTCTTCCTGTTGGTGGAAGGCCTCCTATTCTTCATTCCCCCTACCGGGTATCAGGTGTGGCTGGCCACTTCTATTGGCGGATGGTTCAGCGCCCCCGTGCACGAGATATGGATCATGGTCGCGCACGGAAACTTCGAGATCACCCCCTCCTGCACGGGAATCACGAGCGCATCCCTATTCCTCGGACTCTTGTGGGGGTTTCCCTCCCTGCCTAAAAAGAAATTATTCTACAGCGCGGGGGGTATTCTCCTCCTACTCCTCCTCAATTATTTCCGCCTCCTATTGGTGGTCGCAGCCGGGGACTATTTTTCACTTGTCGTCGCCGAAATCCTGCACATCCTTTCCTGGTTCATCCTGAGCGGAATCGCATTCGGAATATGGTTCGCCATCCTCCATCATACAACAGGAGAAAAAACCTGGAGGGGGATTGGAAAAGCCCTCCTGGTTGCGCACACTCGACCTATGCATCCACACGAATAGGCTCGGATTCCGTACCCGTGGAGGGGCGGAGAATATCCTTGATAATCTCTTGAAACGCGGGGCGGGAAATCAACACGCCCAATAATACGCCGGCAATCGTGGTCAACGCGAAACCCGCGAGCTTACCAATGCCCGATCCCAGGATGACCATGGGAAGCATCACCGCGATTGCCACCGATGCGGATGCGGCCACGATGAAGAACGCCCTCTTCGCCCGGGCGGCCCATCCCTTCTCATCCTTGCTATCTTCTCCCAACTCTCCCTGGAGAATCTCGTCCGTCATGATGACTTCCGAATCCACTCCCGTTCCCACGGCGGCCAATATTCCCGCCATGGAAGCCAGGTCCAGATTCCACTTCACCAATGCGGCGAATCCGAGAATCATGATGACCTCGGAAATTCCCATAATGCTCAGCGGGCCCACCAGCTTCCACTTGCGATACCGGAGGAAGATGATAACCTCCACAATGAGGAAGGAGAGGATCCCAATCACCCATACGGAAGAGAGGAATTGCTCCCCCAATTCGGAGGAGACCGTCTGCTGGTTGATGGACACGATGGGAATGGGAAGGGCCCCGCTCTTGAGCAATACACGCAAATCATCCAATCGTTCCTTGGCTTCTGCAGCATCCGGGGCCGTGCCCGTGATTACGAGCAAGGGATGGGTGGGCGCGTCCGCAATGTTCGCGATAAAGGGATCGTTCCCCGTGATTCCGGGAGAAAGAGAGATTACATCCCGGACGCCTGAAACATCCACCATCCATACGCGCGAGGGATCGGTGTCCACGAAGGAAATGGGGAGCGCGGAAATGCTCTCGATCTGCGCACGCATCCCTTCATCGAGCGATGCAGGGGCGATAATTCGACGGACGGATGACGGGGGATTCTGGAGCAAGGCCAGCCCATCTTCCGTGAGTGCATTTCCATCCCATTCAATGAGATGAAGATCGGCATTCAGGAGGATATCCGAAATAGTCACGTCGCTGGGATACTGCAAATCAGCGGTCGTGTGGAGCTTTCCTGCATCCTCGGAACGGACACCCGAGGGATACACGATCAATGCATCCGTGGGACGATCGATGAAGAAATAGGTAGCCTCGCACGTGAATTGGGGGGATCCTGCGGAGAATCCGGTCTGCACGCATTGATGGAAAATGGCTTTTGAAAAATCCTGGGCGGCCTGATCATTCAATAAGAAGGGAAGGGTCCACGCATACTCGTCTCCAACCCCGGTGGGGTGGGCTCCGTATCCCTGGGCCGCATTCTCAATCACTTGGACAATCTGTCCCCCATCAAAGACCAATTCCCCATTCAGGAAGGACTCGAACCGACCCTGCTTGAGGAGGAGGGATTGGAGATCCTTCACTTCCTCCGAATCGGTCTCGGCGACCTGGGCCAGCACAATCTGGGATCCCGTGTTGGAGACGGAGACGTCCTTGATTCCATTTGGATTCAATCGCTTCTCAACGATGAACTTGATCTCGCTCATCTCCTCATTCGTGGCCGGCTCGGCCAACTGCAACTGGAAAAGGGTCCCGCCCGAAAAATCGCTTCCCAGCGTGAGATGGTGACCAATATGGATCCCTTCATCGAACTGGACATCCACGATTAACGCGAGACTGCCAAGTAGGAAGAACGCCCAGAGCAGTATCTTCCAATTCTTCCATAACGGTCTCTTCTTGGGGGTCATGCGCTATTCGCCTCCAATTTCCCATGTTTGCGTTCCCAATACCACAACAATATGGGGGCATTCGTAAACCAGGTCGCGATGATGTCGCCGAACAATCCAAACAAGATGGTGGCGGCAATTTCATAGATGACCCCAATCTGTCCCATCCAGGACACCACCAGCATGACCAACGTGGCCCCAATCAGGGTGGCGGTGACCGTGAGGCCGGTGAGCAGGGTGTCATTCGCCCGCGCCAACACGGTCTTGTCCCGACGTTTGAGCATTCGGGTGGTCAAGAGGATATCCGTGTCAATGGAATACCCCACCATCATGAGGAGCGCGGCCACGGTTGAAAGGGTAATAGAAAAACCAAAGAGCGTGAGGAGGGCCACCGCGGTGAGCATATCGAAAAGCGCCGCCTCGACCACGGCCAATGATGGAATAATCTCGCGGAAAAAGATGAAGATGACCATAATGAGGAGGGCCATGGAGACCAGGGCCACATAAATGGTATTAGCGAGAAAACTCGCCCCAAAAGAAGGAGTGACCTGCTCGACCGTAAAGGGAGTGTCCCCCGGGAGACCGAATTCCTGAATGAGCGACTGCTGGACCGTGTTGGCAATCCCGGAGCTCTTCTCATTCACCGCAATGGAGGCCAAGGTAAGCAATTCCTCCGCGGATAACCCGCTGGCGAAAGGAACATCCAACCGGGAAAGGGCCCCCTGAAAAGAGGATTGAGCCCCCGCCTCATCGCCCGCTGAAAGGGAGGCAATTCCTTTCTCCAAGAGAAAGCGAGCCTCCGACACCTCCTTGGGTTCGGCATACTCGATGCGCGTATTCTTTCCTAATGGACTCTCCACCTGCGTGACCTTGACTTCCGGAAGGTCCAATTGCTGGGTAAGCAAATCCTTGACGGGCTGTTCCTGGAGCATATCCGAGCTCGCGATGATGCGCGTGCCTCCCACAAAATCCAATCCCAGAGTCACGCCTGGGTAGACGAAGACGATGAAGAGAAAAAGGACCGTGAGGACGGCCGGAAGAAGGAGAAGGGACTTGTACTTGGGAGTATAGAGCACGAATGACATGAGTCAACCCTACGTGAAAATCGCCCAAAAGGCTTAATAATCGCCCGTCAACGAACGCAGGGAAAGGGGGACCACGGCATTATAAACGCTCCAGCGCCAAGCCTCTCTATGCAGTTCTATTCCATCGAAGAGCCTGAAAAGCTCATCGAGAATGCTTTCAACCACGCCCGCAAGCAAGCGCCGATGAAGCGGACGCGGATGAGCACGATCCAGCATCGCAAAGAAAAGGTCGTGCGGAAGATGGAGCTCTTCCACGCCTACCTGGACAAGCAGCTGAATCACCTGGAAATATCCGTACCCATGATTGCCAACCTCCACCCCTTCTACCAGGAATTGCTCCCGGAGACCATCGAAGTGGGAAAGGTCAAACAGGCCGCATCCCAAATCATCAGCGTGCGGCGCCTGTTGAAAAAACAATTCGTCTACGGCAAACGAGCCATCTACCAACACGCCCCGGATGCACTGGAACACATGAAAAAAGAAAGCGCCCGCTTCTTTGGAAGGAGTGCGAGCATCGTGAAGAGTCTCCAAAAGAACATTGTCATCCTCAAAGAGGCCAATCAAAAGCTCAAAGAGGTCCCCGACGTGAGGGTGGACATTCCCACTTTAGTATTGGCGGGATTCCCCAACACGGGAAAGACCACCCTCCTCAAACGATTGACGGGAAGCAAGGCCAAGATTGCCTCCTATCCCTTCACGACCAAATCATTGAACCTGGGATACTTCACCATGAAATACCGCGAAATCCAAGTCATGGACACACCGGGACTGCTGGATCGAATGGACAAGGAATGGAATCCCATCGAAAAGAAAGCCCGAACCGCCCTGAAATACCTCGCCACCTGCGTATTATTCGTGGTGGATCCCACGCCCCATGCGGGATACACGCTCGCACAACAGCACCAATTGCTTGAAAACATCAAGGCCCAATTTCCCGTCCGCTTCCTCGTCATCGTGAACAAGACCGATCTTGCGACCCCGGAACAGCTCGAAGAAGCCAACACCGTATTCGGAATGGACGCCGTGCGCGACGGAGAAGGAGTGGACTCCGGAATGCGCGACCACGTGTGGAGAGCCCTGGGACTGGGGCGGTAGGGCAGGACAACCTTTAAGAGCAGGAAAACCATTGAAGTAATCAGCATCCTTTGATTGGATGCTATGCCTTGACAACGGCGATACCTCCTTAAATTGTGTCTGGAAGAGGGTAGTGGATTATGCCCAAGAAAAAAGTGGATTGGACCAAAGCGAAAGTAGACATCGAAGCCATCGCGGAGCTCATGGGGAACGTCCTCGAAGACAATGCCATCCCCCGGAACATCCGTGCGGCCGTAGGCGAGGCGAGGAAAGTTATCCTGGCCGCGAACGACGATGTGCCTCTCTCGCGGGCGATCTATCTGCTGGATGACGTGAGCAACGACATCAACCTGCCCTCGCACTCCCGCACCGATTTATGGACCATCATCTCCGAACTCGAGTCATTGAAAGAAAAACTCGGGTAAGAGAACGTGAACGATATCCCTATTACCACCAACCCGCCGGAAAAACAACCGGCCGCCTTTTCTCCCACGTCCCACCGCACGAATGAAGTGTTGGAGTATGCGCAACAGAAAGGACTGATGATTCAGCCCTCCGCCCTCGAATTACTCTCCACAAAATCCGATTACGTCCAAATACTCGACGCCCTATCGCTCGAGAACACCTTCATCATCACGCAGGCCCACGTAGAACGGAAAAGTCCCCGCGCGAGTGACGGGTCCTCCTCCCCGGAAAGCATCCCCTCCAAACCCAAACCATTGGCCGCGGAATACTCACCCAATTACCGCATACTGAATCACCTCAATTATTCCGGAAGCAGCGAATCGAAAGGAAAAGCCCTGGACTTCCTCCACCTCTTCCAGGACAAATACACCTTCCTTCACGCCGAGCTCAAGGACCGAGGCTACCAACCCAAGTCCTTGGCCAAGATCGACCGACAGGGAAGAGACACGGAATTCGACATCGTGGTCATGGTATCGGAAAAGAAGAACACCAAAAACGGCCACGTATTATTGGCCATCGAAGACCTGGAAGGGAACGCCAAGGCCCTCATCCCGGCCTCCGACACGGAACTAATCGAAAAAGCCAAACGCCTCACCGACGACGACGTAATCGGGATGAAAGTAAAGATGGCGAGGCAGGGAGAATTGCTCATCGTCAAGGAATTCTCGTGGCCCGACCTCCCGCAGCGGAAACCCCGGACGAGCGACATCGATTTGGGCCTCGTGGTCACGAGCGACATTCACATCGGGAGCAAATTATTCCTCCGCCCCTGGTGGGAAAAATTCATCCAATGGATGAACGGGGAAGTGGGAAGCGACTCCGAAAAGGCACGCGTGGGGAAGCTCAAATACCTGGTGATTGCCGGGGATTGCGTCGACGGCATCGGGGTATATCCCAATCATATCAACGAATTAGAGGTCAAGGACATCTACGAACAATACAACCAATTCCAATCCTACATCCAGCAATTGCCGGAACACCTGGAATTATTCATCACGCCCGGAAACCACGACCCGTGCCGGTGGCACGACCCGCAACCCCCCGTCATGAAAGAATTCGTGCCTGAACTCTATGCGCAGAAAAACATCCACTTCCTTCCCTCTCCTTCCTGGGTGGAAATTGAGGGACAGAAGACCCTCATCTACCACGGAAGCGGACTCATCGGAGGAATGTTCGCCATGAACATTCCGCCCACGAAACCGGAAGAAGTCATCAAGGAATTATTGATCAAACGCGACCTCATGAGCGTCTACGGGACCAAACATCCCTATGCGCCCGAGCCCAAAGCCTATATGTTGGTGCGGGAACACCCGGACATCTACATCGGGGGGGACAACCACTATAATGCCTACGCGCAATACCGCGGAACCACGATCATCAACAATGGGTGCTGGCAAACCACCTCCGCGTACGCGGCCTCCAAAGGATTCATCGCCACCCCGGGAAGGGTGCCCCAATTCCTATTCAAAAACGCCTCCCTCCGTGAGAGCCGATTCGACAAAGCGGATCCCGCTCCTCCCACGCCGGAAGGGGGAATCCCATGACCATTCACATGCTCCCTGGAATCGTCGCAGATCCCCGAACCATGGCGTATTTCGACGGGATCGTGGAAAAAGTCAACCGACAATTCGAACTCGCCCAGGCCGCCCGAAAAACGGGATACGACATTCATCCCGAAGTGGAATGCATTCCCGTGACGGACCTCGCGGACCGCACCGAAAAGCTCGCCGGACCCGTAGGGGTGGCTAAACGCTTCCGTGAAATTGTGGGGGAAGAGAAGGACCGGATGAAAGCCATCTTCCGATTGTTCAAGGAGCTCGTCCTCGAAGAAGGAGAATGGTACCACAATCCCGACATGCAAAAACGCGTCGAGCAAGGGATCAAAACCTCCCTCGTCATCATGACGGAGGGCGTGGTCGTGGCCCCCCTAGACGGACTTCCCCACGTGAAGATAGGGGACAATCCGGACGGGACGAAGTATGTGGACATCTATTTCGCCGGACCCATCCGGGCCGCGGGAGCGAGTGCGGCGGTATTACCCCTCATCCTAGGGGATTATGCCCAAAAACTCCTCGGACTCGGAACCTACCAACCCACGCCGGATGAGATCGAACGGTACGCGGAAGAGGTCAATATTTATCAGACGGACGTCGTGTCCCGGCAAATCAAGATGACCCTGGACGAGCTCCGCATCATCGCCAAAGGATGCCCGGTCTGCATCAATGGGATTCCCACCGAGGAACTGGAAGTCACGGCCTGGAGAAACATTCCCCGCGTCCCCTCCAATCGCATCCGCGGGGGAATGGGTCTCGTCATCACGGAAGGGCTGGGTCTCAAAGCATTGAAAGTGATGTCCTGGACGAAACAATTAGGACTGGACTGGAGCTTCCTGGAAAAAATAATCAAAGTGGAAAAGAAGGCCGACCAAGTGGTGGAACTGAAACCCAACTGGAAATACCTTGAAGGAGTCGCGGCCGGAAGGCCCTTAATCGCCTACCCCTCCGAGTGGGGAGGATTCCGCCTCCGTTATGGGAGGAGCCGGAATACCGGATGTGCGGGGAAAGGAGTGAATCCCGCCTTCATGTACCTGATGGACGAATTCATCGCCGTAGGAACGCACGTCCGAATCGAACGGCCGGGAAAGGCTGCTCAATTATTCCCCGTAGACACGATTGACGGACCCACCGTATTGCTCAAGGACGGGAGCGTACGCCTGATCAACACCATCGACGATGCCCAAGCCGTCCGCCCATTCGTGGAAAAAATATTGTTCGTGGGAGACATGCTGGTGACCGTAGGAGATTACCGAAAGGCCGCCCACCCCCTCACCCCCTCCCCCTTCGTCCCGGAATGGTGGGTCCAATGCGCGTCCCAGGAAATGGAAGAAGGGAAGACCACGAAAACGAACATGGCACCCTACGTGGACAATCCCTACCTGCCCATCCCCCTAGCGGAGGCCGTGGCCGCATCGGATGAACTGGGAATACCCCTCCACCCCTCCCACACATGGTATTACCGAGGATGGAACCTCGAAGAGACGAAGACCATTATCGATGAAGTGAAAAAAGCCAATGAAAAAGGAATGGGACTGGGCATCCTCCGCTTTCCCATCGAGAGTGGGATCAAGAAAAAACTGGAAAGGGCCGGAGTTCCTCACACCGCGGACGCGGAATACCTCTACCTGGATGAGGAAGTGTCCGAGGCCTTCCGACTATTCACGCGGAAGGAAGTGGAACCCATCCTGCCCGAAGACACGGGCCTCACCCTCCTCTCCCGGGCCAGCGGAATCACCATCCGGGACAAAGCAGGGACTTTCGCGGGAGGAAGGATGGGACGCCCCGAAGCCGCGACGCCCCGCACGATGAAAGGAAACCCCCACGTATTATTCCCCATTGCCCTTGCAGGGGGAGCCACCCGAAGCATCAATCGGGCCGCCGGGCTCGTGACCGTGAAAGGAAAAATGCACCGGGAGACGGATGGAAAGACCACCGTAGAAGTAGGGCTGTTCGAATGCCCGACTTGCCGCAAGGAAGGGGCGAGACGATACTGCATCGCCTGCCAGTGCGTCTGCACGCCCGTATACATCTGCACGAACCGGGAGTGCCTCTCCCACAACTCCAAAACCAAATGCACACGTTGCGGGGGGGAAGCCAAGCAAGGGGAATCATGTACCATCAACCTACGCGACGAAATAGAATGGGCCGCCAAAAACCTCGCCGAACGGATCCCCGAACCCGTGAAAGGGGTCAAGGGCCTCATATCCGATGAGAAAAAACCAGAGCCATTGGAAAAAGGAATCCTCCGCGCCAAACACGACCTCCATGTGTTCAGGGATGGGACGGGACGATTCGAATTATTGAACGCGCCCATCACGCACTTCTATCCCAATGAGATTGGAATGACCATCGAACAGGCGCACCAATTGGGATACACCCATGACGCAGGGGGGGCCCTATTGGAGCGTGACGACCAACTGGTGGAGATGTTCGTGCAAGACATCATTGTGAATGAAGGGTGCGGGGACTGGCTCCTCCGCTCGGCCCGATTCGTGGATGATCTATTGGTCAAATTCTACAAGCTCACTCCTTACTACAACGCCACGAACGCCCACGATATGATTGGACACCTCGTCATCGGACTCGCCCCCCACACCAGTGCGGGAATCGTGGGGCGCGTCATCGGATACTCCAAGACACGCTTGGGGTGGGGGCATCCTTACTTTGTGATGTGCAAACGGCGAAACATCGATGGGGACCAGGACTCGGTCATGCTCCTCATGGATGCCCTCCTGAACTTCTCGCACTCCTACTTGTCCCATTCCCGCGGGGGACGGATGGATGCTCCCCTCGTATTCACCGTCGCCCTGAATCCCCAAGAGATTGATGACGAAGTGCACGAGATGGAGACCTGCACACGGTACCCCACCTCCTTCTACGAAAAAACACTCACGTATTCCGAACCCAAAGTAGAAGAAGTGCCGGTGGTGAAGAAAAAACTGGGGAAAGACACCCAATACATTCACCTCAACTTCTCCCACACCACGAAACGATTCGACCGGGGACCGACGCAGAGCAGTTACACCAAGCTCCAATCCATGGAAGACAAACTCGACGCCCAGGCCAAGCTCCAATCCAAATTAGCCCCACTCCAGTTCCAAGACTCATTGGAGCGCGTGATCGTATCCCATCTCTTCCCAGACATCATCGGAAACACGCGCGCATTCTCCCGCCAGACATTCCGATGCACCCACTGCAACGCCAAATACCGCCGACTCCCCCTCACGGGGCACTGCCAAAAATGCAAAGGGGGAAACATCATCCTCACCATCGCGGAAGGGTCGGTGCGAAAATACTTGGAAATTGCCAAGAAAATGATCCACCACTACGACCTCTCCAATTACCTCAAACAACGCATCCGACTCGCGGAGACAGAAATCGATGCCGTATTCCCCCCCGAGAAGAAGACGCAGAAAAGCCTATTCGAATTCGCATGAAGGACTATCCTAAAATCCCCTCACGGAAACTTCACGAAGCCCAGCACGAGCAAGAAAAATGCGATAATGAGGAGGATAACCACCATCACCCCCCGGTTGGGGTGCTCCTTATCCAGGCGGAACAACGATACGAGATCCCTTCCAAAATGGACAATATAGTCGGCCCACCCCGAGGGGTGTTGAAGATCCGACAACGTCTCCTTCACCAATTCCGTCTTGGTCTTTCCCTGGTAGGGAATTCCTGATTCCTCTCCCTCGAATTCTCCCGTGACCGCATTCACACGGATGCGTATGCGATTATCCACCTCGAGCTCGATCCCGTATTCCCAAAAAGGAATATACACCAGGCGCATTCCCAAAATATGGACATTGGACCGAGGGACTTTCTCATGGGCGGCAATCTTGATCTGGGAAGAGGACTTGGCCTCCTCCAATGAAAAACGCGGCTCCTTGACATTCACAGAAACATCCTTGGGATCAGTAAACTCCCCCCGAATCAATTCAGGAGGACATAACTCGGCCACCACATCATCCAATGCATTACTGACCGCATTCACGCTGGAAACACCCTGCACGGACACATCCACGTTCCGAATCTTGGTTCCCTCCTCCTCTACCTCGGAATAGGAATCGTATTGGAACACGTAATAGGGGACTAATTCAAGCAAGGGCTTGGGGACATCAATCTCTCCCCAATTGGCGGCATCTAATTCATCCAAAATAAGGGCATTCGCCTCATCCAATAGGAACTTGACAGGAAGCGAGGGCAATAGACGCTTGGACATGGAGACTCACACCTCGCGGGAATTGAAAAAGGAGACGGATAACACGGGGGAATGAAAAAACAATGAAAAAGAGAAAAAGCAGGAAAAGTCCCAAGGAGAATTATTCCTTAGGAGTCTTCCGCTTCATGATCTTGACTCGGGCCGGGGTAATCAAAATACGCCCCGCGGCAATTCCGGCAATATCCCCGTCGATACGGGAAACCAAATCCTTAATCGAGACCACCGCGTCGCGAACCCCTCGAGGATTTCGCTTCTGGGCCTCTTCAATGTTCAAAAGAACCAAATTTCCTTCCTTCAACTCGTGCTCGACCGACTGCAAATCCTCCGACCCGCGCAGGGTCATCGGCTTGACGTAGGCATCGGCATCCTCATACTGGGCCTCTTCCTCTACATCCATGTTGTTGAGGAAATCCTCCACATCTACTTGTTCGGTCTGGCTCGTGAAAACCTTATCTAAAAACCCCATTCAAAATCCCCCTCGCAATCGTTTTGGCCAAAAAAGGCTGTTCTTTCCCTATACGGCTTTTCACCTTATTAAAGGTGTACGTGAATGAACGAGTAGGGTTTCGCTATCCGAACACGGAAACTTAAAATGGATTAACCTCGATAATAGGGAGAGTTGGGTGTTATGTCATTACAAAATGTCTTCGAATCCGAATTCTCCAAGGCCACCGTGTTCAAGGACCGGAACAAGATCATGCCCCATTACACGCCCAACAGCCTTCCCTTCCGCAAAGGACAACAGGATTTCATCATCTCCGTCGTGGGAAAGACCACCCGGGGGCTGCGGCCGGACAACCTATTCATCTACGGGCGGCCGGGGACTGGAAAAACATCCACCACGCGCCATGTCATGGACGAACTCTGCACATTCGCGGCCCAAAAATCACTCAAGATACGCTACGTCTACATCAACTGCCGGACGCACAACAAGAAATACAAGGTGTTGCTCAAGAGCCTCAAGGAACTCTTCCCCGAACAGCCCGACAAGGCATTCCAAGGATACTCGGCCGCCTACCTCTACGAAAAACTCGTGGGATTCGTACGCGAAACCGAAACGCATCTCATGCTCGTGCTGGACGAACTCGACAAAGTGAGGGACCTGGACGAACTCATCTACTCCCTCACGCGATCCAACGACGAGCTCCCTAAAGGAGGAATATCCGTGATAGGGATATCCAATAATCTCTCCTTCAAGGACGCCCTGGACCCGCGGACCAAATCTTCCTTATGCCAGCAAGAAATGATATTCCCTCCGTATGATGCGGAACAGCTTCTGAAGATTCTCACCGAACGCACGGAAGAAGCATTCTTCCCCGAGACAGTGGAACATTCTGCCATCTCCCGCTCCGCCCAGCTCGCGGCCCAAGAAAGCGGGGACGCACGCACCGCCCTCAAACTCATGCTCAAAGCCGGCGAACTCGCGGACAGGGAAGGAACCTCCCTCGTGAAAGAGGACCACGTGAACCGGGGAAAGAGCGACGTGGAAAAGGACATGATGATCGAACACATCTCCTCGCGACCCGAGCAGGAGAAAATACTCCTCTACACGATCGCATGCATGGAACTCAAAGGAAGTCCAGCCCGAAACCTGTATGGAGAAACGACCGGTCGGCTGATGTCGGGAGACATTTACGAGGAATACAAGAAGATGCACGGCCGCGTGAAACTGAAAGAGGACGACAAACCGGTCACCGACCGCCAAGTCCGGGAATACACGAACTCGGAAGAAATGGACGGACTCCTCTCCGTCGTCCCATCCGGGGCCGGGGTCAAGGGACAGACGCGCTTCATCAAACTCAAAATAGACCCCAAGCT
>ERZ1292623.1425-Hain-H51-01um-R1-1425-length-23089-cov-14_pt1 | contig 23089 bp, 30 predicted proteins | sample MGYA00564398_ERZ1292623 | MGnify/ENA primary metagenome ERZ1292623 (study PRJEB36523, sample SAMEA6512633) | groundwater metagenome | collected 2019-01-07 | study: AquaDiva: Metagenomics assemblies of 32 groundwater samples | reverse complement strand
TGATGACACCGGCCTCGTCCACGTATTTCCGCATGACGCGGACCACATCCTCCGCGCGCTCGGACTCAGGGAACGCCCGCTTCCGGCCCTGCACAACGAGAGGAAGGCTGAGGCCCTCGAAGAACGCGAACGCTTCCTGCATGCCGAAGCGTGCGAACGCTGAATACAGGAACTGCTCGGATGAGCCGAATTGCCCGAGAAGGGCACGGGTATCGGCCTCAGCATTCAATATATTGCAGCGTCCACCGCCCGTTATCTTGAGCTTCTCGCCGAGGTACTTGTTCTTCTCGAGGAGAAGGACACGCTTCCCATTCTTGGCTGCGGTGCCGGCCGCCATAAGGCCAGCAGCACCGCCACCAATGACGATGACGTCGTATTTGCGCTGCTCGTGCGTCTGCATATCCTACGAGCCTAGCAGGAGCGGCCGCGCTTGTCGCTTACGGCGCTAATCAGCGAGATGCGCGAAGAGATCGACCAGATACCCGTCCGGGTCGCGTATCACCGCGTATCGCTGACCCCAGGGTGCGTTCCATGGCTCCTTCACGATAGTGAATCCATTCTCCCGCACGCGTTCGACCGCCGCATCGACTTCGAGCGGACTGTCGCACAGAAGCGCGAATGCAGAATGGTTAGCCGGGACAGGCGCCGCACCGAGCATCCCTTCGATAAGCTTCTTATCGTCTATCATGAAGCGCACTTCCCCTTCTTTCGTTACCGCTTCCAAGTGCTTATCCTCCTTGGTGAACGCAGGGAACGAGAAGCCGAGAAGCGAATAGAAGTTCACTGTGCTCCCGAAGTCCGAACTCGTTACCCCAATGGCGTCCAGTCGCATAGGCGAGGATTAAAGCTCGTCAACCGCGTCGTCGGCGAGATTGCGCGCATCCTTCGCGAGGTCCATGGCTTCGTCATAGTCCTCGTCATCGTATGCTTCTTCCGCTTGCTCGAAGGTATCCTCCGCTTCCTCGAGGAGCTCCTGAGCATCGTCGACATCATCGCCGTCGTCCTCCGCTTCCTCTATCGCCTCCTGTGCGTCATTGATAGCGTTCTCCGCCTTGTCGAGCTCCTTCTTCGCGGACTGCTTCTCGCTTGAGCCTATAGCGTCTATGGCATCATCGACCAAGTCGTCCGCTTCCTCCGCGAGATCCTTCGCATCGTCGAATTCTTCATCGTCGAATGCAGTTTGCGCTTGTTCGAGCATGTCCTCCGCTTCCTTGAGCGTATCTTCCGCCTCATCCGTCTCCTTGTCGTCATCCTTCGCGTCGTCCAGGGTTTCCCATGCCTGCTCTATGCGCTCTTCCAGATCGTCGAGGAAGTCCTCGGCTTCGTCCTCCGACGAGACACCGCCCGCTTCCTCGAAGGCATCTTCGGCGTTGTCCTTCGCGTCATCGGCGTGCTCAAGCGCCTTTGCGTAGTCTTTCCTGAAATACGCGACGACTGCCTCGAACAGGTCATCCTTCGCGTCCTCAACTTCCGCTTCTGCGGTTCCGATAGCTCTGCCCTCATCGGCTGCATCCTCTATCTCCTCCTCGGCTTCCTCGATAGCTTCGAGTGCCTGTTCTATCAGTGCACGTGCATCCTTATCGGACGCTGAAGCCGGCGCCGTGGTCTGGCTTCCTTTGAGCGACTCCACCTGCGCAAGCAGCTGCGCGAGCTGGGCCTTGAGGGCCGCTTCGCTATCGGTCGCGGGCGTGGTCGGTGCAGGTGTCGTCGTCACTCCGCTCATGAGCGCTCCATACTTCTGGCGCGAGAGCGGCCCGAAGTATCCCGTTGCAGGCGAGAGACCGCTCGCGGTCTGCCACTTGATGAGGGCGAGCTTCGTCTTATCGCGGAACTGGGTGGTCTCCTTGCCGGGAGAGCCAACACCCTCGGTGCTTATGACGAAGCCTGCACCGTTCAGGTACTTCTGGAGGCAGCGTATGTCCTCACCGTCCTGGCCTAGCTCGAGATCGCGCTTGAAATCACACGTGGGCACAGCCGCAGAAACGGGCATCGAGAGGACGAACGAGAGGGCTATGGCGAATAGAGTGGCGAGAGGAAGGACTCTTGAGACGGTCATAGGGAGGGACGGATTAGTAAGACGAACGTTGTATGCCGTCTATGATAGAACGCGGCCGCGCTCTTAACAACACGGTCGCGCTTCATTAAGCGTGGCTATCGGCTGCTAGGGAGCGGTTCCTTCGTACGCAGCCTCGAGCGCGGCGAGATCAAACTTCTTCATCGCAAGGAAGGCTTTCGTGACGCGCTCTATCTGCTCGGGGGTTCCTGCCCGCATCATCTCATTCATCCTGGTCGGGACTATCTGCCATGCGACACCGTGAACGTCCTTGAGCCATCCGCACTGCTCCGCTTCTGGCACAAAAGAAAGCCGTTCCCAGTAATAATCGATCTCTTCTTGGGAGTCACACTCGACCATGAGCGAGACGGCCTCGTTGAAGGCGAAGTCGTGCTGGTGGGCGCTCTCCATCGCCGCGAACCATTGCCCCTCAAGCTGGAAATCCGTGAACATGACCGCCCCCTCCTTATCCGGCTCCATGCCTGCGGGGTACCGCGCGAGCGTGCCGCGTTTCGAATCCTTGAAGATAGAGAGATAGAAATCAGTCGCCTCCTCGGCCTTGCCGTATGCGTCCTTAACGAACATGAAGAAAGGAATGATGAACGGGCGCTCCTCCCCTTCAGGGTTCGTGAGCATGAGCTGCCAGGACACCCCATACTTATCCTGTATCCATCCGTACCGCTTGCTGAACGGATACTCGTCGAGCGGCATGAGCGCTTTCCCGCCGCTCGAGAGCTTCTCCCAGAGCTCGTCGAGATGCTCGAGCGCCTCTGCGTCCCTCGAAGGATCGAAATTCAACAGGAAGGATATCGAGGGATTGAGCTTGAAATAGGGCCCGGCGCTGATGGCCATGAACGAATAGCCGGACAGGTCGAACGAGACGGTATCGGCATCGCCGGACGGCGTGTCGTGAAGCGTCGTTACATTCGTGATCTTGGAGTCCTTGAAGGCCGAGACGTAGAATTCTGCAGCCTCCTTCGCTTCCGTATCGAACCAGAGGTGCGGGATTATCTTTTGCATATGCTCGAATCGTATCACGCAGCGCTGTACGAATCGTGAAGCCGCAGCGATACTAGACGATTCCATGAGCCCTGCTGCTACCGCCTGCGCGCCGTCCGGAGCTCGAATACCTGGTTCCTGACGTGCTCTTTCATGCACATGAACGGTACCGATAAGGAGCGGGGGCGTTAACTAGTACTGCGAGCGCTTCGCGTGCCGTATCTATGCTTCGAACGTGACCTGGAAGCTGTACATCCCCATGGCGCAGACCCCTTGCAGCGTGCTGCCTATCTTCTGCGGAGGCACCGTGACTTCGGTAACGCCGCTCGGCTCCATGGTCGTGCTATAGCCGAGACTCGGGATGCGGATGGCGGCCGAACAATCGTAGGTGCCGCTCGTCTTCACCCGAAGCACGGTGGGAACATCCGCTCGGGCGGTGCTCAGCTTGGGCGCATAGCCCCCCTTCGCATCGATCTCGATGACCTGCGTCTCCCCTTCCATGCGGACGTTAGCTGCTTGAGCTACGGGCTCGCCTTTGCTGGCGAACATCACGGCCCCACCGATAACGAAGGCTGCGATGAGTATGGACGCCATAAGCGGAAGCTGCTTCATATGCCGATTGTACTAGAAACTGATAAGCGGTGGAATGAGCCCTGCAGCCACCAGGCTATTCATGAGATTGAAGAGCCCGAAGAATATCACCACGAGCCCCGCCGTCTTATAGAACACGCCGGTCTGCATCTTCTTGAGGCTAAGCGCGCCGAACGAGAGGAACGCGAGCACCGGAAGCGTGCCGAGCGCGAAGATGGTCATGGTGAGCGCTCCGGTAAGGAAGCTTCCCGTGGTGAGCGTATAGAGCTGCATCGACTGCGTGAACCCGCAGGGCAGGAAGAAGGTCGCTGCACCGATGAGGAACGGCATGAAGGCATTGTTCACGCTCTTCAGGGCTCCTATCCGCTTGGCGAACGCGCTCGGGAGCGCAAGCTGGAACTTCTTGGTGGCCGGCAGCACATCGAGCAGGTTGATGCCGAGGATGAGAAGGACGACCGCAACGATGAGGCCGAGCACGAATGTGCCCGTCCCGCCGAGCACGAAGAACGAGCCGAGCGCTCCGATGGCCCCGCCGAGCACGAAGAACGAGACGAGGCGGCCGATATGGAATAGCACCTGCGGCCCTGTGCCCTTCCCCTCCTTGGCATACGTCGCTGACATCGAGAGCACGAGGCCGCCCACGACCGCCATGCAGGTGGAGACCGAGGCGATGAGGCCGATCACGAACGCGGTCGTATACGTCATGTCTCCCGTCCCGGCGAGGTTCACGATGCCGAGCTTCTGCAGCACGATGAACAGGGCGATGAAGACGGCCGCAGCAGGAACGGCATAGGTGAAGTCCGCCCAGCGCACCTGATGCTTCTTCCGTTCCAGACTCACCGTGTATCCGTGCCTTGCGAGCGGTTCGGTCAGGTATGCCGCAATCTCTAGAGGCGTGCGGTCGCCGAACTCCCCAGCGACGTCGACCGTATGGGTAGCGAGCGACGACTCCGCATGCGTGACCTCCGGCAGGTCCATGAGCTCTCCCTCGGTGAGGGCGATGCATGCCTTGCAGTGCATGCCGTGGACGTGAAAGGTATAGGTTTCCATAGCTAGAGCGTAACGGCCTTTAATCGAAGCGAATTGAGCACCACCGACACGCTCGAGAGCGCCATCGCGAGCCCCGCGATGACCGGGGACAAGAGTATCCCGAAGAACGGAAACAGGATGCCGGCAGCGATAGGAATACCGACGAGGTTGTAGAAGAATGCCCAGAACAGGTTCTGCTTGATGCCGCGCATCGTGAGGCGCGAGAGCTTTATGGCCTTCACAAGCTTCCCGATATCGCCTCCAAGGAGCGTGATCCCGGCCGTTTCTATCGCAACGTCCGTGCCCGTGCCCATGGCGATGCCGACATCCGCTTGCGCGAGCGCCGGGGCATCGTTCACGCCATCGCCCGCCATGGCGACGACATGCCCCTTCGCCTGGAGCTCTCGTATCGTTTCGAGCTTCTCGTCGGGCAGGACTTCGGCCACCACCTCGTCTATGCCGACCTCGCGGGCGATGGCCGCTGCCGTTTGTTTATTATCGCCGGTAAGCATGACTATCGTGATGCCCATATGGTGCAGCGCCGCCACTGCCGCTACGGACTCGGGCTTTATCGCGTCTGCGACGAGCACCAGAGCGATTATCTCTTTTTTGGTCGCGAGAACGATCGGCGTCCGTCCTTTAGCCGTATGCATCGCGAGCGAGTCCGTATCGAGCGGAAGCTTGAGATCACCGATGAGCTTCGTATTGCCCGCGAAGTATTCCGTTCCCTCCACGAGAGCTCGGACCCCCTTCCCTTGGATGACTTCGAACCGCTCCGTCCGCACGGGCTCGACCGAGCGCTCGTGCGCATACGCGAGGACAGCCGTTGCGACCGGGTGCTCGGACTTCTGCTCAAGCGAGGCGAGTATCCGTAGCACGTCCGTCTCGGTATGGTTCCCGTACGCCTCCACCACGACCACTTCGGGCTTTCCCTTCGTGATCGTGCCGGTCTTATCGACAACGATAGTATCCACCTCCTGGAGCTTCTGGAGCGTCGCGGCGTCCTTGATGAGGATGCCCTCCTGCGCTCCCTTGCCCACGCCCACGATAACGGCGATAGGCGTCGCGAGCCCGAGCGCGCACGGGCACGCAATGACGAGGATGCCGACGAAGGACGTAAGGCCGAGCGAGAGCGCTGCAGCGAACCCGAGCGCGGGTATGCCAAGGACAAGCCATGCCGCAAGTACGAGCACCGCGAATACGAGCACGATCGGGACGAAGACGCTCGAGAGCTTGTCGGCGAGCCCCTGTATAGGCGCCTTGCTGCCCTGCGCTTCGCCTACCATCCGTATGATGCTTGCAAGCAGGGTTTCAGAACCGACCTTCGTCGCCTTGAATATGAAATGGCCGTTCGTGTTTAGCGTGCCTGCCACGACGGTATCTCCCGGGTTTTTCTCCGCCGGCATCGGCTCGCCCGTGACCATGGACTCGTCTACGTACGAACTTCCTTCGGTGAGCACGCCGTCGACCGGAATCTTCCCGCCGGGCCGCACGACGACGAGGTCGCCATGCGTCACCTGGTCTACTGGAACGGACACCTCCTTCCCGTCCCGCATCAGGAATGCGGTCTTCGCCTGGAGGTTGAGCAGTTTCTCGATGGCGTCGCCGGTCTTGAGCTTCGAACGGGCTTCGAGGTATTTGCCGAGCGCGATGAATGCGATCACGACGATCGTGACGTCGTAGTAGGTTTGGTCGACGTTCAGCAGGCCTCGGAGCGGCTCCTCGAAGGCTGTAAGGATGAAGCTGTAGAGGAACGCGACCGAGGTGCCGATGCCGATGAGCGTATCCATGTTCGCCTTGCCGTAGCGGACGAAGCGGTAGAAGCCGAGCAGATAGGGCTTCCCTACCACCACCATGGTGTAGGTCGCGAAGATAGGCAGGAGATGGTGGAAGAACTCGTACCAGATCAGAGGCATGGCAGCGAGCACACCGAACTCTCCCAGCATCTCCCAACCCATGACGAAGACGCTGAACGCAGCGAGCGGCAGCACCGAGAGCACCTTCCATTGCATATCCTTAATCTCTTCGAGCTTCTCCGCCTTCGATTGAGTGATGCCGGTGTGCGCGGCATGCTCGTCAGGGGACATATTCATGCTTTCGGCGGTAGGCACGACGAGCGAGTAGCCGAGGGGTTGTATCTGTTTGGAAAGCTCGTGGGGGTCCGTCTTCGACTCGTCGAACGCAATCTTCGCCGTTTCGGTGCCGTAACTGACTTCGACGTGCTCCACGCCCGCCACCTTCTTGACCGCTCGCTCGATGATGCTCGCGCAGGAGGCGCAGTGCATTCCCTTGATCCGGTAGGTCTTATGGTCGCTCATAGTATTTTATTTACGCTTCAGGCGATACACGGCAAGAATCTCCTTCTTCGCCTTCGCGATATTCCCAGCCTTGATCTGCTTCGACGCGCAGGTGTCGAGATGGTTCTCGAGGAGCAGGTCCTCGACGCCGGACAGCGCGCTCTTTATCGCGGAGGTCTGGGTAATGACATCGATGCAGTAGGTTTCCTTCTCTACGAGCTCCTGCAGGCCCCGCACCTGGCCCTCGATACGACGCAGGCGATTCTGCAAAAGCTTTTTTGTTTCCGTCTTCATATGCCCAATATACCCCCAGGGGGTATATTGTCAACGGACAAGGATGCGCTACGCTACGAGCATATGAACCACAGCAAGAACTACCACCGACTCGCACTCATGTTCGGACTCCACCTCATCGCGATGTACATCCTCATGTACGCGATGGTGAATACCTTCGCAAACGCGGTCCCGAACCATAATCAGCTCTATATGGCCGTGCTCATGGCCTCCCCGATGCTCGTGCTCGAGCTCTGGCTCATGGGTTCTATGTATCAGAATAAGAAGCTGAACGGCGGGATCATCATTGCAGGGCTTCTCTTGCTTGTTGGCTCGTTCTTTTTCATCCGGCAGCAGACCGCCATTGCCGACGAGCAGTTCTTAAAATCGATGATCCCCCACCATGCCGGGGCCATCCTCATGTGCGAAAAGGCCGATCTCACGGATCCTCAAATAAAAGAGCTGTGCGGGAATATCGTATCCGGCCAGCAGGCGGAGATAGATTGGATGAGGGCGAAGCTGGAAACGCTATAGAGCTAGCTCGTCGGTAGTCCCGCCTTCGTAGTGCTCATCATCCTTCTCGGCGTCCTTCTTGGTCTTGTGGACTATCGCATCCTCGTGGTGAGGCGGTGCGTAGAGTGTATAGAGCTTGAGGGCATCGCTTGAGGACAGGTTCTTGATGTTGTGGCGCACGCCCGCTGGGATAACGACCGCCGATCCGTCGGTGAGATCGCGCTCGACGCCATCGAGGACGCTCTGCCCGTCCCCTTCCTCGATGCGGATGAACTGATCGACGTCATGCGCCTCCTCCCCGATGTCTTCGCCCGCTGGGATCGACATAAGGACGAGCTGGCAGTGCTCTGCGGTATACAGCACGCGCCTGAAATCCTCGTTCTCGAGGGTCTCGGCTTCTATATTGGTTACGAATCCTTTCATACGTATTCGGTTATTGCGCCGTATCCTGCAGGCGCATGCTGGTAACTATCTGATCGATATATTCATCGGGTATCTCCGACTTTCCCGACCGGTCATACCACACGACGACGACCGGATAATCCGGGTTCTTCGTTTCGATGAAGTTGATGAAGAATACCTGGTCGCTGCACACCTCGAACCCGTTGCAGGCCGGAGAGTAGCCGACCTTCACGTACTCAAGGCCGTGCTCGTTCGTCATCTTCGCGCAGGAAAGCGGGAGCGGGCCATGCGCGCAGAAATCCTCGATGTCCTTCTCGCTGAAGGTGTCCTCATAGCGCCGCTCGCGCGGCAGCGGATGAAGCGAGAACAGCTGGCTCTCCGCCGAAAGGAACCAGCGTGATTCATTCGCACGCGTCGTTCCAAGGTAGCGATGCTCGCACCCGTCGGTTGCCATCAGCAAGGATTCGTCGCATTCGCCGCGCTCCTGCACCTCCTCCTTGATATTGCCCAGGTCAGAGGAGTACTCGAAAGCGATTCCCATGGCTGGACTGGCATAGGTCTTGGTGGCCGGCACGGCGAGCGAGACCGTGCCACCTTCGCGACGCACGCCGGCATAGAAGCTCATGCCGGCTATGAGGGCGAAGATACCGATGAAGAGCGCGATTCGTACCGGTAGCGATTGTTTGATGTACGCGATCATATTCCAGGTGATTATGCAGCAAGCCAGCCCCCGTCTACATAGAATGTCGCGCCGGTCACGTAGCTCGCTTCATCCGAAGCGAGGAACACTACCATCGGGGCGACCTCGTCGGACGTACCGATCCGGCGCAGCGGCACATGCTGGGCAAGGAACGCATCCATGTCTTCCTTGGAGAGACGACGGGCCCGGCTCATGTCCGTATCGATAGCTCCTGGTGCGACTGCATTAACGTTGATACCGAGCGGTGCCCACTCGGCTGCGAGGCTTTCGGTCATTGCGATGATGCCGCCCTTGGTCGCGGCGTAGTGCGCGCCGCCCACGAGCCCGACGCCCACCTGCCCGGATGCGACGGAGGCGATATTGATGATCCTTCCTGACCCCTGCTTCGCCATTTCCTTCGCCGCACGTTGGGCGCACAGGAACTCGCCCCTGAGATTAACGCGCATGGTTTGCTCCCATTCCTCTTCCGTTATATCGAGTGCGGGCGTGGGGCGATATACACCTGCGTTATTCACGAGAATATCGAGCTTTCCCCAGGTTTCGACGGTCTTCGTGATGACTTCGTCGATCTGAGCCTTGTTAGCCACATCCATCGCAAAGCACAGCGCTTCTCCGCCTGCCGCAGTTATCTCGCCCGCGACCAGCGCGCAGCCATCGACTCCTACGTCGGTGACCACCACCCTGGCCCCCTGAGAAGCGAGCGCGAGCGCATGGGCACGCCCCATGCCTCGCTGAGCGCCCGTTACGAGTGCGACCTTACCGGTGAGATCAAACATATGTAGAGTGTAGCACCGCCTCCTATGGACCAATACGGGATATGGCTCGAAAGGGCCGCGACCCGGGTAGTGTAGACTCTTGTATATGACCCAGGATCAAACAGGACGCGCCCGTTCGTTCCTATTGAAGAATACGACCGGGGTGCTCGCCACCGCCACACAAGGAGGAGGTGTGCGTGCTCGCACCGTTCACTACGCCGCCAACGATGCCTTCGAGCTCTATTTCCTTACGCTCGCCGGTACGCGCAAGGTCGAGGATATCGCTGCGAATCCCCGGGCGGCCTTCGTGGTCTCGGATCCACAGGCTCCGTGGACGCTTCAGATTGAAGGCACCCTATCCGAGCAGCCTGACACGACCATTATCGACCCCATGGTCCAGAAGCTCATGGACACCCTTATGGAGAAGGGCGACGCCTTTGCCCCGCTCACGCATCTTGATCCGAATAAGATCCTCTTCTACAAACTCACTCCTACCTGGATACGCCTCGGTGAGTTCGCTAGGGGCGAAGGTACGAAAGAGGTATTCTCGATGATCACTCCGTAGGCGTCTTCTCGAACTCCCAAGGGCGCTCCTCCTCCCCTACCTTATGGAGGAACATGGATCGTGCGGTCTTCACGGCGAAATAGAACGCGAGCACGAGGAGCACGACCTCGACCTCGCGTACGAGAAGAAGCTGGAACGAGTCCCGCGCGTGATAGGTAATTGCCGTTGCCTCGACGAGAAGGGCCCCCACGCCTGCCGCCACTGCGTTGAGCACCATGACGACCTTGCTGTGGGGGTTGGTGAGGCCGGCTAAGAGCACGAGGATAAGGCCGCCGGCTATCTGAGTGAAAAGGCCGAACGGGAGCAAATCGCCCCATATCGGGAGCGCGACAAACGAGACCACGGCGGCAGCAAGGAAGCAGAAGCGGACGTAGTCGCCGTAGTAATGCCGTATGCCGGGTTTTGGTTCGGTCATTTTATAGTCGGAGTAACCATCAGTCATACATAGAATGTTATTTCTTCTTGCGCGCTGCCTGCGCCTTTTTAATGTTCGCCTTTTGCGCCCTCTTCATCGCGGGTGTCGGCTTCGCCTTTTCGGGGACGTTCTTCACCGGATGCGCGTGGAATATGTCGCCTTTCACCTGCGTAATCTTCCCACTTATCGCCTTAGAAAGAGCGGCTCGCTCTTTCGCATTATCTATAACCAGCTGACCACCGGGGGTAACGTGGGCATGCTTCTTGTCTATGAGCCAGGTGGCGGTATCCCAGCTTCCGCTCGAACGTCTTCCGGCGATGCGCTCCAATCCGCCCTTCTTTCCAACGTCTTGCGTCCGGAAGGAGGTGAACTGCCCCTTAGGCCGCACTTCTACGCGATAGAATTTTCCCTCTCCGCCGGTGCCCGGCTTCTTGCGTCCCCTCCCCTGCGGCTGGGCGAGCGTGCGCTGCCGCGGGCTCATGCTCTTCCACTTCGCTGACGCTTTCTTGACGTTTTTCTTTGCTGCCGAAACCTGTTTTTTTGTAGCCATACGACTAAAGATTAGGAGCTGACAGTTGCGTTGTTAGTACTGGACAAGCGAGCCTTCCAAAAAACTATAGTGGAGTTGATAGGATAGAGCCACTCGGTGGGGCTTTATTTTCAGCTTCTCCATCTTATAAATATACCCCCTTATTTGGGGGCTTTTATCGCGGAGTCGGATATATTTCTATATAGCGCTTTTTCCAGGCCTTGGTGAAGGTGTCCACTGAGATGGTCCCGCCACCCTCTCGCTCTGCAGGGTCGTTGTAATACACTGTTTCTCCCTCGATCCTATTGATAACGACCAGGTGCGGGATAGGATTGCTTGGCTCAAACGTGTAATGCACGGAGGCAATGACCGGTCCCCGTCCTACCGCTTCCTTAAATTGCGCAAAAGCCTCGGCATTCCCGGCAAGGTCATGACTCTCTCCGGTAAACCCATACGCGCTTGAGACACCTATCAGTCCCTTATACGTCCAGCCCGCCTCTGAATAGGCTCCCTGCTCAATACCGTCTGCAAGCAATGCATCAACCGAAACGGTACCGGGCTTGTAATACTCCATGATCATGCCGAGGCTTGCGATACCGCAACCCACCTTTTGCCACTTAGGAGAGCTTATGTCCGTGAATTGTGAAAAGAATGGGACACTGGTTGGCTGGTACGTCTCAAGAATCGCCTTTGGGGGAAGCGTGTTTGTCTGCGCAACCGCGGGAGTTGCAGACGTGAATCCGGGCGCACTAAGCAAGAGCAACCCGGTTAGGAGCAAAGAGAGAAAGGCCATAACTCGAACATCCTACTGCCCCTCACCACATCCCGCAATGCCTAATCTTCTACGATGATGACGGTTCCTAACTCAGCCCAATCATAGAGCTCCTTCGCCTTGTCCGGCGGTAGGTTTACGCATCCGTGGGAATACCTGCCTCCAAAGCTGGAGTGCCAATATGCACCGTGAATGACCGCGCCTTCATGAGTGAAGTAGAGATTCCACGGCACGCCGGGAAGGTCGTAGTAATCGCTCGGAACGCCAGGGATCGGTCCCTGCATATAACGGCTCGGTGTTTTCTTGAAAACGGCGAACGTGCCGCGCGGCGTCGGCGTAAGCTCAAGGCCGGTAGAAATCGCCGTTTCCATGAATACGGTATCGCCATCGTATGCGATCAATGTCTGCTCGCTACGATCCACGACGATACGCTTCGTCGTCGTTGCCGTCTCGTGATCCCATATCGTCTTATCCCCTTCGTCCAGAACAACGCGCACATAGTCAGCAGCGACATACCAGTCGCCCGTAACTCGCTCGGGATACCTAAGCGTTTCGTCGAATACGACCTTGAACCAGCTTTTCCCATCTCGCTCGACCTTACCGCTGATTTTCAGTACGACATGGTTTCGTAGACGCGTAACAACCGGAAAGTCAGTGCCCGGACCCGAGCGCACATGGACGCATTCTCCCTGGAAATGCTCCGCACAACTATCAATGACTTCGATATATTCAAAGAGCACGTTCGTTAGCGGCAGTAAGCGTGCGCCCGCTTCTGTCGATGAGTCGATGAGCACCGCTTCTTCGGGTCGTACGAACGAAGTCTGCGGCGCTTCCCAATATGCGGCTTCTGGTTCATCTATGTACTGCTGCGCTTCTCCAAGGCCGTGCGGAGCGGAGGCATACTTATCAAGAAGCAGGTACGTGCCTGCGCCAACCGCGGCGAGTATGAGCGCCCACAGTATCAACGGCCGATGAGCTGATGCCTTCATAGGCGCACTATATATGATTTGGTTTTCTTAAGGAAACAGTGCGGCAAGGGTGGTGCTGTAATCTGGCACGAATTTGCTGGTCATCTGGGATGGTATCCGAACTGGTTCAGCGCCCCGTATACCCGAGCATCTACTACGCTATTCAGGCTGGAATGGCCTCGGGATCTCCTTGTCCAAGATCTCGCGCTGCAGGTACTTCTTCTTGGTGCGTATCGTTGCGCCCTTCTCCGGCGATCTATCCTTAGCAGCTTCCATACGCTTCAGTTCAAGCCACTCCTCGAGTCTCCGCTTTTCCTTCTGCTGCTTCTCGTACGCTTCGGTGGTGCGCGCCTGATTCTTTTCCCTCTCGATGAGATAGCTGGCGTAATCACCCGTATAAGAACTGATCGATTGCGTCGAAGGATGTATCTCGAGGATGCGCGTCACGCGCGCAGCGTGCATGAGCTTTGAATCCTCCGAAGCAAGAAGCAGCCCTCCACGGAATCCTGCGATGAAGCGCATGATAGCTCCGACATGCACGGAACCATCCAAGCCCTGCGCGTCGATGACGAGGAAGGTAGGTGGCGCGTGGAGTATCTGCGCGAGCGAGTCCGCGCCTCTCTGGATACTTTCAGGAGATATATATGCGAGACGCTCTCCCTCATGGGTGACGGAGCCTCCATCCATCTCGTCTTCACCTGCGATAATACGAAGGAATGTTCCCGTGTCGCCTTCCCTGATACCCAATACGCCTATGCGCTCTCCTGGATGCATAACGAGGTTGACCTTCTCGAAGAGAGGTTCGCCGAGCGCATCCACACGCAAATCCTTAACGACGATCATGGAGCCTTACTATAACGTGCTGACCGTCTGGGACGATATTCGAACTTCTATAGTCCTTGATTCGAGGTAGAGCTGGCCCGCTGCACCAATTCATCGCGAAGAAGTTCCGCATCTGTCTTAGATACTCCCGGAATCCTTCCTTCAGCTCCGATGCCGCCGAAACCGTATCGACTTATAGTTGCGCTAGCGCCTGCTGTTTGAATGTGAAGATCTGATAGCCCGAGAATTCGCGCTAATATGCCTCGATTTATATCTACGTTTTGAATGCGAGCATAAGGAATAGTCACGTACTTTTTCCAGATTATTCCTGACTCCTTTCGGAAACCTTTGTCGGTTAGTTCGTAGCGATAGAAGTGATACGTGAGCTTTGCCCATACGAAAGTTATTACCAAAATCACAGCAAGGACAGCGAGCGACCAGATAATGAACAGAGGGAGATTGAAATAATCTTCCACAACAAATAGCTGCTCAAACCACACTAGCGAGAACCAGAACATGAGAAAAACACTGTACGCAATCGCATGGAAGAGCGCACCCCAGAAGAATAGCCAAACGGCCTTTTTATCGAGTTGTTTCATGATCAGAGAATAGCACGTATTCTTTTAGAATTGCCGAGCTGGCCGTCTGGGACGATATTCGAACAAATTTGCATGTAAAGTGAGAGCCCCGGCAGCAAGTGCTACCGGGGCCCGGGACGAGGCTGAGCCTCAGACGATGATGTGCGTACTGGACGTCACATCCCACCCGACGAAGTCCTTCCCGAACGTCTGTTCGAGTTGATCCTTCATCCGGTGAAAGAACCTGAGATATTTGCGCTCCCAATCCTCCTCAGAACCGTCGAGGTCCAGCTTGTACTTGAAGCCGATACCATGCTGGCTCTTGGAGCACTGGCGGATGTGAATGTCACTGTAGTGGTCGCCGTGGGCGCCCATACTCCAAGCCCGTCCGAGGGCGATGAGCCGCTCGATGGGAACAGAGTCAGCGAACTTCCACATACCAGAAACGATGGGCTGTGCGACGTATGCGTCTTCGGCCATTTCAAACCTCAGTCTAGGAAAAGCACGCGGATTGCGTACGGAAAGACTATACTATAGTAGTACTAAAAAGTCAATTGCTGGCCGTCTGGGACGATATTCGAACACTTACTTCAGTACCCCATCGAGGAAATTGACCACTTTGGGGTATGCATCGAGACGATTCTTGAGCTTAGCTAGCCCGTGGCCCTCATCCTCATAAACAAGCAGCTCTACCTCCCTTCCAAGTTCTTTAAGTTTTGCCACAACCTGCTCAGCTTCTGAAAGCGGGACGCGAGGATCATTTGCGCCATGAATTACAAACAGAGGTGCTTGTATCTTTTCGACGGAGTTGAATGGGGAGATTCTTTCAAGGAGTTCACGATCATTCTCGAGTGAACCATACTCTGCTTCTCGCAAGGCTCTACGATACGAGGCCGTGTTCTCGAGGAAGGTGACAAAGTTACCGATACCCACGATATCGATAGCCGCTGCCCAAAGCTTGGGGTAAAACGCAAGCCCGGCGAGAACCATGAACCCTCCATAGCTACCACCCATGAGCACAACCTTATCTAGGTCTACTCCGGGCACAGTCTTCAGATAGTCGCGTAGCGAGACTATATCTTTAACTGAATCCATGCGCTTCTCGACATCATCGAGCGCCATGTATGTCTTTCCGTATCCTGAACTTCCACGCACATTCGGTGCAACGACTATATATCCGCTATGAACAAAATACTGAGTAATTGAAGCCAGGCTAGGCTGATACTGATTCTCAGGGCCACCGTGAATATTAATTATGACTGGGAGTTTACTCTCCTCGGGAATATCCTTCGGGCGGTATACGAATGCAGGTACGGAAAGCCCATCAAACGAATCATAACGAATCAGCTCAGGCTCAACCATTACTTCAGGAGGTACGCCTTGGGGACTATGCGTGAGTTGACGGGACTCTCCGCTTTCGAATTCCATTACCCAAACGTCAGTCGCACGGCAAGAGTCACCGATGGAAAGTGTGAGCTTCGTGCCATCCTGTGAGAAATGGGTAGTAGTTATATTCCCTGACGGAAGAGTATACGGAAGCTCTTTAAGCGTTAGGGGGTCATAGAATTTTGCCTTGCTGTAGCCATCTTCGTTTACGATGATAGCCAGTCTCTTTCCTTCATTATCGATTGCGACACCGTCGATGTCCCATTCAGGCGTTAGCACATACTCGCTGCTTTTATTAGCGAGGGTATATTTCGCAAGCCCCATGAATTCCTTATCCTGATCCCGCGTGAAGAAAAAAGCTGACTCATCAGGCAACCATCGAGGGTTCATGTGCACGACATGGCCTTCGTGAGGCGTAATATGTTCCACCTCCCCGGACGCCACATTGCACAAATATGCATCGTTATTGAAATTTGAATGCTTTTGGAGCGCTATGACATAGGTACCGTTTAGTGAAAACCCAGCGGCTGCACACCATCCTCCTCCGTCGAATACACACTTCTTTTCTAGGGTGGCAACATCCATAACATACACATCAAAATCCTTGCCGTTACGTTCCGTAGAAGCAAAGCAAATCTTCTTGCCATCTCTCGACCAGGCACCGAAATCATGACGAACATCGGTTCGCCTTGTAATATCCGTTGTCTTCCGAGTTTCCAGATCTAATACAAAGAACTGGGTCTGTTCGTTACCACCTTCGCTCTTGCCGAAGATTATCTTGTTCTCGGCTGGAGAGAACCGAGCGAAACCGATTGAGTCTGGGTAGTCCGTAAGCTGCTCTGAACCCGATCCATCTGAGGATATGAGGTACACCTGGGTAGTTCCCGTTATGGTGCTGAGATACGCGACTTTAGAACCATCTGGGCTAAATGATGGAGAGCCTGTCGCCTTAACTTCTAGGAAGTCCTGAATAGAATACTCTTTCTGCATATTCCGAGTATATCTCCATTTTGCTAACAGAGTGGATTTATATCAACGCGCCCAGGACGCGCGGAACCAACTCCTGAATTGCTGACCGTCTGGGACGATATTCGAACGAACTTAGCTATTGATGGTCGTAGATAAAGCCGTTCCTGCTCCAGAACCATAGCGGCGGATGCATATCGATTGGATCAATTCCCGACCCCGAGAGTAACTCCCGCCAACGAGTCGATATCTGCTCTTTTGAAAGCTTCTTGGCCTCTTCAGGCGTAAGTATAGAAAGGCGGACAGAGCACTGGGTTATGTGAGTATCGGGAGCTATGTCTATATGATCTCGATTCTTAAGCTTCACATTTCCGTACGTACCGAGGATGAAAGACCAGTAGTTGAATATTTTTGGGCCGGAGAGATATGGAAATCCCTTCTTGTGATCGACCTGCAGAATTTGCTTCAGGCGAAGGAAATCTTGGTCGCTCGCCTCTATAAGGCCCTCGAAGGAGACCCAATTCGCATTGATGGTCTTCGCAATAGTTCGCCAGGTATTTACGTGCTTGTTCGGCTGCAGAGCGAGCTTGTACTTCATGAGTGCCACCCTTACTTCTTCTTCGGATCGTGAAGACATTTCTTTTATATTGAAAACGAATCGAGTGTCAGGATCCTTGAAAGTCTTAAGCGCCGCTTCCCAAAGTTTATAGCTATCGCGCTGATAGTTGAGTGCCATAGGGAGCGTAAAGTACGACAGGCGTGCTTCGACTTCTGAAGCCTTGAATCCAGGATTGGAGTCCTCGGGCATTATTGTTTGTCCGAGTTTTCCTGTTTTATATGCGTCTATCAGCTTGCGACAAACCTGGAGTATTGCGGCTCTTTCCATACCGTTACGGTCTTATGAGCTGCTCTGTGAAGCCCTGCTGCACGAGATGTTCGTATGCTTCCCATACACTCTCGGGAATCTCCTGTTCTATTTGGAATCCTTTAGCTGGGTACTCTTTAATCCGCTGAAGATCACCAACCATCATGTTTATCACGTGTTCTTTTGACCTATCTTCGAGTGGGTACTCTTCGAACGAAATGGGCGGTGAGGAGACGATGAAATCCAGGCCAGGCCACTGCTTCGTGAATGTGGCGTAGGTGCGCCGCTCCATGTACGGCTTCTGTACGAGGATAAGCTTTGCTGGGTGTATGCCCACTTCCTCTAAGAGCCGCTTCGTGAATTGAATGTTCTCCCCGGTATTCGTTGATTCTTTTTCTAGGAGAATCGCACGCTCGGGAACACCCTTCTCTATCGCTACGGAGGCGAACTTCTCCGCCTCGGTCATTCCCCACAGTCCTGCGGTCGTCCTTCCTTCCCCGCCCGAAAAGATAAGGAGCGGTGCGAATCCCTTGAGGTATAAGCTTGCTCCGTATTCAGCTATCCGCACATCGCTGCTGCCGAGCACCAAGATAGCATCGGCCTTCTCAAGGTCATGCTTCATCAGCATATAATCCCAAATTATCTTGGCGAGTTCGTCCGTGCTCATACCAGCTCAATTGGATACACATCCGTAGCAGGTTCCTCGTATGGATGTACTCCCCTTATTGCCTTGAGTACTGCTTGAAGCTTATCTCCCGTGCAGACGGTCTCGATTCGCTCTTCTTGTACCTCTTCAAGCCTCCCCACTTCTCCTATTGTAGGATTCGCACCCTCTACTGGCTTGAAACGACCAGTGCCCCTAAGTGTGAAGGTGCAGTGGGTGTAATTACCTATAACCCCCGCACCTGCATTACCCATAGCTTCCCGAAGCTGGTCGGCATGAGACTCCGGGACGTAGACGACTATCTTGTAGCGTTTTTCCATATCATTTCTAGTTCCACTTCTTTATCCACGCAAGGGTCTCTACGAACAATTCCTCTTCTGTTCCCCACTCATCGAAGCCGTGCGTCGCTCCTTTGATAATCACATATTCCTTGGGCTGATTAGCCGCTCTAAAGTACTCCTTCCCTCCTTTCGCATTCCCCTCCTTCTCGGCGCAGATGAACTTTATAGGCGCTATGACATCCTTCATTTTCTGGACTGGCTTGAGCGTATCGTATTCACGAGCCATTTCTTTCCCCAGGAGGAAACTGAAATTCCACTCAGCGAGATACGACTTAAGGGAGGGCAGGTACTTCAGGGGGCTTTTCATTCCCTCGGAAACGTCTTTGAGGTCCGGCATAGGGGTCGGATCCCAAAGGACGATTGAATCCATCATCGTCGTGTCAGCGATAACGACGACAGGACCTCCCAGGCTGTGTCCCGCTACCGCAATGTGCTTATACTCATTACGGAACTTCTTAAGAACGAGGTTCAAATCCTCTGCATGCGTTCGAACGCTTGAACGTACAAGTGAACGTCCACCCTTACGGCCGTCATACAGATTGAACCGAAATATATCGATTCCCTTTCCAGGAAAGAACCGAGCCGCGTTATAGAAGATGTGGTCGCTCAGGTCGCTCGTTAATCCATGCACCAGGACGAGCAGGGTGCGCGATTTCTTCGGGGAGGTATTGAGGACACCGTATATCGTGAACCTGTCCTTGGTCTTTAGATTCAGTGCCCTTTCCATATCTAGCGTGCTTCTTCCATTATCTGCTTCAGCTTGTCCAGGATCTCTTGCATGAAAGGAGCATGGAGCTGGTCCGACTCGCTCCACTCGTAGTATTCGAGTTCGGTCACGGCCTCCGATATCTGTGTATAGGTATATCGCACCTTATAGTCCTGCTGCGTAGCATCCAGCTGGAATACGGCAGGCGGCTCGTATCGTGTAACCTCGTACTCATTCATCTCTCCTGCCTCGTTCCAGTTACGGTATATCGTGCCCATCCGCACCGGAGCAGCATCAATGCTCTCCCTTACAATGGAACCAATCCAGAGCGGGGTGTTCGCGGGATTGGTCGTGAACTCGAAAACTTCTGGCGCAGACTTGTCGATCCTGACCGTGAGCTTGAGTTCCTTCATTGCCTTAGCCGATCTTCTTGAGTGCAACTTCTATCTTCTGAATCATGTCCTCAGACCCATCGTACTCAATACGATCTGTTACAACATTATCTATCGAGAACGATGACTTGCTCCCCTTTTCATAAATAGCGATAACGGGATGATGGAAAGCATCTGCCCAGCCCATCTCAATACCTGCACCGAGTGATGGCATAGTGACTTCTGCGATGAGCGCATCGCAATCCTTGATCATGTCTCGAGTTATTTCCTCGACCTCGCCTTCCTGCGGAAGGAGAATTTCATGTTCTGCATTTAGGGAAGAGCTCCTGAGTGGCTCGTAGAGCTTGGTTCTAAAGTCGAAACCACTTGAGTGTGCGACGAAGATTTTCATAGCGAGAGTATACCAAAGTTCGAGCTGTCCTAGTCCCTGGCTGTAGAATCCTTATTTTACTTAGTGCTGCGGACGTTTAGCTGAATTAGAACTAATCTCACTCTCCCGCGAGCAGTCGAACTAGCTCTTCACGTATGACTTCGGTATTGCTGAGTATCTGGTCTGATTCATCAACCATAGCCAAATGACAGGGAATGATTCGTGGATCCTTGACCGCATCTGAGGCGGCAAGCTCGACCTTCTTTTCTAAGGAGTATTTCAAGAGTATGTCTTCAGGTATCGGAGCGATGTTGTACAAGATATGGTCCGCCTTTCGCCCTAGCCGCCTCTCTATCCGCTCTATAAAATCATTCGCCGTATAATTATCTGTTTCTCCTTTTTTGGTCATGATATTCAGTATCAAGATAATCTTCGCTTTGGAGCGGACAATGGATTCCCTTATTCCCGAAGGAAGCAGCACCGGGAGAATGCTCGAGTATAAATCACCTGGGCAGACGATGAGATAGTCAGTGTCTTCAATTGCGTGTCTAGCCAATCGCGACGCTTGTACCGCAGGTTTCAGATATACATCAGAAATCGAATGGAAATCGGGATTCCAGAGCGGGTTCTTGGCGATTGTATCGATATTCGCCTCTCCTGCTATGGTGCTCCCCATAGTGAGCGAGGCGCAGAGCTCGGTCTTCTCGGTGGTGACAGGAATGACACGATGATGTCCGAGTCCGCATGTCTTCCATAACGTCTGGAGTGCCGATTCGGTACTGCCCACCTGCTCAAGTGCATGGAAGAGCAGATTCTTTACGGAATGCGTATGGAGTGGTCCGCTATCGTAACGGTACGAGAGCGCGCGTACGAGTATTTCGTCTTCGCAAAGCGCTAGGATGCATTTAGTGAGGTCGCCGGTGTATCCGCTACCGTTGTATTCCCGCTGCAGTACGCCCGTCGATCCACCGGAATCGGTGCTCGGACAAATACCGGTGATCTGAAGGTCGGGAATATCTTTCGCTGCCTTAAGGACCTGCGCATGTCCTCCCCCGCCACCCAAGGTTACAAGCTTTGTCATAGGACTTACTCATCGTAACTCCGCTCCTGAACAGCAAGTTGCTAGCCAGCTCTACTTCCACTATTTCTCCTTGTAATCCCGTTGAGTGCTGGCTGTCTGGGACGATATTCGAACGGTATTAATTTCTACTCGCTAGGAATATGGGGAGTGAGGTTCTGAAGCCTCCTGACCATTTTGTGCTGGTAGGATTAGCTTCCATTTCTTCAAGAACTTTTATAGGGTCTGCCCAAAGAACTCCTTCAACTTCCTCTTCCTGAAGATTCCCTGGTTCAGCTATACATGAGAAAATATGCATCCTGTGAACTCGGTGTTCTGTAAATGCCGGAGGAGCTTCATTGGAAGAAGCCGTAGCTAAGAAATGTAATTCAGCATCCTTAATACCGAGTTCCTCTTCAAGTTCGCGTCGAGCAGTATAAATATAACTTTCTCCTATATCAACGTGTCCTGCCGAGGAATGATCGAGCCGTCCTCCAATACGAACCTGTATTAAGATTTGTCCCTTGTCATTCGTCACATAGGTAACGGCTATCCGATGAGGCGTACCCGTTCGGTGGGCTTCTTCTCGAGACATCGTCCCGACTACCTCATCTTTATCATTTACCACAATCACGTCACTCATGCTTGAAGTGTAGCAAACTTACGAGCTGACCGTCTGGGACGCTATTCGAACGAATTTATGCAAAACCGCCCCAATCATCGTTGAAGGGGCGGGTGAATAAAGATGCCTTTAACGCGCAGGCGAGCAGTGGAAGATGATATTGAATTCATCCTTCGCCATCGTTACGAGCATCGCGTTTCTGGGCTTCTCTTCATTGGGAAGGCGCGCGAGCAGAAGTCGTTGTTTATCCTGAGGAGTCCTTTGAAAGGATTCGTAAAGGACAGCGACCACATTTCTGCGACCATAATCCCCAAGACTGGCGAGGAACAGGGCCAGGTTCGCGTTGGTCGTCGAGAACTCGTAGTCTGCACCGTTGAATTCACAGTTGGCCGTGAATACCTGGGCGCCGACCTTGCTGAGCTCAATCAATTGCTCGTACATGAGCCCTTGAAAGTGCCCTTGGACTCCGGGACCGATTTCTATGTGCATCATCTTCGATCTCCTTACTAGGATCCTACGGAAACGTTGCCAACCGCTTGCCTAGTCGAAAGGAACAGAATGCAACGTTCCTATCTAAATAGCACAATATTATATAAAAGTCAATTGCTGGGGGTTTGGTACGACGTGGGAACTTTTATTAAATAGAAGAGCCGCCGTTCCCTTTCGGAAACAGGCGGCCCCAGAGTTCTGTTTAGTTGAACATGTTCCAGTAAGCGGAAGGGTTCTTCCAGTCGGGATAGTGTTCTTCCAACCAGTCGTTGATTTTCTTTTGCAGCTCCTTCAGAGAAGCTTCTCTTGTCTCTTTAGGAATGCGAACTTCGTATTCCCCATACAGACGTTCTCCATAAGGATTTTCGATCCATTGAGAGCGCGTCGTGTAGGATTCATCTTCACCCGCACTGAACCCTGTCCACTGGGTGAGAGCGTACTGTAAGCGGAGTACGGGAGGTTTGAATCTCCACCGTTTCAGCCGCCCATCAGCGTGAGTACCAGGCATGTAATGATTGGGGCGCAGTGCGTCCAGAATCCTACCGCGAAGCTGCTCACGTTCGTCCAGCAGAAGCGGCCGGCCGTTTTCCAGTAGTATGTGCCAGCCCTTAGGCAAACTCACGGTCTGCCAGCCCTGATGATCACCTGATTGTCCGAACTCGCGCCCGAATGGAGTGATGCCCAAAGTGCGAAGTATTGTTTCGACATCTTCGTCATCAACCTCGTTCATTACGATTTTGAGTGGAATCTCATTCCAACGATCTTGCGTTCTGGGCATTGCCCGCCTCCAGTGTGAGTGGTTCCTGTTCTGAGTATTAAAATAGCACACTATACATAAAAGTCAATTGCTGCGAGACTAGGACTCGAACCTAGATAACATCCTCCAGAGGGATGCGTCCTACCATTAGACGATCTCGCAATGACGAAGCGGCTCACGCCGCCGTCGAGGACACAATACTGGAAAATAGCC
>ERZ1292623.1424-Hain-H51-01um-R1-1424-length-23110-cov-6_pt1 | contig 23110 bp, 40 predicted proteins | sample MGYA00564398_ERZ1292623 | MGnify/ENA primary metagenome ERZ1292623 (study PRJEB36523, sample SAMEA6512633) | groundwater metagenome | collected 2019-01-07 | study: AquaDiva: Metagenomics assemblies of 32 groundwater samples | reverse complement strand
TGGTTCACTTCATCAAGGCGAACCCAACACGCACCATCAACGCGGTACGAGCGCGACTGTGCCGGTTCTAGTACGCTCTGGAGCAGGCGAATGGCGCGCCCATTAGGAAGGATGGGTCCTCGGTTTACGGTAACTTTCATCGCAATCTTTCGACTCTGATGCGGTCGTTGGACATTCTGCGTGCCGCGGCTGATCCTGAGGCACCGGCCCTTACGGCCGTAGAGGCTGGACCGGCCTTTCCATTCCCGCACCCGGGAGCCTTTTTCCCTGCGTGGCTTGTCTCAGATGACGCCCCACCCAATGTCCGGGTGGCGCAGCAGGGCAAGATCGTCTCTACGGCCACCCACACACCCACACAACCGCACGCGCCACGGGAGTACCTGGACGCGATCGGGGCACCCCCAGCGACGGTGCCTGTGGCCAAGGTATCGCCTACGGGCCTCGTGGAAGCCCCCAAGTCGGTTCTACCTACCTTGGGCTATCCGGCGCCCTTGTCGGCCACAGACGACCCCGTGGGGCGACTCCTGGGGGTACGTGGCCTTGTGCCGGATGGTGTACTCTTGGACGCACTCGCGAAGGCCGTGCGTTCGTGACCACCACCGACACAGAGGAGCAGACTGAGGCCATGGATGACTCAGGACAGCCTTTCCCGCCTCTGGTACCAGAACGGTATGACTACCGTGTGCGGTTCACGGCTGCCCTACGGCGGTATGGGTGGACTGTCACAGATACACCCAAGGTGGTAGATGCCACCCACCCGGAACTGCCACTACGGGTGAAGGGCCACTTTCGTGTGGGTGCCTACGGGTACTATCTGGTGCCTCATTGGAAGGGTAACCGGCAGGAGTTCGCGCAGTGCCCACCGGAGGGTAGGGCGGCTCTCTGGAAGGTGATCCAGGCCATCATCCCGAGCGCCTAAGGTACCCACGATAGATGGGTTTACGGTAGATCCTACCTGCCGTAACATCCCCTAGTGCTCTCCATCCATGTCCGCCGCCTTGTACTCCACGGGTTCGCTTCTCACACGCACACAGAACTGACGTTCCCGGAACGTGGTCTACTCCTGATTACAGGGGCTAGTGGTGCGGGGAAGTCGTCCATTCCTAACGCGGTGTCCGTAGCCCTTTGGGGGGATGGCTTACCAACCGGCAAAGGCCAGCAACGGGCCTTCCTGTGGCGGGAGACACCCGGCAGTGTCACGGTGGAGATAGCCGGGTTGGTCGCCACTCGCAAGCGAACCAAGAACCGTAATGACCTCGTGTGGTCCCTAGGTGGTGGCGTACCCCTTGAGTACGAGAACACCACCAAGGCACAGACAGCCCTAGAGTCCACAATAGGGCCGTGGGACGTATGGGCACGGACCCATGTTTTCAGTGCCCGGGAAGCCTCCTACTTCGCTGCCGCGAAGGACTCCGAGCGAAAACACCTGCTTGAGGCCCTTCTCGGGATCGACGCCTTCGATGTCGCCCACGAGTATTGCACAGATGACTTGAAGGTCGCGAGGCAGACAGCCGCACAACGGGAGACGACCGTAGCGGCCCTTAGGGGGCTTATCCAGGGCGCCGAACAGGCTCTTGCGGCCATGCCTCAACCACCGCCGCCAGAAGACCTAGCGGCGGCGCAGGTGGCCTTACAGACAACCTCTATGACTCTCGCGGAAGTCCGAGCGGAAGAGGCGCGTGAGAGTGAGGGGTACTTCAGGCGCGTGTCCGAGCGGGATGCTCTGGACAGGCAATGCCGGTCCTTAGCCCTGTCAGCCGTATGTGCGGCCTGTAAACGCCCCTATGAGGATGCGGCCGAACGTGAGGCGCAGGGAGAGGTAGCACGGCAACAGTGGGAGGTAGCCGACGCAGCCTGCCGCAGTGCAAAGGCGGACCTGGACAAACTCCAGGCTAGGCGTGTCTTGGCCATGGCCAACCAGGCCGAATGCCGAAAGAACCTCGGAGACCTACAGGCCATGGCGCAAGCGGCCGAGAAGGCGCAAGCCTACCGGGATACTCTGGGGACCAAGCAGGTGGAACTCAAGACTGCGGAGGAGAGCCATAAGGCAGCCTTGGTTGAAGTGGAGACCATGGAAGCTGTCCAGATGGTCCTTGGGACACGGGGTGCCAGGTCTGGGTCTCTCAGCCGTGCCCTTCAGTACATCTCGGAGTCGGCCACCCGGTGGATCATGCGGTTGGGGAGGCCAGACTGGTCAATCACCCTGGCACCTTCGACCGTCCAGAAGTCTGGGGCCATTCGCGAGGACATCGCCTTGGTGGTGGAAGGACCCGCACCAAACGCCACCCTATCCGGCGGAGAGCAGAAGCGTGTCGACCTAGCCCTACTTTTGGCCTTAGGGGAGTTGGCTGCGGCAGCTTCTGAGCAAGAACCAGGCACGCTGTGGTTCGACGAGGCTTTGGACGCGCCCCTCGACCAAAGTGGGGCGGAGGCTGCCGGAGAGTGCCTTCGAGAGTTGGCCAAGGATCGGTGTGTGGTTGTGATTGCCCATAGTCCGGATGTTGCTATGGCCCTTCGACCGGACTACTACTGGGAGGTGGATGCGGGCGTCGTGCGGGACGTAGGGGCCGAGTAACACCTCGGCGTGTCCCACAATCGCGGTTATATATACCTAGACGCGGACAACCGGCGGTTGTGGATAGAAGTATTGGGGGATATCTGGCCACTAAGCGATCTAGTACCCTACTGGGCTATACAGTGGGTTCGTCAGGACGATGCGTACTTCGGGGAAGACGAGCGGAAGGGTGTCTTGCGATTGCGTGCTATGTTGACGCAACACCGCGTAGATGACCTAGAGACTGTCTACGCGGTTGGTGGGTGGGATGCTTTGGTTGCTCTAGCGGATCAACCGGCGCCATGTACGGGGAAGTAAGGGTACAGATTGGGGGTGAGTGGGTGGGATTATGGCCCACTACGGGCGTGCCCCATGTGGCCCTTGAGGATGTCGCGCATGGCAACAAGTTATTCCACCGTATAGAAGTGCCTGCGTGGGCGTTGTTTATTGTAATGCGGCATCTACTCAACAATCTTCATAGTGAGGCAGATGTCCGTCGTGAGGACGCTGCCGTGGCTTTACGGGACCTACTCGCCGGGGGGCTGGACCAGGACGAAGCTGCTTCTACGTACGCCATAGGCGGTAAAGCGGCACTTTTGGCACTCCTAGGTAACAAATGGCCGTGAGGTTCGACCCCAACCGGGACAACTATCACATACTCAGCAAATACTGGGTGGGATTCTGGACACGGACAGGGTTGCCCTCCGGGTATGTGCCGTATTACCCCGATCTTATCTCTGTGCCGGTATGGGCGTGGGAACTTCTCAACTGGTGTACCCGCGACGCCCGGGTGCCGATGTTTCAGGATCTTTCCCTAAGCGCCAACGAACAGGATGCGGCGGCCGCCATCTTCGAGATAGGTGGTCGATCTGCCTTATGGGCATGGGCAGACGAACTACCGCGTAGTTCACTGTAGATGTAGTCTCGTGGGCCTATGGCCCACCCCCCGATTCCTACTCATGGTGCCCTACGAACTATAGGGTCCCTACACCCCGCGCCCTACAACCCACGCAGGATCGGCGCACAGGAGCAAGAACGCCTCCTCATAAGTATCCGAACCTTCGGTTTTGTGGAGCCTGTGGTGGTACGCCCCGAAGACGGCCTCATTGTGGGGGGCCACCAACGACTCCTCGTCTACCGTGAACTACTACGCCGTGAGGGGCTGTCACCCGAGGCCATAGAGACCACAGAGGTACCTGTGGTGCTCCTCCCTGTGGGCACCAGCGACATCGACGCCAAGCGCCTCAACCTGGCTCTCAACAAGATCCAGGGCGAGTGGGACTATGGCCTACTCAACACCCTACTCCAAGACCTACGTGTGGAATTGGCGGACATTCAGGCATTCGAGGTCACCGGATTCACGGCCCTTGAGGTGGACGACATCAAAGCCACGATGGGGGTCGACGCTATGCCCCCGGCTGTTCGTGGTGGCCATGGTGGTCCGCAAGGGATGGGGGAGCCACCGGCCGACCCGGCGTGGGATGCTGCTGCTGTGGGGGCGGTTGTGGACGCGGCTTTGGCTGCGGCGAAGTCCCGCTGGGTGGTGGAGTTCACCACGCTCGAAGACGCCGAGGAAGCCGGGCGATACCTTCTGCCTTACGGGTATGCCGTAGACGACCCTACGAGCCTTCCTGGGGCGATCCTCGGTGCCTTGAGGGTACTCGGTGGCACTGGTGTAGGGGATGGCACAGATGCCCCCGCCAAGAGCCAAGGCAAGGCCACAAAGGGGAAGCGCCGCAAGTAACACTGGGCATGTCATCGGAGCCCACTTACCCGCGCGAAGTGACGGATCACACACCTGGGTGGAAGGAACTGGTAACCTGGTCACACTTTGAGGGGCGCTGGCCGCCCTGGGTTCCGGTAGAATACGATCGCTATTATGCTTATGTACCCGCGTGGGTGTATTGTGTGTTTTTGCATTACATTCGGTTGGACCAACCATGGCACGAAGATGCGCGTCTTACGGGGGAGGCGTGCAGGGTATGTACCTGCGGCGCACTCGAAGCTGCGTGGATGCTCGGTGGTGAGAATGCACTTATGGCTTTGTTGCCCCCTGTAGGGGATCTAAGTGCGCCGAATGTCTAACGCGACACCCGGTGTGCCATTAGGGTGGCTGTGTGTAACGGCGATGTCGAAATTTATATGTGAATACGGGGGTTTGCCGCACGTCGTTGTAGGTACTGGAGTTTTCGCACCGTGTTGGGTTTACTGGGCAATCAGTGCCAGTGACAGCGACACGGAACTCGCAGCCAACATACGCGAAGCGGATAAACTGGCCCTACGATGCGGGCATGATGCCGCGGCTGCTGCGTATGCCCTTGGAGGAGAGGATGGATTGCGCGCCCTCCTGGAGAGTCAGTCTGTGGAGTAACACCGCCACATGGACTCACTGCCAGTTTCCAGATGGACACAAAACCTGTACTTCCTGGGTGTCTGTCGCCTGTGTGCGGGCACACCTGGGGAGCACAAGGACTACCTATGCCCAGGAGTACTCCTCGACACCCTCCGGTACGTGGCCGTTGTTGACCAGGATGAAGGGCCTTACGAGGCGGACACCACCCTACACATCACAGCCGGATCTATTGGGGGTCTTGCCGAACGGTTGGTAGAAGGGCACATACGACCGCGAAACAAGGAGACGGTGACGGATGTATTCCTGGTAGTCCAGGACCCAAGTGGCACGGTAGCCACAGTGACGGCGGAAGTGACACGGCGGGCTGAGGAGATACGGGCAGCCAAGAGGCGTAAGCGCCTTGCCGCAAAGGGTGGGGCCACCTAAATGGGCACACCGGAAGACCTAGGACTATTGAGTGATCCTGCGTCATGGATTGACCTTCCTGTGGTGCAGGGTGGTCGAGGGGTGGTGTGGGATTGGGCACGACTCAAGTGGCCGGATGTCATCCCCCATGTTCGTCGCACCCTCACAGATGGCCGGGAGTGCCTCTACGTACCGGCGGTGGTCTACGACGCCCTGGAGATCCTCCAACCGGGTGCGTGGCTCGTACGGGACGCTACAACGCGAGCGTTGTGTCTAGACTGCCTGGCAGACTGGTTTCGAGATATAGACCCGGATATGGTGGAGGCGTCCCGGCGATTGGGCGGTAGACAAGCCATGCGTCGTATCCTCCCATGGGCGACGAAACCTCCGCTAGAAGAGGGGGCACCATGGGGGGAGCCGCACCCATGATGCGGCTGCCGTCTATGTGGAATGAGAGAACATGGCCCTTGTGGTCGTGTGTCTATTGTGAGGTATCCACCCGTAGGTCAATCTCCAACGTGTACGGTGCGGTAGTTGTAGCCGTGCCAGACTGGGTCTGGGATGTGGTATGTCTGCAACCAGGGATCACGGGCGAGGAACGTACTGAGGCCCGTATTCTAGCCAACCTACAACAGCGTGGGTTTACGGATTCTGAGGCAAAAGCACTTGAGGCTATGTGGCGCCTAGGTGGGGCGGCGGCTGTTCGTGCGTTCCTCCAGCCCCCACCGGCACCCGCATGATTTTCTTAGCGCACCCCATCACCGCAGAAAGCGGCGCCAATTCCGCGGGTGATGACACCCCTGCTCTTGTGCTATGCAGGGTGAAGACATCGCCAGGAGAGGAGCCTTTCGCCTTCGACACCCTCATGGCCTTCCATAGTGCCGCCAAGGGAAGGTGCCCAAGTTCCGCTTTCCTTCTTGGGGAGGTGCTGTGGGCTTCCCCGCAAGTACCTAGGACTGCGGGGGCCACGTCCTTCTTCCTCGCCCCGTGGGCGTGGGTCTATGTCCATGAACTGTGGTTGTCACACACGAATCGCAGGTCGAGTTGGTCCAGCCCCTACTGGTTCCGGTATACCCCGGCGGATTGGGCTACACGGGCGATGCGGCGTATTTTGCCGTACCAAGTGCAGGATGTGCGGGCCACATTCCAGATGGGCGGGGTGGAAGCCGTAAGGGCCTATGTGGACGGGCTGTCTAGGTGGCGAGGATGACAATGCCGGGTGTTCTACTGGACTTGGTATTGGGCGTACCGCCTAGTGCGCAACCATTACCGCCGCGTCGCACGATTGATGGTCCTATCCAACCGCTGCCCTGCTATGTCCCCATGTCGATGTATCCATCGGAGATGCGAAACTACAATGAGTGGCCTACCAATATACCCATCATCCAGGATCTAGTAGGCACATACGTGGATCTTCGTGTAACGGCGAGGTTTTGGGTGCCACAATGGGCGGGTGTTGTCATTGACCGCTACTGGCTTTCAGAGATCCATCACCGAGCGATGCCGAGAATATCGGTATATTCAGGGCACATTCTACGACTAGCCTCTACGGCGATAGGGGACAGAAGGCATGAGGATCTTGAGGCTGTGTTTGCTCTTGGTGGTCCCAAGGCCCTATTGTGCTTGCTGGGCATTCCGGTGGGCACATGATTGGGGCATGGCGATGGACTACCTGTCCATGGGAGGAATGGCCAGAGGGTGTTCCTGTAGCCTCCACGATACCTAGAAATAGTACTTGGTTGGTTCCCGCGTGGGCTACAGACGCCATGCACGGTTTTCCATGGCCTAGATATCACCATCCACAGGGGGATAGTATGCAGAATGTGCGCGCGGTACTCGCAGTACTGACGAGTAGAGAATTGGAGTTGGTTTACGCAGTAGGTGGCGCCTTGGCCGGGTGGGCACTCATTACGTCGCTTGTTCCTACACCGTGTATCGCGGTTAGGGCTAGTAGCCATCAAGAGCAAGAATGACATTCTGTGTCTGCGACCCCGTAGCCTTCACATACTTGATTGCGAATGTGTCCCCCGGGGAATACGCCACAGACACGGTGTAGTTAGAGCTAGAGGCGGCACTACCTACAAGTGACACAGTAAGACTCGTGTTTGTGGGGGCACCATCGGCAACTCCGCGCATGAGTGTGAAGGTATCTGTCCGTGTACCCCCAGGACCCTGGGACACCTTGATAGACATACCACGGTACACAACCGCATACGGTACGGGCATACGAATAACTACGGTACTCGGGGTAGCTGTGCCAGGGAACAAGTACCGCGTACCCGCGGCAGCCCCGCCTGCGGGGATACCGAACAGTAGGGGTACACAGGCTCGGGCTAAGTTTGGATCAAACCCCAGACCGCCGCAGTTTTTTGGGTCTAAAAGGCTCTCATTGACGAGGATGTTACCGAGGGTAGCCCTAATCGCCGCGAAAGACCCGTAGTAGGAGTCTAAACGGCCACGGAACACGGCTCCTGCGTGGTTCGTCTCTACCCCAATAGTGGGTTGTCCTGCGGTCGATGTCGCCCCGTACCTCGTCCCCTCGGAGTTGAATTCGGCAGGCCCGGTAATGAGAAGCCCACGCTTAGTCCCTGCTCCGGCACTAGACACAGTTGTTGTCACGGCCCGGATAGCAAGGATTTGTACGGGTACTATAATAGTACCCGTCACAAGGTGCCCGTAGACATCGGAGGTACCAGTAGGGGATGCGGAGGCGTTGTCGACCGTAAGGACCGCAGTACGTAGTTTTGAGGTTCTTGGTGTGGTTCCAGGCCAGGCCATTCCGACCAGTGTGACGTGCTGCGTGGAGGATAGGAGAAGGGTGAGATCCTCCACACGGCAGTTTTCGCCCACTGTCAGAAGGGTGGTAGGTGTTGTCACACCTATCCTACGTATGGTTGTACTCCCAGTACTCGATCCACGTAGGGACACACCCTGCGGCATTACAAGTGGTGGTTCGTCGAATACCCCCGCGCCCACACGTACGATTGTACCGCTGGTGGCCACTGCCAAGGCGGCGGAAACAGTAAGGAATGGGTGGCCACCCGATGCTCCGCGGGTATCATTCCCGTACAGCTTGTCCACGAAGAGGGCACCGCCCTCATAGCCGGTGCCCTCTGGGCGCCATCCCACACCTGTGTAGGTATGGGTTGCACCTGTGTCTACATCGTGGAATGTGGACCCGACGGGGGTGTTGACCACCGGCTTAGTATCCAGGTTGGACCCCGTGAACTCTACGGCCCCATTGCGTCGCCTACGGCCCGTGACAGCCATTACAGGGCCTCCCCCTCGAAGCGGAAGGTACCTAGTGTCTGTGTGGTGATTCCTGCCAGGGCGCGGCCTACAAACTCAACCTTGGTTAGTGTGCGACCATCCTGCTCGAAGTCCACGTCCTCCCGTGTCTCCGTGATGCCAACAGGCAAACTGTTCTCTCGGACCAAGGTAGTTGGTATAGCCCCCAAGGCCGTAAACGTGAACCTAATACCGGAAATTAGGATACCGACTATGGCCGCGGGTAGAGACCATGTTCTGGGATATAAGGCCCTATACCCTAGGCCGGGAACCACCTCATAGGTGCCCCCAGTCACGACGGTAGTAGTCGTTGGACCATCGCCATACGTCTGCAACCCAGGTACCAGGGTCTTGGTGACGTTTGTGGGTGGCGGGCCTGCCCGCCCACCTACAACCATGGTGCGGGGGGCTAGGAACATAATGGGTAGGGTACGCCTTAGGGTTTCACTTCTGCAATGTGACTACGTGGTGCGTGGCACGTCGCGTGCATAATGTGTTTCTGTTACGCCGACTTGCCTCCAAGGCGGGTTTCGTAACACCGAACAAGCAGTACTCGACCGGATGGCTTCCGGTGTGTGTTGTAGACCCCGGTCGAAACGTATCATTTCGTTACTCCCACGGTAACCACCCATCCTAGTCGGTGGCTTGTGGGTAAGTAGTCGTGATGTGCGGCGGAGATACTCGTGTTGCAGATACACACCCACTTGTTGGGGGTGCACCTTCGCGGTAGTCCGAGTAACGACAGGTAGGAGGCTTGTGGGAACCCTAGGCGCCATCCTAGGGGGCGGAGTCATAGGGGCATCCCACCCCCGAATCTGGGCCTATAGCTCAAGGGTAGAGCACTCTGCCTATAACGGAGAGGTCTCGGGTTCAAATCCCGATGGGCCTACTTGCTGGTGTAGTTCAACGGCAGAACCGCGAGCTTGTACCTCGCTGATGCGGGTTCGATTCCTGCCACCAGCTTCTTAGTAACACTCACCGGATAGAGGGCCTGTTATGGGTACACATCGTATAGGTCTCATGTGGGGCATTTCTGCGAAGGACATCACCAATCCCGACTTCCTTGAAGACCACGAAGCGAGTATGAAGAGGAGCCTCCGCGTACTACCGTACGAAACGGGTGGTGCAGGTGTCCGGGTTGTAGGCTTCTGGGTGGCGTTGTACGAGGACAGCCGGGAATTCGATGTGCCATGCCTCTCAACGTGTACCCTACCACTGCAACGTACGGCCTCTGGCTTCGTGAATGCGAAAGTCAACTGGGGGGAGTTCGCCCGGTGGTGTTCCATACGAGGGGACATCCTACCCCCGCCGCAACTATGGCTCGTTGCCTACTAGACTGACGCCCAACCTGCACTGGGGTACTCTCTCCCCATGCCTAGCAAACCAAGGGTTCACCTCATGCCTGCCGACCCGGAGCGGGATGACACTGGTCGGTTTGCGCCTACGGGAAACGCACCGGAGAAGGACAAGGACGCCATTCGGCGGCACCAGGAGTCGACGGAAAGGCAACGACAGGCTACTAGGCGCCGCCACACGGGTCCCCGCCCTGCTGGGGTCGCCAGAGCCCCTGGGCGGCATCCTGGGCGTCCGGTGGTCCGGGACATCCACTATGCTCCTGGGGACATCGGTCCTGCCAGGCCATGGGAGGTGAGCCACGATATGCCATTCATGCGGCTTTCTGGTACATTGGCGGCACCTACACAGGAGACCATCCATACCATGCCTTCCCCCACCTACGAGCCCGAGCGAAACGACACCGGGCAGTTCGCACCTTCGGGTGATGCTACCAAGGACCGACAGGACAAGGACCGCCGTGCCGCAGACTCACAGGATGCCAAGCGGAAGGCTGAGGCGGCCAATGCTGTGCGTCGTCGCCGTACCCGTTCACAGGGTGGTGCGCCCATAGTCGCCCCGCCCGGGCAAGCAGGATGGGCTACACCCGGGCAGAAGCTGGCCGACGAGGCCGCACCTGTGGCCATGGGCATCACCGAGAGTGCGGCCGATGTGGTCGCCCCCGTGGCCATGGGACAACGCCCCTATGCACGGGGTTCTGAACCGGAGCGGGACGACAACGGGATGTTTGCCCCTGGTACGGCACCCACCTTCATGCCAGGTGCCAAGGAAGGGAAGGGCAAGGCGCGTAAGCGTGGTGGCCGAGCGCGATCGGATGGAACCATCTCCAGGACCATCCGCACTACCCCCATTACCCCTATGGGGGCATCCCCGGCACATTCCTGGGCAGCCCCCTTCCGGGAGTTGTCGCCTCTCCATGCCATGAAGGCTACGGCCAAGGCGGAGAAGGCGACCGGGCCATCCTACCCCCTGGGGGAGAGAATGGCTCCCAAAGCACAGGGTTCTGCCCAAGATGCCGCTGTGACCATGCCGCCCAAGGGCGATGCTGGTACAGGCGGTACGGGCGGCAACTACGAACCCGAGCGAGACGAGCAGGGGCAGTTTGCCCAAGGCCAGCAACAGGCCACTGAGCGGGACAAGAAGGTCCGTAGGGCGGCTGAACGTGCTGCTGGCCGTATCCGCGAGAAGAAGAACCGGTCTGCAACTCCACGTACGCCAAGTGCCAGCGGGATCAAGCCCGTAGGTCGCCCTAGTGGGTCCACAGGGGAAGGCGTCGGCTATGTCGGTGGTGCGGAGACAGACAGCCAGGGATGGGTGGTGCGACAACCACTCATGCGAGCCACAGAAGCCGCCCCCATGGCAGCCCCTCAGAGCCCCATTGCGGCGTCTGCGTCCATCCCCCGCCCCTTCACACCCCCGCCACGTTTTGGTCGCCGCTAGGGGCTTCTAGAACGATCTAATGAGTATCTCTGGTTGTAGGTAGTCCTTTGCCCAAGGGTCGAAAGGCTGCCTCCGTAGAACATGGAAGGTACCTGCTGGGGTAGCCCCGTCATCGCGTAGTGCGCCTGGTATCATAACCCCAACGGCTTTATGACCCCCAAGACTGAAGGCAACCTCCCACGCTGCGCAGTCATACTTCGAGATGCGCCCGGCTGCCCGCACCAAACTTTCCCCGTGTCGGCGTGTGTAGCACACCCCACTAATCCACCATCCAGGTAGGTACACCACAACAGTACCGTCGCCGCGGTCGGTAATACGCCCGGGTGTAGGGGCAAGGGCACGTAATTCTGCTACATGCACCAAACCCGAGAAGAAAGGCCACATGGCACTCTGAATGTGGGTATACCACTTCACCTGTAGGGTCCTTGGGACGGCACATGTACTTCGGGTGTGTAGTCCTCCCACTCGTAGGCTGGGCCACTACAACTACCCGTAGGAACATCCCTGGGGTGCACAAACGCGCATCTGTCTTGTAGGTACACCCACCCGGCGGTCCAATGACCCTCATTGGGACCATAGGGCGCTTTCCTGCGGCGCCATACCCCGCCCCTATACCGGCGGTACCAGCGATGCTCACCAAAGTCCAAGGCCCAATAGAGCACGAGCCAAACCAGGACACCGAGGAGGATGGCGTCGAAGATGCCCACCACCATCGCGGCACTCATCGTAGGAGTCCGAGGGAGACAGCGTTGTCCAGGAGTCGGTCGTGGTGCCGAAGGAAGTCGTGTTCGCGGTAGTGGAATGCCACCCACGACTCCCCCTTATCTGTGCCGCTATAGGAGGCTACCCTTCCTGTCGCGTGGTCGAATGCCTTTCGGTACGAGGGGCTGTCGTAAATGTCCCCCGGCGCAGGTACACCGGAGAAGAATAGCGTGCCATCCGCCATAAGTGGTCTTAGATGGGCCTCGAAGGATAGGGTCTCCCCAAGGAACTCTTCCAGGGTTTTGACAGGGCACAGGTATCTGGTTGTGCCAGAAGCAGACAAGAGGAGTGCGGACCACTTCGATGGTTTTGTCTTGTGGTACTTCGCTGCGATCTCCGGTGTGATCGGGTACTTGTGGTACTCCGGGTGGGAGTTGCGTACCAGGAACACCAGGATCTCGTCGGTGGTCTTACTCATGGTGCAAGGTTACCGTCCAGGTGCAGTTGGGCCTCGACGAGTTCCCGGCATAGGGCGTCGAGTTTTACCCGGTTCGGGCCATAGGGCAGCACCTTGGATGTCTTGGCCAGTGCCGTAAGGGCTTCGTCCTCTCCCTTGGCCCACTCGACGAGTTGGTCGTAGGTCCAGGCCCCGTTTCGGATGGCCAGCAACTCTTCGCGGTCGGGCCGCTTCACCTGCACCACACCGGTAGTGAGGATCTCCCGGCACATACGCATCAGGCGCACAAGGTGCATGGCATGTTTGCAGTCCATACCGTACTTGGCTTCGAGTGCGGCCCGCTTGGGGTTCCTCGTTTTGAGCCACGTATGGTAGGAGTCCCACTCCTGCTTCGCCGCCCGGTACTGCTTCTCCCGCTGGAGTAGGTCGAGGAAGTTGTCCTCGAAGCCCAGTTGCCGCCCCGCAGAGAGGAACAGGGCCTCTTTCGTCACCTGCACGCGGGCCAGGTACTCGGCCACCTGGGCTTTCAGGGCGATCTTGGAACTCTCGTCCATGTCGGTCCAGGACAGGTCGTCCCAGGTCGCCACCTCTGTCTGGATCATCGCCAAGGCAGCCCCGATCTGGTCCCGCATTGTCGTAGCTACTTCGGCTGGCAGTCCGAAGGATGTGCGCTCCGGTGGGGCACTTGGTGGGTTCTTCAACCACTTATAGTGGATGTTGATGCGGTGTAGTTGCGACATCGCGTAGCCCGAGAACGTGTGCTTGGCCTTGAGGGACAGGAAGCCCACCCGGTGCTCTCGTAGTTTCTGGCCCAATGGGGATAGGGCGAGGAGGTCTTCGTCGTCGCTCCACAGAATTTCGATGATCCCCGGGTTGCACTGTGCGGCGAGCGAGATGAACTTGCGAACGTCGTAGATTACGAGGTCAGGGTCCTTCGACTCGGCTTGCTCGAATCGGCGCTCGAATCCGTGGAGGTACTCCGCCGGGGGAATAGCCACACCCTTGATGTCGAGGTCGCTCTCCGGGGTGTTCAAGCCATAAGCGTGACTACCGTGGCGGGTGAGTAGAATCGTACGCGCCGGGAGCCACGTCAGGTTGCCCGTGTACCCGGGGATGGCCGTCAACGTCTGTGCGGGGCTCACGACACCACCTCCGCACGGGGCGGGCCTAGGAGCCGTACTCTCACCAACAGGTTGATGCACGCCTGTGCGGGGGTACGCCCACGCGCTGTCGCGTAGGTCGTAGCCCCATCGGCGAGGTAGGCCGTCGAGAACTTGCCCGGGCCTGGGTGTGAGTACCCCAGATGGGCGAACCGACCGTAGCCCCGCGCGTACCGAGCCAACTCGGCGCTTACGGCGGGCGACGAGTGGTCGGGGGCGTAGCCGGGCGGCCAGCGGTTGATGTCGAGGTCTGCGGGTGCTTGGGTTGATTGCGACATGCCTTGTGTATTGCAGGAGTCATGCCACGATGTCTAAGGTGGCTTGCATCCCCTACAACCCCTTCCTTGTGCGAGTAGCCCGCGCAACAGTAGGCGTGAGTACCTCTCGCTTGAACAGTATGAATGTCCTGGCATCCGGTATGGCGTACCCAACGGCCTCCCAACCATCGGCACCCAGGGCAGCCACACGTTCATGGTTTACATTGTACTGGAAGCATACTTCGCAGTACTCCCACTACTTTCGTCGTTTTTCCATGTCTTGGCACCTTGCATGTGCTGTGCCACACAGTCGGATGTACTCACGGTACTTTTGGACTGCACACTTGGCACCCAACGCCTGTGCATGGAGCCGCCCCACCGGATACACCTTGGATGGTATGCGTTGTCGAAGCGAACCGCCCTGTCACTGTCCTGATGAACCCGGCCTTGCCCCGCAGAGGAGGGTTGGGGGACCGGCCCAGTAGGGATTCCACCATAGTGTGCATGGCCTCGATACCACCTACTTGGTAGGTTGTGGCGATACCCTGCGGTGCGATTCTCGCTGCCTCTGCGAAGACTTCACCATAGTCAGCCGTATATGTCCTGCCTTGGCATGTACCTAAACATAGGACCACGCTTCGTAGGAAGGCTTCACCGAGGGACACGCTAAGGCCCACAGCCGTATAGATGGCCCACTTTGATGCCGCAAAGGCACTGTCACGGTACTTGAGTGCTCCCTTACCAGAACCCGTTATTCCGGCGATACCTTCCACATCGCCTGTGTCTACGGCAAACAGTTCCCCTGTAGACGGTACTATATATGGGTGGTTCCGCGAGTAGTGCGGGGTGATGGTCCCGCCCTTAGGCGACAGATACTCCCAGGTGCCGCAGGTGATCTGTAATCGCCACCGTGTCCTGGCACCAAGGGCCACTTGCCGGAACACGACCGGAAGGTGGGTGTGCAGAGGTAGTAGATTACGTACCCGCGCCGTAAGCGCCTCGATCACATCGGGTGGCATGTTGTGAGGTTGGTACCTCATGGTTCCCTATGTGCCTCCACAAGAGCTTCTATCGCGCTACCCCCACCCAGAGCATACGCGGCCTTCATCGCCGGTAGGTCCAATTTGGCTAGTTCGCGGAGTACCGTCGTGTATTCGGGCCAGTCATTGTCATTCTCCCAGGGTAGAAAGAGGGTGTTTTTTTGAGGGTCCTTTTCCCGCAGGCCATCCGTAATCGTGTGGAGTAGTACACTCTCCCAAGCTGCTGTACCGCCCCCCTCTGGAAAGATGGCTCGTAAACATGCCTTGTAGCACTCGCTCTGCACGAATGGGGCGCCTAATAGGAGGGTATAGCCGTCCTTGGTCCGACCCCTCTCGCGGAACAGTACATGGCCTCGCGACCTAGGATGTAGAGCCCACTTTGGGCGGCCGAAGTGAATAGAAAGACCATCTTCCCAGTACGCCCTTTTTGTGTACGCTGTCGAAAACACGTCCTTGAACGGTCCTTTGGCTACCCGGATGGCCCGCATGAGATGTCCGGCTGTACCCCGGAAGCACCTGTCCTTGGCGACCCATCCGATGGAGGCCCGATCACGTACCCCAGGAAGCAAATCCCATAGAGTGTGCTCTATGGCCATGTACAGCCCCTCTGGGAAGGCTGGTAGTCGTTCATCGTCGCGGGGCATGGGGTAGGGTTACGGCCCAAGTTGTGTGGCGTCGAAGTAGGCCACGAGGGCCTTGGTGCCGCCTATAGACAGGATAGGGGCCAATACGGTGGGGTCGTGAACTTCGAGTAGTCTGGCAACATCGCGGATAGGTGCCGTGGCAACTTCGCGATCAGTCCGCGTTAGGTAGCGTATGGCAGCCGCCATATAGGGAGGAATACCAGGCGTGTTCGGGTATCCGCGAGTCACAAGGGCCTTAGTTGTGAAATACCGCCCGGCGGCTTGTAGGTGTGTCTCTCCGCGCCACGGCTGAATAGTGTCTCCGAGTGCAAGAATGTTGGGTGGGCGTAGTGTACTTAGGATGCTGTCCTGCCTACCCACCCACACAGTTCCAAAGAAGGCACAGGAGGTGTCCACAGGACCGTATATCTCTACGGTGTCTCTCCCGGTACTTGAGTACCGAAAGGTGCATGGTGGCGAGAGCGGTAGGTAGGCGTCGAGGAGTTCGTGGAGTGTCTCGCGAAGTTCCTTGGAAAGCCGCCGCTGTGCCCGTTTACGCGCCATACATCGCCTGTAGTAGGGCCTCTAGCGCCTCGGCGCCGCCTAAGGCGTGCGCGCTTTTGAGGGCCTGATGATCCATACTCGCGAGTGCCCTAAGGACATCGGCGGTACGGGCGCGAAACCCATAGTCCTCAAGACCGCACGGTTCCCCAATACATGTGAGTATGTGCCGCACCACCCGTGGGGAGATGAACCCATGGGAGATGCGGCGATAGGAGATCCAAAAAGCAGCCACATGCCCGGATACCAACTCTCTGTCCCACCCTACCCCGCGGGTGTATACCCACGACGTAAGACTTCCCGGCACTCCCAACTTCTGATCTAGTACGGCAGCTATTGCAGAGTAGTCCGGTGGTACCTCGGGGTTCATGCTGCGGCCGTAGGACAACCACACTATGAAGTCGCCAAGCGTCACGGAGGCCAGCGCACCGATCCGCCCAGGATTTACCAGGATGGCCTCGGTGTGGAAAGGCAGGAGCTCCCGTAGACGGGTCTCGGCGCGGGTATGGAACTCGGCGGCATCCATGCGCAGGGTTACATCTGCGTCAATTCGACCTGTAAGTGCGCCCGCAAAGCCTCGTTCCCGCCGATGGCTTGGATGGCTTGCAGCCCGGATACGTCTACCAGGGCGCTCTTGCGGCAGACATCCGCATAGGGTAGGGCCACTTGTGGATAGGGTTGTGTACTTGTGTGCGGCAACCCCCATCGCCGGATAACAGCCATAATGAGTTCTTCTACGTAGTTGCCATACATAGGAGTTTCGCCTCCTGTTGCGGCGCGGATGGCTGTATAGAACGCATCGAGCACACTGGCACGCACTTTTGATGCCCACCTACACGATAGTTTTAGTGCTCCTGTGGTTGCGGTAGTTACGAGTAGGTGAGTTTGTGTCCCCGGTTCACCATAGATACGGTGAAAGGCCGTGATGGGGGACTCACCTGGTTTTGGTACAAAGCGTCTACGCCATGGCTTGTACGCAATTTCGATGCACAGTGCGCCCTGCTTGGTGTGCTTGCTGCGAAGTGTGACACGGGACTCCACCCCAGGGAGGATCTCCCGCAGTCGCGTCTCGATTACAGCCAACTCTGCGGCATCCGGCCGCCACATGGCCTCGCGGCGCTTCTGACGGGCCACTGGGGCGTTCCTGGGTAGCGGGCGCCCCTTGAGTCGTTGGGAGGCTCCTTGGCGCCCTATGGGGCCTCCTGTGAGCACCTAGACCAACTTGAGAGTGGTGAAGCCCTCGGCCGTGAGGGCAGGCCGGTTCTCGCCCGTGTAGAGCGCCCGAAGGTGGCGACACTCCCGGTCAGGGCGGAAGCGCCCGGACTCACAGGAGCACCCCAACTGGCCGGTGGGTGTGCCCATGATGATGTGGGTTACACCCTCGCGGGTAGAGGATGCCACGCGCGCAACCACGAAGAGTGGCGGCAGAGGGTTGAGTGCCCTCCCGACGGGTGTCATGGTGGTCGATGGCACCGACTGTAGGTGGGACCTCGTGGGAGCCACCGGCAGAGCGGGCTGATTCGGAACAGCGTGTAGGTGTCTGGGCATGGTCTATACCTATGCAGGGGGTATGCCAACGAATGTGTGCCGAATTGGCACTCCAGGTGTTGGCCCGCGGGTTGCAGTAACGAAGGCCATGGACAACACACTCCCCCCGACAGAAGTGGCGGCAGAACTATTCCACCCCGACTATGGGGACCTCGTGACACAGGCCCACTTGCGAGGGTTCACGGACCTCCGGTGTGTACAGTATTGCGGTAGATGGGCCGTGACAGCGTATGGGGCCTACAAGCATCGGGTGGTTCTCTCGGAATGCCGCGACTCTTACGGTTCTGCTGCCACTCTTCTTTCAGCCCTCAAGTACCTCGTCGGGAAGAACGGCACACGGGTACTCCTGGAGTACCCCATGGGTGCTTTCGTAGAGGAGTCCGCGTGTCTGCGCGGGGCTGTGGAAAGCCTGGACTTGACGGCCTTGGCGGCGGGGTACACATCAGATGATGTGTGGTGGGCGTGGGACACTGCCCTGGGTTGTTTCAAGGCCGGTGTTGGGCCGCACCCCAAGAACGGCGACCCAAGATACCAAGTTGCAGGCAACACTCTCGCGACGGCCCTGACGCAGTTGCGATTCCGCATCGACCGCACGACACGGTCGTTGCCCGCGTATGAAGTAGCGGCCTGGTAACCCCACAAGTAACACCCGGCCAGGAGGTATACTGCCCCATGGCCAGTCCACGACCGCCCCTTCGCCGCATCTCCACCCACGCAATCCACCGCGCACGGGAACGCTATAGGATGGAACTCACCGGTCGAGACCTACGTGCGATGTCTTACTATATCGAAGCAGCCATCACGGCGAAGGCCACCACCAAGATCCGGGAACCCATCAGTACCTACCATGGGTGCGAGACACGTATGGTCTTCTGGAACTCTGCCTGGGTACTCCTCGTATGGGACCCGGTGGGCCACATCGTGGTGACCTTCCTACCCCTCGGTGCGGAGTTCACCGAGGATGGTGTCCCTATGGTCCACAAGTGGGCACTACCTAGCCGTGACAAACGCATCGGCACCACCCCGAGGCAATGGCGTGTACTGGAGCGGGAAGACATCCATGGTGCTCGTGAAGACACCGAGGAGCCGTAGTGGCTACCGTAGTGCCCATTAGCCCGGTGTAACGAGCACTATGGCACCCATTATGTTCCTGGCCATGGACCGAGCGATCTCCGGTAGACTCCTGTCGGCCTGCCACGACCACATCCGCACACTCAACGGTCAATCACACCCACAAGGTTGTGTCTTGGCGGCCATCGAACGCTTTTGTGGTGGCCAAGAGCCCCACGATAGCCTACAGACGGAGGCATTCGAGGCAGTTCGTGGGGTTTTCATGGATGGGCTGTACGGTGCCCTTACGGCAGACGAGTGGGGCCTTTTGGCTGTATGGCAAGCCTACCGCGGGTGGGATCAAAGGCTTCTTGTAGACGGCCCTACGGCCCAGGTATGTGTCTTCTGGCTCAATGCAGCCACGGAAGCCGAATGGCCACACCCCTCGGCTTCGTCGATAGCGTGGGTCAGCGCGGCCCATGCTGCTGCGCAGCAGGCCAGTGAGTGGGTTGTAGCGGGCAGTACGGCGGATAGTTCGTGGCGACTGTTCTAGGGGCTAGGTGGGGCGGCTAGTCGCTCTGGCAGGATAGCACCCAGGGCACCATACCCGCCAAGAGCGTAGACATCGGCCCATTCCGGGTGCTCTGCAACTTGGGCCATGATGAACTTGGCCGCCACTTCGATGTTGAACGGCCATGCTGGCCACAATGTGAGCAGGATCGCACCATGTAGATCCGGGGGCGTGAACATCCTCCCTGTCTCCAAGTAGGTGCCATAACGCCACCCAGTAATGGCCATGACGCGCTCGACTAGACCCGTGGGCACCTTGCCACGGAGATAGATCCGTAAGGTGCCAGTTCCGTCAACCGCATAGGTTGTACGGTGGGCTGTCATGGGCGGTCTACAATAGCATGTAGTGCCAGTGCCCCACCGATCGCGTAGGCCACACGAAAATCCTCATGGCGGTGTGCTAAAGCATGGAAACTGGCCACCATGGCTGCCGGGTGCTCGACGATATACTCGCCCCCATTCATGCCCAGTAATGTATGGCCCACCCATGCAGGTATATCCAACGTCTCGTTGACAACATCTATATAGCGGCCGTATAGGGCCGCGCGCCACGTTGCGAGGGAAGCACGCCAAGCCTTAGATCCGGCGTATATGCGGGTGTGCAGTGCCAGATAGGCCGCTTCACCGAATCCATCCCTTCGCTGGAATACGAGGTATCCTTTGGGTGCCTGTTCCTGGCTAGAGGTCATCGCGGGTGTATTCGCCCTGCGATGACGCACGGGTGGCCACCTTACCCACATGAACTACACTGTATGTCGCTGTTAGTCCCATACCCCTGTAGACAACTTCAGGTGTCTGTACCTCGACTACGTCGCAGTTCACCGGGAATCCCAGGAAGAACTCCCACTTGCCGATGCGATCGTAGCCCTGGGTTGCCTCTTCCGCGTCGCGCGTCGTGTTGTTGTAGAACACTGTCTCACCGAACTCGTCTAGGTCCATACCCGCTAGATTACGGAGGAGATCCTCCATGTCAGGTGTGTAGGGTACTTGGCGAAGGTCATGCCCGCAGTCCGGGCAAGCCTTGGCCTTAGGCTTGGCCAGGAGTATGGCCTTGCAACAGGCTGCATTCTCTGTGGGTGTACTCGACGCGGCCCGATGGCACTCGGACAGAAAGGATCGGATGGCGTCCATAGGGGCTGTGAACGGTTTGCCTTGCCAATGCACCAAAAGGGACGACGCCTGTGTGGACTCTACCGACCCAATGTTGAGGCATAGAGCCTTGATGCGTAGTGGTTTCATGGGGTGGCGTTACGTTCCACCTGAGGGTACCCAAGAAGTACCCTCAAGGCGTCCACTCCACCCACCCGGTACACTGCGGCTAAGGCACCCTCTGGGTTCAGTAGTGCGGCCTTGAAGACCACGGTGGAATCTACCCCCATAGGCGTAGGTACAGGTGTGTTGTTTGCCCCTCGGAAAACGGGCACCGTATAGGTATGGCCCCATACATCAAGCAGCATACGGGCTACCCCTACCGGAATAGTGCAACTTAGGTAACTAAGATCGCCAAGGTTACGCGGGCGAAGTGTGAGGAACCCACCCCATACGAGGGCCGTCACAAGTCGTTCTACCTCCACACCATCCCCACTAAGGGTGCCGTATACAGCGTAGTTGTTGTACCCTGTGTAGTCCGTAGCCCCGTTAGGGCGCACATGGACTGCATTGGCGCACCACATGGTGGTCTCACTCATGCGTCATTACCGGCCGGTGGCAGAAGGCTATGGAGAGCAGCCACACCACCCAAACTGAAAGTTGCCGCCAATACGCCTTTTGGGTGCTTGCACACATCCCTAGAGACAACCTCAGCATCTACACCTAGGCGTATGTCTACTTCTTCACCCCCCCAGTTAGACCAAACACGTTCACTGTGGGTATGCCCCCACACAGCAAGAAGCATATCGGCCACAGCGATAGGGATATAGGTAGTGTGGCTGTCTTGGTCACACGTATCTGGGTATCGCACAAGGAAGCCTCCCCATACAAGTGCGGCCACAAGTAGGTTTACGGCACCTTCAGGACCGGACAATAAGCCACATTTAGTATAGCCACCTGGAGCTGCCGCATCCTTATACGTGGTTGATCGTATACTGATGGCGTTGCAGTCACTTGGGGTAGTCACGATAGACCTAGCAGGTCCCCATACCCGAGGTTTCGCAGGGTGTCATGGACAAGAGCGCGGGATGCTTCGGTGCCCCCCAGGTCGTAGACCAGTCTGAGTGTTTGCCAAGGCACTCGCTGTAGCACCACCTCAACGTGTTTGATCCGACACGCGCGAAACAGCCAGGAACTACAGAGAATACGTGTGGTGACTTGGTCGAGTATGATCCCGTCATACCACTTGTGAGGTACCCCGTATTGCAGGAACACCCGGGTGGCCGCCATAACGTGTCGTGTGGCACCTTCTAGGTACGACCATGGTCCAGGACCACACCCCTCTAGTGCCATCATGGCCGACACTCCGCGTGGGGTGTTGGTGAACGCGAATCCGGCGGTTCGTAGTATCTCTTCTCGTGTCGGCACCTAACGTGTTACTTCCCATGGCGGATTGGCCTGTGTAGGCTTTTTCCTACATTGCGCGGCCCTACGGTCTGCCGTAGAGGTGCCTATATGCCGCGAACAGCCTATCTCAACGACGACAAACTCCGCGCCCTCCATGACTCCGGGATGCCCCCAGAGGACATCGGCCAAAAGGTGGGGCTCACCACGGATCAGGTGGTGGCTATCCTGTTCCCGACGGGGGAACCGGCCTCGGAGCAGGCAGAGAAGTACACCCCGGTACCTCGCACCGCGGAGGACATTGCCTTCTGGGCCAAAGTGTCCCTTACTGACATCCGCAATACCCTCTCACGGGCCGCCAGAATCCCGGCTCTGCCTGTGGCTGACGGGTGGCGTAGGCGAGTGGTCACATGGGCACAGGAGGTACCGTTGTGCGAGATGGAGGGTCTGTTGGATGCCCTTCGGATTCGCGTTCTCGCAACCACCACGGGCAACCCGAGATGCCGGGTGGTCGAGGGGCAGAGGATCGACCTGCTCACACTCCAGGGGGAGGAGTTGGAGGCACTAGGGCGACGGACGCATGACGCCTACAAGGCCCTAGACTTGGGGAAGCCTTACCGGCCGACACCGTTGTAACCCACCATCGTGGCACACCCAGATACGCTATGGCCGATATGGTGGCACTGGTACCACCCCAACAAGAAGGCGGCACTCGACCGGTTGTTGGAACCCTATATCGTACCTAGTACGCTGTCCAAACCGCTCCTGCCTATATGGGTAGTGTGGGCCATAGCCAGTTCTAAGACCCCAGCAAAGCCCTACAGTTTCACCCGGGTGCCCATGCCGCGGGTGGCTGCGTTCATGGCTCTTCCAGAGGATACCAGGCAGAGTATTCGTACGGCGGCTATCCTGGGTGGAGCCGCGGCATGTATCGCGTTGGCCTCGACGATACTGGCCCCACCCATACTTCTGGACCGGCCGCGTAACCTCAGGCTATGCAAACCACCCCCGTCTACCTGATCGTCCTCGCGAGTCTTCTCACATCCTGCGGTTACATGGTGTCCGATGCCGACGTGTGCCGCACCCTAGCCACGCAGGGCTTTCGCGGCTGCACCATCGCGGACAGGAATACCGTAGCCCCCAGTTGGGCTGGGTGTGGTGAAAGCGATGCATTGTCGGCCGAGGTACAGACCGTCAACCCGTTGGGGGCCAGTGTCGTGGTGACAGTGTGTTGCGGGTGGCCCTTCAAGGGCTGT
>ERZ1292623.1422-Hain-H51-01um-R1-1422-length-23114-cov-80_pt1 | contig 23114 bp, 28 predicted proteins | sample MGYA00564398_ERZ1292623 | MGnify/ENA primary metagenome ERZ1292623 (study PRJEB36523, sample SAMEA6512633) | groundwater metagenome | collected 2019-01-07 | study: AquaDiva: Metagenomics assemblies of 32 groundwater samples | reverse complement strand
GCGTCCCGTCGGGGCCGTACACCTTAACAGCCCCCGCCACGGCGCTGATCCCCACCGGGTAGTGCCCCCACTGCTTGAACGGGTTGCCCCCGGCGGCGTCCTCGAGGATCGCCCCCGCCCGGCGGTAGCGTTGGCGCTCCTTCCATTGTCGATAGATCCGCCATTCCTTAGCGGTGCGGCGTGCTGCCGTCATGGTGTTGCAGCGGTGGGGACATGCTCGACCCGCTGGGTCAAGCCCTCGCGGGCCAGCGCCGCCCAATACGCCCGCTCCAAGCCCTCCAAGCGTTCATAGGTCGCCCGCCAGAGCAGGGCTTTATCACGCATCTTGACGTACCGCTCCACCACGCAGGACGCCATCACGGCCGAGCGGCTCGACACGGGGCAGCGCACGGCGTCGGCGGCGAACTGGAGGTGGGCGAGGCCCTCGGGCATCGGCTGGCGGGTGTGGACGTCCAGGGGTACGGTGCCACTCAAGGGTGCAGGCTCTTGGTTCGTGCCCGCAATTGGCTGCGCCGTATTTTGCCCCGCCGGGGCAAAAAATTCCACCCGCCCCTCCATAACGGCTCCGAGCACCAACCACGCGGCGAACAGCGCACCCGCGATCACCACCAGCTGAGCGCGGCTCATGCGGGACACCCCGTCAGCCAGCACGCAACCCTGAGCCACCGCAACAACAAGAACGCCGACACCCCCGCCACCACGAACAGCCCCCAGACGCCAATCATCGTCAGGGTCAGGCGCAGGAGGATGCGCTCCTCCACAGGGCGATCCGCCGACGGGAACTCGTCGCACCGCTCGGGATGGGCGCGGGGACCCCACGCCTCGCTCATCGCCGCATTCGCTTTCTGAACGACTCGGGCGACTCGTAGGCCGGCAGGTTCCAGATGCCGCGCTTGTCGGTTTGGGCGCGCTTCTGGGCCTCCGCCAGCCCGCGGGCGAAAGGGCTACGATCTACCATGTACGCTTCCCCCATCCCACTCTCAACGAGCCAGAGATTGACGCCATACCCGTTGCTGTCGATCACCCAGCAGAGCATACGGCCATATCGGTCGGTGCCGTACACCAACACCGTCGTCGGCCCCCGCATGAGCTCGTCCCGAAGCGCCCGGAAGGCTTCCTCCCCGAGCGGTTGACCGGGGTGACCCGTTCGCGCCCGTTCCGGTGCATCCACCCCGAGGAGGCGGCACGCCCCTTGCGAGTAGACGATGGAGTCACCATCCGTGACCCGCTCCGGCATCGCCACGAAGACGCGAGTCGGGGACTTGGGGGCTTCGGCCCCTGCGGTCGTGACGAACGCCAGCACGAGAGCCGTCCACAAGAGATTCATGGAGTCATGCCTGCATCTCGTTGCCCTCAAGAATGGCATCGCCTCTGACGCCAGCAGTTGTCTCTTCACGCCACCATGCTGGGGCGGGCACGAGTCTCTGCCGGTACGACTCCTCCTCAGCCCACATCTCAAGGAGCCGCCGTGCCGCTAGAACCGAGTCTGGCAAATCCGCCGGGAGACTGTCTATGCCATCATAAGGATGAGTTCCGCGCTCAATGAATTCATGCATAAAAGTTCGATAGCTTGGCCATTCAGCATTCGGCAAGGCCAACCGAACGGCGTTCCTGACTTGTTCACCCGTCTGCGGATTGGTCAGAGAAAGTGCCACTCCTAGTTGATTCCCAAAATCAAATTCTTTCACATGCCACCGAATACCGCTCCAGACGCCTAACTGACCACCAAACAGTGGTGAAGTTGGGACGCTTTCAGCGGAAGTAACAAGGATCGCCTTGACGGCGGCTGGCCCGACTACAAGGCCGGTTCCGACGAACCTCAAGAAATCCCGACGATTCATTCCGCATCCCACAGATAGGCGACCTGCACGGCGGCGGCTTCCTCCGGCGTCAGTTGGCGGCGCTCCACCACGCGACCTTCCACGATCCGCCGTTGGGTCGGGGTGGCTTGAGCCTGCCGGGGGTCGCGCAGGATGTCCGCCATGGTTTGAGCATTCACGGCTTGCTGCTGGGCGAACCATTGCTGCTGCGCAGCTTGCTGCTCTAGCGTCTGAGGCTTTGCGGCTTGCTGCTGAGCTAGCCACGCTTGCCATAATGCGGATTGCTCTGGCATCACGCCAATCGCCTCCGTGCTGGCCACGGCGACCGCTGGATGCTCACTTCGGCGGTGTTGAGTCGCTCGAAGAACGCCCGGGCCGCCAAGAGGGCCTGCCGGGCCAGGGCGGTGCGCCCGGTGGACTCGGCCAGCCCGAGAGCGATCTCACGCACCCGCAGGGGGGTTCCGAGGGTCGCCTGGAGCACCCGCTCCCGCCGGCGGGCGCGCCACCACTCCTGCTCGTAGTGGCGGCGGCAATAGCCGGACTTGGTGCGACCGAGTTTGGGACAACCAGTTCGGCGGCATGAACCGTGGTACAGGGGGGGCGAGGCGGATCCGCGCCGACTCCGCATGTAGCACGCCGCACACCGCCCCCCGTAGCGTGACAAGGCCAGCCCATGCCGGCAAATAAAACAGTAGGCCTCGTAGTCCGGTGCGGCCTCCAGGGCTTTGGCGAGCCTGGTGGCCTGCGTCATGCCCCCAACCAGCTCTTCGGCGGGTTCTTCGGACGCTCCGGCCACGCTGGCCGGCGCACCAGTTCCTCCGCTGGGAACAAGACGGCCAACCCGTAGGCCAAGGCCATGACCGGGTGCATGTAAAGCCCGCTGGCCCGCTTCGCCGCCTCCAGGCTCCCCACGATCCGTCCCGTGGCCTGATCCTTGGGGAAATGCGCCCGGCCCCCGAGGGCCTTGATCAGCACCTCGTTCTCGTCGGGGTCGAGCTGGATGAACCGCGGGCGATCCCCCTTGCCAGCCTTGGCGAATCCGGCCAGGAGCGCCTCCCGGCGACTCGTCCAGTCCTGGGGGCCCGGCTCAAACGACCCGCCCAGCATGGCGGCAATCGTCTTGGCCACGGTCAGCTGGCTTGAAACCCCAGAGGGCACCAAGCACGCCGGGTCGCCGATGTCCCGGAAGGAGAACCCCCCCCTGCCACCCCGCCCGAACGCCGTGCCCGTGAAGGGCTTGGACCATCCGTACTTGAGCTGGATCGGCTTGACCTGCTCCTCGATGAACTCCGTGACGCCGAGGTTCTCCGCCACGCAGCTCGCCAAGACGTTGACCCCGAGCTTCGGGGCCGCCTGGAGGAACACGCACGCCGGGTGGAGATCACCAGCTCCGCTATCCCACAGCCTCACCATGTCGAGGTTCTGGTACACTTCCAGCGGCCCCTTGGCCACGTGCATGAGGCGGCTGAACGGCGGCACCAGGGCCGCCCCCATCTGGAGGCCCCCGATCTGCCCCTCGACGAGTCTGGCCACCAAATCGGGACGCCCCGCCGCCTCAAAGCCCGCCCGCATCCGGTCGCGGAACTCCTGGGAAATATGCGGGTTCTCGCCCGCCGGGATGTTGAAGATCTCGACGGTCAGCCCCGCCTTGCCGAGCCGCGCCAATTGTTGGGGCAATTGGATGACCCATGAGTCCTCGTCCGGGGGATTCGTCGTGATCTGGAGCCTCGGCTTGCACCGGGGCTGGCTCGTGCAGGAGATCGCCATGGCGAACACGTCCACCGGCACCCCGGAGGTCAGGTCGGCCGCCGGGGCGGCCTCGTCGATCCACACGCCGCCGAGTTCTAAGCCCTGGAAGCGGTTGGCATCGGCCGGTCGATCCATCCCGAGTAGGTAGAGTCGGGCCACCCCGCCGTTCAAGATCGCTTCCGTACCCTGCTGGGTGAACTCCACGTCCCACCAGCCACGGGTCGCCCCCTCCCGGAGCGTTTCCATGACCGTTCGGTTGAGATTCGTCCAGGTGTCCCTGACCGCCGCCCACTTGATCGGCTGGGCATCGGGATACCGCTCAGCATGGTGGAGAATGGCCGCCACCGCCCCGGTCGTTTTCCCCTCACGCCGCGGGCCATAAAGCAGGACAACATCCGCCCGCGAGAGAACGAACCTCGATACCGTGGGGCTGAGGACGATCCGGGCCCCCGTCTCTGGGCGCGGCTCGACGGCGACTTCACTCATGGCGGGTCGGCGGGACTCTCATCCGTAGACAATATGAACGTGGTGGGTCGCTTGGTGGTGATTTCCAGTTCCCGCTTTGGCTGGCCATAGGCATAGCCCAGGGCAAGGCTCTCAAGGTGCGGGGCCTTGCCCGCCAGCATCCGTTTCATGGCGCTGGCGCGGTACACGGGGCTTTCGAGGAACTCCTTGCAGAACGCCTTGTGCTCACGGGTGGCGATGTTCGGCACCCCCTTGGGACGCCCCTTGAGGTTGCCGGACTGGCCCTTCTTGAAGGGCCGCCCGCGCTGTTTTCCGCTATTCTTTTCAGCCATTGCCTATTCAACCCATGCACAAATAACAGAATCAGCCCAAATGACGGTTCCGTGACCATAAATCGCAATGCCAGACTTCGCTTGCATTGCCTCTGCTATGCACTCCAAAAACGCGCGCGCCGAATCCGCAGGCATCTCTTCCGTGCAAAACACCGATTCTGGCCGCTCACGAAAGGCAATTTTGACGACCCGATTCATTGGCGCCTCCAAAACCACCACCGCCCCGGCTTGGCGTAGCCCATAGTCCTGACCCCGTGGGACACTCCCACGGCCAGCAGGATCAGCCCAGCAGCTAGCAAACCAAGAGCTGCGGAAACCAGCCAACCGAGGGCTGCCAAAACCAGCCACTTCATGGCATCATCCCCATTGGTAATCCCCCGGCCCCGGCCGGGTCAGCCACGTCAAGACACAGACCCACAGGACGAGGGCCACCGCCCTGATCACGTTCATCGCCTGTGCTTCGCCTGATCCCGCCGACACGCCAAGCATTTCCTCGCGGGCGGGCGCACGGGCAGGCCGCAGTTGGAACACGCCCTCATCGGCCTCGAGCCATGCTTGGCCCCTGGCGGGGCCGGGTGCTTGGTGCCGTTCCACGGCTCCGCCGCTTCAAAATACCCGCTGTGGCCCGATGGGCAGTACCACCTCGGCGGGTGGCGGGGGTCGCCCAGCACCTCCACCCCGACCGGCTGCCAGCAGCTGAAGACCGGGCAGAGTGTGCCCCGCACGGGCACCGCCCATGGAGCCGCCGCGCCCATGGGCTACGGCGTGTCTGTGCCGCCGCTGCTCATCGCACGCCTCTGATCTCTCCCACGGTCATTCGAAGGTAAACGTAGATTTGTAGAAAATCTTCTCCCGCAGAATCCGCACCGCTTCAAGTTCAGGCATAAACCGATAGCGATGACTGGCCAAGCGCCACTTGAAATACTTGGAGGCCGGCTTCACGAGCGCCCGCGCGGGCCAACGAATCCATGGGTTACGAAGACTGGTGACAACGTTGTCGAGAGAATTGGCCAAGATCGATAAATAGCTGATATTCCCGAGGTATCGGCGCTCTCTCCGGGGATACCACGGACTCTTTCTACCATCCAAATCGAACTCGTCGAAATTCCAGTTGGCCCACTCCTCCAGGCTCTGGGGGGGCTGGAGGCCATGTTTCAGGGCTAGGTGCCAGTCCGGGGTGCCTGGAAGCGGCGTGTATTGGGCCATCGTCTCCAACTCCGCCCGCGGGTTCTCCCGTTTCAGGCGGTAGCCGAGGTCGATCGTCTGGTCGATCTCCCCGAAGGTCTCCGTCGGGTAGCCAATCATGAGGGCGAAGGCCGGGGTGATGCCGTGGCGGGCGCATTTCCGGTTGGCCTCCAGGGTCTGCTCAACAGTAATTCCTTTTTGCATAAGATCCAGGATGCGCTGGCTCCCCGATTCCGCGCCGAATTTCAGGGTGTATGCTCCTGCTCGTTTCATGGTGGCAACTTCTTCTTCTGTGGCCTTACCGAACACATCACAGCGGGTGCCAGAAGTATAAAAAGCCCCATCAATTCCGGCCTTGATAATCCCTTCCATGATGGCATGTGAACGTTTTCTCTTGATATGGAATTCGTCGTCGCGCCACCACCAGCCATCTAATTTAAATCGTCTCACCGATGAAATCAGATCGTCCATCACGCGATCTACCGACTGGGCTCGCCACTTTCTTTCCCTGATACTAGCACTCGAGCAAAATGAACAATTATGAACGCTTATTCCCGCAGCAGAAAATTCGTGCGTCGGACACACCGACATATCCCATGTATTGAGAATTCCTGCTGGCGTCACAGACATTACTCTCGAATAAATTCGGCGGCGATCAAGAAGAACATGCCGAGGCTCAACAACTTTTAGGCGACTTCTGGATATGCCCTTTGCGTATCTCTTGGGGGAGAGGCCTTGATCACGCTTCGGACTACACCGTAAGAACCGCCCCTTATATCGCTCGTACCTTCGCGCAATCGGAATCACGGCCGTTGAACATCTCTGGCCGCCCTGCATCGTTGGACGGCTCCAACAGTTCTCTTCACACACAGACAGATGCCAGGTAAAAGGTTCAGACGTGGGATATTGACTGGGGCCGTTCTTCTGACTGCGGAGGCGCACCCCTCGTCCAATCCACAAGCACAAAGTCGCCAGCTCCCGAGCAAACCATTCAGATGTCGTGGTAATGATCCTATGATGTCCGGTTCGCGTATCAGATCCATCGGCCCAATAAAGGCCATCGATAAAAGCGTTGACAACGGATGTGGGCGAACGGCGAATCGCCAATGGAACACGACGCTTGTCTGCCGGGTTAATCCCGATCCTCTGAACAAAGAATTCCCGAATCACTCGTGAGTTGACAACAAGGCTCCACGCCTTTTGAGTAGAAGTCGCCACATTCAATGTGAGGGCAGTCACGCCAAAAACAGTGCGAATCTTTTCGCGCAGCAAAAGCTCCGTTTCCTTGGTTACAGCAAACCGAACAGTTGGGGATTTAGAATTCGGAATAGTCCCATCCCCGATGAGAAATCCGACAAGCCACGCAGTCTCTTCGTCAAGTAACGCTGGCAATTTAGGCGGTTGCCGTAGATGTCCCCTACGCTCCGTGACCACTGGAGGCGCAAGTTCCAGCCGCTCACTTATTGCGTTCATGTCGGCGTCGAATGTAACGTAGTCCCCGGCTTGAATCTTGCCAGCCGCTCGCCATTCCAGCCGCTCGCCATTGAGGACTCTAATCTGATGGTTCGCCGTCAGAGCAATAGATAATCCATTCTCCGCAAGAATGCGCAGACATTCTTGCTGTCCTTTGGAGGCAATGGGATTCTCTCCAAGCCATCCTACCCGATGATCGTGACCTTCAACACATCTGACGTTATGTGCATCCGCCATTTCCTCTGGATAAAACAATCCGTCAGCAGCACCAAACAATTGATCACCCGCAACGCAGTCGAAGGGACAACCCCGCGAGGTCTGCCCGATGTCCAGGACGCGCGCGCGGTCGCGGAGGTACATGTCCCGGTGGATGTATTTCTCGGGATCCACCAGCTCCCACGGCGTGGGCAGGAGCTCCTCGACGTTCAGCATGGGACGTGGCAGGGTCTTGACGGGCGTCGGGCCGTCCTTATACATGATGCCCGGCACGTGGCAGAGCGAGCGGTGCGCACCGAGGGCGTCGACGATGTCAAGAAGCGTATAATCGCCTTCGCCAATCGCCACAATATCAACCAACGGATGTGCGAGCGTCTGCTCAGGCATGACCGATGGATGGCAGCCGCCCAGAATAATGGGCACCTTGCCATCGGTTAATGTGCGGATCGTTTTGGCGAGTCCCAGCATGAACCAGACTTGCGTGCCTGTCATAGTCGAAAGACCAACAGCCATCAAGTCCGAAGAAATCAACGGTCGCAAGGTTTCTTCTGTGATGCGCTCCACCCGTTGATCTAGCAGCCTGACCGAATAGCCCGCCTTCAGCAACGGCGCAGCGACGGTTAACAGGGCATGCGGAGGACTGACGGTGGATCCGAGATCCAAGCCGCTTTTTGGCCACAAAAGGATTACGTGCGGTTTCTGGCCGTTACCGTTCGTGCGGATCAACATTGGCCTTCATGTGGGTGAAGACTTGGTAACGATGCAGCCACGCCGACCGGGCGATGACAGCGACGCACCCAACCGAGATGACCAGCGGAATCGAGAAAAAGCACAGAATAATGACGGCGAAGGTCCAGCCCCCAACCCACCACGCCCAGAAAATCAGCGCAAGACAGCCCAGGAACGTCCCCAGAAAGATGTAGGGCGGCTTGGGGCGCACCCCGAGGTCGCGGGTCGCCATGGCTCCTATCATGCGGCGGGCGGGCGGGCGGCGTCAAGAATTTGCTAACAACGACGAAAGTTGGGAAAAGGTAAACGCCGTCGCCCACAATGCCGCAATCCAGTCTCGGTCCAATAAGGTTGTCAGAATTCCAAAGCACCCTAGTATCACGCCAACGCTAGCCATCGTCACGACTTTCTCCTGAATACCTCCAAGACAATCCCATGATACGCCACCATCCCGGCGGGGGCGTAGTGGCGCTCCAGGAGGGCCAGCATCAGGGCGGCGGGGGCCTGCCAGCCGTAGCGGTCCACGCGGGCCACGAGACCGTCGCGCCAAAGGATTGCGTAGGGCCGAGGCTCACGCGCCAGCCAATCGGCAATGTCTGCGGTTCCCCACAGCCCGCTGCGCCTTAGCGTCGGAGCGTCTGGCGATCCTTGAAGCGTCTCCAAATGGTTCGCCGGCTGGATCGGCGGGCGGAGGCCCGCCAAATGCGGCGCGGTGGCGGGGCCGAAGAGGAACACGGGCGTCCCCCGCGGGATCAGGCGGGCGAGCTCCCGCCCGGCGCGCTCCGCCTCGAGGGCGGCGAGGCGCGCGGGATCGACCCGGAGCGGGAGGTTCGGCGGCGGCGACCACGCGGGGCCGATGAGGAGCGCCCCGGCCAAGACGACGGCGGCGACTGCCCGGCGGGGCAGGATTTTGCCCGCGGGGCAGTTTTCAGGCTGTGCGAGCAGCTGGGCGAACCGGGCGGCCAAGGGCATCGCCAAAAGACCCGCGAACGCTGGGAAGTAGCCCACGGCCACCTTCCACGAGAAGTTTACGACCATCAACTGGCTGGCGGCGAGCGCCAGGAACGCCCACAAGAGGACTTTGGCCTTCCGGTGGAGCGGCGGGTAGCCCAGGGGCCAGAGCGCCCAGCCCAGGAGCCCCAGGGCGATCCAGGCCTTGTAGGAGCGAAGGGCGAGGGCGGCGGCCCGCCCGATGCGCGTCCCCCAATCCGGCTCCATGGCGTTGGGCACCGACACCCACCCGTGGCCCGCCGCCCACCCGGCCAAGCCAGGGACGTAGGCCGCCATCTTGAGGACGCCCGGCCAGTAGGCGGCGAGGAAAACGGCTCCAGGGAGCGTCAGGGCCGCTAGGACGGGCCATCGCCTGTCCCGGGCCTCGATCATGGCCCATGCCCCCGCCAGCGGCACGCACAGCCCAAACTGGGGGCGGGTCAGGAAGAGTCCCCACGCGCAGAGGACGACCGCTTCGCGCCGCCAGCGCCAAGCGGAGGCCACTAGGAACCACGCCCCGAGGGCCACCCAGAAGAAGGCCAGCCCGTGGAAGGCGGCAACGCTGAAGTGCGCCATCAGGTACGCATTGGTGGCGAGCAGCAGGAGGGTCAGCGTCCCCGCGGGTTCGCCCAGGGCGCGGCGGCTTGTGAACCAGAGCACGAGGACGCCCGCCCACCCGGCGAGGAGCGAGAACGCGCGACCCGCCAGGACGGAAGGGCCGAAAAGGATCTGCGAAAGGCCGACGAGCCAATACGGCAGCGGCGTCCGGTGCCCTGACATCGAATCGGCATACAGGCCCAGTTCCCCGCGCACGATCAGCCAGCCGTGGTGGAGGTGAGCACCGTCGGAGTCCCCGTCGGTTAGGAGCGCCGCGGTATGGAAGGCGCCCTGTAGGACCAGCATGAGAAGTAGACTTGCGATGAAAAGCGATCTAGGCCCGGACGACACTTGCCTCCTCAATCATCTCGCACATTATATGCGCGCACAATAAGTGAAGTTCCTGCACCCGCGCTGTGTCATGCGAGGGCACGAGGATCGCGTGGCGGGCCAAGGAAGCCAGCGTGTTCGGCCCCGCGCCCGTCAGGGCGACCAAGAGCGCCCCGACCTTGAGTGCCGCGCGGGCCGCTTCCAGAACCGCGGGGCTTTCCCCGCTGGTGGACAGCGCCACCACGGCGTCCCCCGGCCCCGCCAGGGCCAGGACGGGGCGCGCCAACGCCTGCTCCCAGCCGAGGTCGTTGGCGGCGGCCGTCAGGATGGCCGGGTCGGTCACCGCCAGCCCCGGCAAGGGGCGGCGGGTCTCCCGGAAGCGCACCACGAGCTCGGCGGCCAAGTGCTGGGCCATCGCCGCCGAGCCCCCGCAGCCGAGGAACAGGATCTTGCCGCCGGCGGCCACGACCTTCGCCAACACGGCTCCCGCTTCCGCGATTTGATCTTCCAAGGCGTAGAGGTCGCGGCAGACTTCGATATGCTCGCGCAGGCGGCGGGTGACGATCCCCAAGGCAGGGTTCACCGCCGCCACGCCTCTTCGGCGACCAACCACGCCATGGCCAAGCCGACGCGGACATGGTTGATGCGACTCTCTGGAAGGAAGACGCCAGGCCGGCCATGCCCGATGCGTGCGGGTTCGTCGCCAGGGAGTTCGGCCAACACACACCCCGCTTTCGCCGCCCGAATGGAGAGCATCGGCTCCCAAGAGACGTACCGCCCGACGAACCGCTCCCACGCGGGCGACCGCTCCTCAAGGAGGCCCAACCGCTCCGGCAACTCCCGCCGGTAGGCCCGGAAGAGGACGAGGGCGTCAGTGTAGTGCCCGTTGAATAGCCGGTTAATCCAATGGGTGAAGAAGCGATTCGCCGCCCGGGTCAGCGGGGTATCGTCGTCGGAGCGGGCCCAGTCCAGGTAGCGGGAGACGATGACCATGTCGGGCGCGGGGCGGGCGGCCATGGCTGAGAGGAGAGGGACGATGCGCGCGGGGTCGGAATTGCCGTCCGGGGAGAACGTCACCAAGACGTCCCCCCGCACCTTGTTCCACGCCTCCTGGAGCGCCGCCCGCATGCCGGGGCGCCGCTGGATCAGCACCTCGTAGCCCTGGCGGATGCACCACTCGACCGAGCCGTCCGTGGAGCCGCCGTCCACCACGAGAATCTGGTCGAGAACCGGCACGCGGGGCATGACGGCTTTCAGGCCGCGGAGCTCGTTCAGGATGGGAACGACGAGCGTGGCGGTCATAAGAGCGCCCCCTGAGCCGTCCGCTTCGCCGCCATCGCCAGGTATTCCGACTTCAGTTCCACGCCCACCCCGATCCGCCCGAGATTCTGGGCGACCAGGCCGACGGTGCCCGCGCCGGCGAACGGGTCGAGGACGATGCACGGGCGGGTCGCCGGAGGCTCCCATGTAGGCACCGTCACGCGGGCAAGCCAGCCGTGCTTAATCCAGACCTCCAGAAGGCCCTCCGGGATGGGCCGGGCCCCCGAGGTATCCACCCGCACATAGTGGGCGAACGCTGCGCCGGCCTCCGTTTCCATCGTAGCCCGGTGCGGCGAAGCCCGGAGTTGTTGGGCATACCGACGTTGCTCATAGCGGGTGATAGGCCGCCGACCCTCATCCTCAGCCCGGGGCCGGTTGAAACCCTTCCGCCCTGTCGTCAGCGTCGGATCGTCGTCCCGCTCGTCGCCGCCGAGCGGGCTCTCGATGATTTCCAAATCGTCCGACTCCATGCCGTCTGGTGCCCCGCAGTCGCAGGTCGGGCGCCAGCCGAGGGTTACAGCAGCATCATTAGCCGATTCCACTTCGCCGAGTTGCAAGGACGGCAAGCCGCCACGATGTTGCCCGCGTCGTGTCTCCCGCTCTTCGTCAGGGGGATCACATGATCTATGGTGGGCCGACGTTTCTGTGTGAATCGTTTGCGGCAGTAGAAGCAACGATGCTTTTGATTCGAGAGGATCGCTCGCCAATCTTGTTGGGTGAACTTCCCCTCTGCCCCCATGAGACGCGCCCGCCTCCGATTGACTCTGAGCCGTCCTGTAATTTTGCCTCTCTCTGTTTTTGAGTAGACTTTCTGTCGTTCGGCCCTGCGGAGTTTCGCCTCTGGGTGATTCCTGTAGTACCTCTGACTCCCGGCCAACATTTTCGCCCGGCCCGGCCCGGCCTGATAAAGGCGCTTGCGTTCCGCTATTTTCTTCCGGTTCCGTTCCCGGCTGAGCTTCGTCGCCCGGTGCCGTTCCTCGATTCTCTCCGTCCATCTCTTGCGACCCAGGGCATTGTCGCATTGACGACAACTCGGCCTGCGCCCGCTCTTCAGATGAGCCGCTCGATGAAACTCCTCCAACGGTTTCTGCTCTTGGCATTTGGTGCAAAACCGACTCTCCATGCTTGATATTATACGCGCTTTCTCCTTGCTTGTCACGTCTCCACGGCGCCCCGCACGTCGCGCACGCCCCGCGCTCGGAGGTGCCCGCGAGGATACAGGGCGTCACCAGCGCGGGCGGGAACGTGGCGAAGTGGGCTTCGGCGAAGGGGGCCGGATTTATAGTCCAAACCGTCCGCACGTTCCGGCCGAGCGGAGGGAAGGCGTTCGGTTCGCCGGGCTCGGGGGCCTGGCGACGGCCGCCCGCATAGGGCGTGTCCTTCGTCTTGTCGCGGAATTCCCTGGCGATAGGAGCCTCAGCGTTGTCGTATCGTCCGATCAGATTCGACTGCTCATGGGCGCTGTTCCAGCCCGCCGGAAGCCGCTTATACTTGGCAAAGTTCTCCAGCGCGCGCCGGGCCGAGCGGTTCGGATTGACGCCAGCCGCACCATAGTCCTTCTCGCCCCCATGCTGCTCGTCGAAGGTCGGCTGGTTGATGCGCTGGATCGAGGACTCGGCCAATGGCTCTCGGATGGCGTCGAAGTCGCTGAAGTAGCGTGCGGACTTCGTGAGCATAAAAAGGTACTCGTGACTCTTGGTCGGACGGTCGCGGATACTCTCCGGCATCACGGACCCCGACCAGGGCGGGCAGAACGAGAGGCCCTTGGCCCAGATGATGTCGGACCGGAGCCACCACCCGTCCGCTTGGAGCGCAAAGGCGACACGCCAAGGTATTCCCGCGAGTTGCTTTGCCGCGATTGTTTGAGCGCCGCGCATCCCTTCGAGGCCGTGGCTCGCGTTCTTTGTCTGGAGAACTTGAGCCCCGCCGCCTGCCCCATAGCAGTCCCCCAGGTTCAGCCACACCGTCCCATCATCTCGCAACACGCGCCGAAGTTCCCTGAAGACCGCGACTAAATGACAGACATAGCACGAGGAACAAAGTGCAGGCTCAAAGAAATCCAGCAGGTCAGGAGGAATGCTTGTTCTCGGAATGGACTTGACTTTAGGTGTATCTTGAGGTAGCATTTTTAAGTATGAAGGCGCTGACGGACGAACAGCGGAAGAAGAAGCGCCAGTACGATAGGCGCTACTATCTTGCTCACAGGAAAGAACTCATCCAGTACGCCAACGAGTACGCCAAACGCTGGAATAAAAAGCATCCAGACAAAAGGAAAGCCATTGTTCTTAGGCATCGGCGAAGGGTGCGCCACGAGGCTCTTCAAGCCTATGGCGGAAAGTGTCAGTGCTGCGGTCTTCGAGATGAACCGTTTTTGAGTATCGACCACCCAAACAATGATGGCTCCAAGCACAGGCGCGAAAACAAACTCGGCGGGGCTGGATACCATCTCTATCGCTGGCTTCGTGCTCGACATTGGCCCAAGATTGTCCGAGTTCTCTGTTACAACTGTAACCTTGGTCGCCATTTCAACGGCGGTGTTTGCCCCCATCAAATCAGCCCCGCTTCTCGCAATCGCTGAATGACCACCGCTCGATCCTTCTCTGAAATATCATCGCGTAGTCTCATCATTGGTCGCCCGCAGTCGGGGGTGGGTTCGAGGCCCAGGGAGCCGCGCCAGGCGGGGCAGCGGAGGCAGAACTGGCCGCTGGCGACCGTGCCTTTCCCTGCTTCGGCCAAGCCGGGCGTCCGAGTTTCCGGCGCGCCCGTTCCTGTTTTGGCTAGCCCGCTATCGGGGTTCCCTGAACGACCAGGAAGAGACAATCCCCACTTATGCTCGCACCCACCCGGCTCATCCCACACGAGCGGCGGCAGGCCGTAGTCCCTAAAGACCCCAGTACGGGGGAGAAGTCACCACCGTCTGGATTACCTTGTCGGAAAGTGGTAGATGGCGGGCGTCGCCTTGGATGAAAAGCGCGAGTGGTCTCATCAATCCGCCCCGTAATGCGCGATCTCGCTCCCTCGCCCCGCGAACCGCACCGGCACCGTCACCATGCCCTCCACCGCCCGTAGGATCGGTCCCCAGCGGTCGGGTTCGGCAAAGACAAGAAGGAAGCCGCCGCCGCCCGCGCCCAAGAGCTTTACCGCCTCTGCCCCCTCCCACTGGAGGCGTAGACAGAGATCCGCGATCTCCCGCGTGACGATCCCCGCCGCGAGGCTCTGTTTCTCCCGCCACGCCGCCTCCAGGAGCGCACCGAACCCGGCCCAATCGGCGGCGGCGAGGCATGCCATCCCCTGGCGCGGCATCTCCTGGATGCGGGCGAGGGCCGCCGAATTCTGCCCCGCGGGCAGATTCGGGGCCGCTCCGTCCGGCCGCGGCCCGGTGTAGACTAGGAGGAGCCGTTCCTCGAACGCCCGCAGGATCTCGGGAGCGAGCGGCACCGGATCGGCCCGCCACGCCCCGCCGGGCTCCCAGGTGATGAGCCGGAGGCCCCCCAGGGCGCAGAGCAGTTGATCCTGGCAACCAACGGGTTCAAAAAGAACATCGCGCTCAAGCCGCGTGGCCTCCTCGGCCAGCCGCTCGGGCCCAACGAATTCCCCCTTGAGCGCGTGGAGCGCGTGGAGCAGGCCCACGGCGAAGGCCGAGGACGACCCGACGCCCGAGCGCGCGGGCAAATCCCCGTCATGGTGGATCTCCACGCCATCCTCGATGTCCAGCATCTCGAGGGCCGCCCGCACCGCCGGGTGCTCGATCTCCGAGCGATCCTTCACGAGTTCGATCTTCGACCAGACGATGCGGCTTTTATGCGGGAAGAACGGCGGGAGCCAGCGGGCTGAGACGTGGCAGTAGCGGTTGATCGTGCCCGCGAGGACCGCGCCGCCGTGCTCACGGAACCATTCAGGAAAATCCGATCCTCCGCCGAATAAACTGAGGCGGTACGCGGTGCGTGAGACGATCACGGATTCACGTACTCCTTGGTCTGGTCGCCTGCGGGCCGTCTTCGGCCGCTTGCGGGATGCCGACTCCAGCCAAGCGGTTCACCATTTCCGTTCCAACCTTCTAGGGCGGCGACCGCCGCTTCTGGCGTGTCATATCACCATTCGTCCGTCGCAACCGGACTACCCGCTGGCCCCACCAGAAGGCGCGCCCGCCCATATGTCAACGGGTAAACCGTGACATCGCGTCCATCGCCAAGGTCTTTCCACGCCAGCGACCCCAGTCTTTCAGCTGCCAAGGATCTTCCTCTTGGGCGGCCCCGCCGCCACCATCTGGAGGATGTCCGTCACTGCCGCCTGGCCGAATGTCTCCTGCATCATGGCCAGATACTCCGGGTCGCCGAAGTAGCGCAAGAACGCCATGTCACGGAAGCGGAGCACCTCTGCGGGCGTCAGGCCCGCCGGGGCGAAGGGCACGCACTCGTAGCCAAGCGGGGCGTATCCCGCCCACGTGTCGGGCAAGCACAGCTTCTTCTCTATCGCATCCCGGTAGAGCTGGCTGCCGGGGAACGCCATGGCCGGGTAGAAATTGGCCCATTCGCACTTGAGTTCTAAAGCCAAATCCAACGTCTCTTGCATTGAGTCTGCCGTTTCGCCTTCAAGACCAAAGATGTAATTTCCCACGACAAACATCCCAGCATCTTGAATCTGCCGGACTGTTTTTACGATCTGGGCATCCGAAAAATTCTTGTCTTGGCCGTCTCTTACTGTCGATTTCGCTGCCTCTATTCCCAACGCAAGCCACCTAAATCCAGCGCGGCGCATCTTATCCAAGAGTTCTGGCCACTTGACCGTATCGATCCGGCTATATCCCCAGATGTTCAGGTGATCGCCCAACCCGCGTGCAAGAATTTCATCACAGAGACCTTCAACGTGGCGACGGTTGAGAACCAGCATCTCGTCGGAGAACTTGAGATTGGTCACGCCGTAATCCTCCACAAGCGCTTCGACTTGCTCGCCAACCGTCGCGCACGACCACATGCGATAAGTGTTGACCTCTGGCGCGAAACCTAGCGCACTCTCGCCGGATTTAAACGGCGATTGGATGCAGCAGAACTGGCAGCGGAAGCTACAGCCCAAAGAAGTATAGAGCGCAGCAAAGGGAACCCGCCCATCAGCCCATCCGAGCGAAGCCCAGTTGTGATTGCGATATTCCCTCATCGGCAGAAGTCCCCAGTCCACGCCCGGCATCTCTCCATCCAAATCCTTGACCAACGGCGCGGGCGCGTTCCGCACGACCCGCCCGCGATCCCCCCACCACCAAAGGCCCGGCACCGTGGCGGGGTCGGCGACGCCTCCGTGAAGGAGCGCCGCCAGCGTGTACGGCCCCTCACCTTCGATCACGTAGTCCACGGTCTCCTCCCGGAGCGTCCGCTCGGGCAGGGCGGAGGGGTGGCCCCCGAGGATCGCGGTCGGAACCTGCGGGACGGCGGCCCGGATCGCCTCAAGCGCCGCGCGCGCCGCCGGCATCGTCTGGGTCGAGGCGGAGGGCTGATGGCCGTAGGCAACGACGCACGCCAGGCGCGGGCGGGCGTCCGAGACACTCTGGCCAATTTGCACCGGCGACAGATCCAGCGCGTGGGCGTCAAGGATCTCCACGCCGTAGCCCTTGTTCAGGAGGAACGTCGCCAGGAGGCCCGCCCACACGGGCGGCTCCACGGCGGCGAAACGGGCCAAAAGGCCGTAGGCCGATTCCCGTGAATTCGGCTGGATCAGAAGGCAGTCCATGCCTAGCGCCATGTCCGATGCTTTTCCGCCACCCATTCCAGCCCATCGTATTCTTCAACGTCATATTCAATTCCGTCTGGAATTTCTATGATGGCGAGTGCCGCGCAATGTCCGTTAGCCTTTTTGCCGAGTTCTTCCACAACTCGAATTAGCAAAGGATCACTTCGGTTTCCAGGTTTTGAATCCACGGAACGCTGTACGTATAGCTCATTATGCGCATGTCTTTCATCGAGATTCATTTCGTGCCATGGTTTTGACTGGGCCAGCACGTCATTGGGATTCGGAACATCAAAGGCATGCCACAAAAGTTCTTTTTTCGAATGCGACGTCGGTACATACCGACCAAGTTCTGCGCTTCTATCTGAAAACTCCTGCGTAAAAAGGTAGCATGGGCGCCCTTGCAACTCCGCCATGCGTTTGACGGCTTCCTTTGAAAGACCGAACCCGCCATAACATCTATTAATCACCACTTTCATTCTGCCATCCTCCACATTCAAACATTCGCATATGCCGACCTGCCGCTCAGGATGCGGTAACACTTGAGCAATTCCTCAATCCCTTCCTCCAGCGTCCGCTCGGCCTTCCATCCCTCGCCCAAGGCGCGGGTCGTGTCCACGGCATAATCCCGCTGATCGGGGTCGCGCCCGGCGTCGGAGTCGAACCAGCGGAAATGGGGCACCTGCCGGTGGATCACGTGGCACAGATCCCGTTTGGTCGGGCTCGATTCGGCCAGATTGTAGACCTGGTGATCCAGGGCCCCCTCGGCGAGCCGCCCCAACGCCCACAGGATCGCCCCGGCGGCGTCCCGGACGTGGAGCACCGAGCGCCGGAACTGCCCTTCGTAGAGCACGAGCCACCCGTCGGTCGCCGCCCGCCACGTGAAGTCGTTCACGAGGAGGTCGGTGCGCATCCTGGGGCTCGGCCCGAACAGGGTGGCGAACCGGAGGCTGACCGTCCCCTCAGCCTGGAGAACCACATCCTCGGCGGCGACCTTGAGGCGCCCGTACAGGGACAACGGGCGCAGCGGGGCGTCCTCATCGCAGCTTTTGCCCGGCGGGCAGTTCCCGTAGCCGCTGTTTGTCATCGGAAACACGACCAGCTGCTCCTTGGATCGGCAGCGCATCAGGAGGCGGATCGCCTCCAGGTTCACGCTCTGGGCGGCCGTCTGGTCGCGGGCGCAAGCGGGTGCCCCCACGATGGCGGCCAGGGGGATCACGGCGTCCTGGGCGGCCAAGGCCCGCCGGAGCCCCGCCATGTGGCGCACGTCGTCCCGGATGATCTCGAGGCCGGGATGCCCGCAGAGGTCGAGGAACGGGACTTGACCGTAGAGGAAATTGTCCAGCACCGTCACCCGGTGATCCGCATTCAAGAGCATGGGGATGAGGATGCTCCCTAAGTAGCCAGCACCACCCGTCACGAGGACGCGCATGACAGTCACATGGGAATGTAGAAACACCAGTGGTCACCACCGTACTTGTGGGGCGGTGGGTGACCCCGCTTTTTCACACACGAATGACGTCCATGCTTCGGGCACTCCTGCCAAGATCGGCACTTCACGGCTTTACTTTTAGAACCGTCTCGCATATAAAGTCCACATCTCCCTCTGCTAAGTGCGGCCCATTGACCAACTGAAACCCTCGCCGCCCGATCTCATCCGCCATCGGGCACTGGTCGGCCTGGTAGGCGTTGGCGACGAACGGCTGACGGGCGAGGTTGCCGCCGCCGATGGGGCGCGTCTCAATGCCCGCCTGCCCGAGCGCATAGGCCACCTTCGCCCGGTGCTCGGGCGAAGCCGCTAGGACGCCCACCGCGATGGAGCACACTTGGTCGCCCTCGGCCGGCCGCTGGATCTGGAAGTGCTCGGCTCCGGCGAGATTCTTTCGATAGCGGGCATCGTTCGCCACCCGGCGGGCCACCATCTGGTCGATCCGAGACATCTGGCGGAGGCCCAAGAAAGCCTGGAGCTCCGTCGGGCGGACGTTCATCCCCGGCAGGTAGAAGGTGAACTTCCGGTCGAAATCCCACCGGCCGGGTGCTTTATCCCGCCACCAGACGGCCTCGTGGGCCGGGTCAAGGTCGGCGGCCCACCCATGCGCCCGGAGCATCCGCAGGACGCTATCGAGGATCGGCTCGTCCGTCACGACCATGCCGCCTTCGATCGTCGAGAGCTGGTGGGCGAAGTAGAAGGAAAACGACGCCATCGTGCCGAACATCCCGCACTTCCAGCCATCGCGGGTCGAGCCAAGAGCGGCACACGCATCCTCCAGCAAGACCCCATCGCTGATCGCCCCAGCCGCGCACGGCACCCCGAGGGTATGCACACAGATGGCCGCCTGTTCTTGATACGCGACGACCCGCATCCCCCAGGTGTCCTTTTCGACATCCTTCCATTCAAGATCGTAGCCGAGCGCCTTTGCTGGCGACACCGTCGTCGCCCACCCGATGGCGGGCACCTGGAGGGTCCGAACGTTGGGCCGCCAGTGGCGGAGCGCCAGCGTCATGAGCCAATTGGCGGAGGACCCCGAGTTGACGAACACGGCATGCTTCCGCCCGAGCCACGCGGCGAACTCCTCCTCGAAGCGTCGGGTCAAGGAACCCATCGTCAGTTTTGCCGGCCCGCCCCGCAGCCAATCGGCCAGGGCGTCGAGGTCGGCCTGGGGGATGGCGTCGGGGGCGGCGAGGGGGTACTTCATGCGAGATATTTTTCGAGATGTTCTATGAGCAGCACGGACCCCTCACCTGCGAGAGCCTGCTGATAGCATGGCAACACCTCTTCGGCGGCCATAAGCTCGACGACTGCAACGGTCTTCAACATCAAGCGGAATGCCGCCGTATGGTTCTGAGTATGTTGCGGGCCTGCGTCTAGCGGGATTTGGGGACCGACGCCTGTCCGAATGATCACCTTGGGGCGGAAATCGCCCATGAGCGGGAGCTTATCGAGATGATTCACCAACTGGTTCGCCGCCAGCAAGAGGAAGTCCCACCGCGGATAAACCGATATTGGAATGAAGCCCTTGAGTGCCAACCCGGTACAGAATCCCATTTGGAAATCCTCTGCGACGGGGAGTTCGATGCGCTTCTCCATCGGGACACCTTGAAGGGTCGGAAACATCATCTGCCCGCTGAACCGCATGCCTTGGCCCACGAAGAGGGTGCGAGGATGCTCGGCGAGGCGCATCATCGCCGCGGTGAGGGCTTCCTTATAGGTCAAAAATTGACCCACTTCCCGATGTTCGAATGCGGCCACGTGCGGGCGTAGGTGTACCGGCGCACCCGCGGGCTGAGAGAAACCGGAACTTTGCCCCAGCATTCCAGCGTCGGGCTGTCGGTGGAAAAGCCGTTGTCTTCCACGACGAAGTGAACCGGCAGGTCTTGACCATCGGCATATTGGACCGCTTCGTGAAACGCGCCCGTTGTCGCGGCCATGTCGCCGACAAATACCCAGACATGGCGGGTCTCCCCCAGCCGCTGGAGCGCCGCCGCCACGCCGACCGCGATGGGCAGCATGCCCCCCACGATTGCGGATGACAGGAAGCAGTGCTGGGGACTCGACAGGAACATGCTTCTCCCGGCGTGAATCTGCGCCCGCACCCAGTCGGCAGGAAGCCCGTGGAGGAGCGCGTGAAAATGGTTCCGATACGTCGAGAACACCCAATCTTCGGGAGCAATGTCCTGAAAAATCTCAATGAGCTGAGTTTCGTTTCCCCCTGAGAGATGCACGGGGGCCCGGATGTTCGCGGCCTCGAAATCTGCCGCAATCGTCTCCTCAAATGTTCGCAACATCTCAGCGGTCATCATGCGGATGCCTCGGCGGCATTTTTGCCCGCGCCGGGCAAAACCCCAAAGACGTACCATTCATACGTCCACTTGACCCCATCCCGCAGGAGGGTCACTGGCCACCGCCGCCCAAGAATCTCCTTGACTGCGGCACCCTCTGGCCCCACGCCATCCCACCGGATGCGCCCCGCGTAGCCCACGGCCTCGGCGACCGTTGCCGCCGCTTCGCCGAGCGGTATAGCGCCTTGCCCGGCCACGTTCAAGAGCGGCGCCCACTGCCGGAACGCGGGCGACCGCATGACCTCGATGGCCGCGCCCGCCACATCCTCCACGTAGAGGAACTGCCGCCGCTGGCCGCCCGACCCCCAGAACGTCACCTCGGGGGCGCCCGCGACCTTGGCGTCGTGGAGTTTGCGTATCATCGCCGCTAGAACGTGGCCATCCTTCGAGAAATCGTCGCCAGGACCGTACACGGTCGGTGGACAAAGCGCCAAGAACTCCGTGCCGTGCTGCTGGTTGTACGCGCGGGTCAGCTCGATCCCCGCCAGGGTCGCCGCTGCGAAGGCGCGGCTCGTCAGCTCGAGCGGCCCCGCCCAGAGGTCCGCCTCCGTGGCGGGGCGATCCAGTACCGGGTAGACGCACGCGCACGCGAACCAGATCAGCCGCCGGACACGGCGCATATGCGCCGCCCGGAATACGTGGGTCAGGAGTCGCAGCGTGTCGCTGGCGAGCTCCGCTGGTACGCGAAGGTTCTTCTGGATGCCGCCCCCGACCCCAGCGGCCAAGAACACGTACTCCGCGTCGCCCAGCGTCGCCAAGGCGCCGCTCAGGCTATTGATCCGCCCCGGCGCGTGGCGCGGCGCATAGCCCAGCTGCGCGAGCTTCAGGTGGAGCGCCCCGCCGACCAGCCCCCGGTGGCCGAGGACGAGGATACGGCTATCTTTTTCCATTCTGCAATTCCCACCGAATGTCGCGCAAGAGCTTCTCGATCGCCTCAAAGCGTTCAAGAGACTTGACTTTCCACGGATCCATAAGCATTGCCAACTCATAATCGGCGCGAACCGCCCCGTGCTGATACAGGAACCGCCCCCAGATTATGCCTAGTGATTCAACAAGAACCGGGATCACTATTGCGATGGAAATGGCCATCCAGCTGTCTACGCCGAGAAACTTTGCGAATCCACCACCCATTGCCGCAGGTGTAATCCATGCCCGTATCATTTCAATCCATTGCTGTCCCTTACCGCGGTAGTAGTTTAGGTGACCCAGCCACTTCATATGTGCGACCAGTGATGACCGGAACAAATTCTGCTCGTACCAGCCAAAGACACGCCGAATAGCCGAGAAAGACTAATGAGCGTAGCACCGCTTGCTCGCAAGTTGCGCATTGCCAAAACACTCGCTGCGGTCAGCTTCGCCTGACCATTTCGCTCGCCAATGGGGCTTCGCCCTTTTGCTTTTGTGTCCCGGTTATTGTCGCCCCGCGTCCCCAACCATAGATGGGTAGGATTGACACAGCAGCGCAAGTCGCACTTATGTAATACGCATTGGCCAGCGGGGATGGACCCGACAAACATTTCATAGGACACCCGGTGGACAAGATAAGTGCGTCGTCGTCGTCCAGGAAAGTGGCAGTTGCCGTATCCACTCGTCTGCCTTGCGCCCATCCAAATCCAGCAGCCACTCATGGGTTCAAATTCGACTTCTGAAAGGAATGCCTCTTCGGAATATTTCACGGCATCACGACCCGCGTCCGTTCCGGCTGGACAAATTCATATTGGACGTCAGCGAGCAACATTTCCCCCCCCCGCACCCGCTCCATCGGCACCGCCGTCAACCGGAGGGTCGCCCCGCCCGAGAACTCGAAGTCGAGCGCTTCCCCGCCAGCCTCCGTCGGGACGCGGTGATGCACCACGTTCTTGACCATGGCCCCCTCCACCCGCTCCTGGAGGGCGTCCGGCGGGCCAAGGGCCGGGTCGCGCGCCCGCCCCCCCGAGAGCACCCGCAACGTCTCCGGCAAAACGACGCGCGGCGGATCCAAACGCCGGAAGAAGAGGCGCGCCGAGAAGCGCGAGTACCGGTCGCGCCCCGCCCACACGATGAGCTTGGCCCCGTCCGTGAGCTCAAACGCCAGCCCGCGCGACCCCGTGGGGCCGACGTCGTCGAGGTAATGGAGCATGGCCACTTGGTGCCCTTCGAGCATCTCCTGGAGGTAGGTGCGCGGGAGACCATGCTCGATGGGCTTGAAGCCGCCAGGGGGGATGAAGTCGCCATCACGGGTTGGGGCCACGACCTTCCCCTTTCAGCGCGGCGATGGCGGCGGCGATGGTATCCGCGCCACCTTCTCGTCGTGCGATCTTCTCCGCCTCCTCCAGCGCCTCGCGCATAGCGGCGGCGATGTAAAGGTGAA
>ERZ1292623.100-Hain-H51-01um-R1-100-length-93594-cov-7_pt3 | contig 23122 bp, 26 predicted proteins | sample MGYA00564398_ERZ1292623 | MGnify/ENA primary metagenome ERZ1292623 (study PRJEB36523, sample SAMEA6512633) | groundwater metagenome | collected 2019-01-07 | study: AquaDiva: Metagenomics assemblies of 32 groundwater samples | reverse complement strand
TTTTTGGCACGTACCCAAAAGCAATACCATCCCCGTCGTAGCCACGATCGTAGCCATCGACAACCAACCTAACAGCACCCCTGCCGGAATCCAGAGCGGAAACTCTTGTTTCTATATTTTCAACAGATTCTAAACCATAAACAACTGGATTTAATCTATGTTTTCCTGCTACTTCTGCTAATTTGTCTGCTCCTTCTTCTCCTACTAATCCTATTACAAACTGATTTTTTCTTAGTTCTTCTGGAGTCATTTCTCCTAATTTAAAACCAAAAGGAACAAATCTTACAGAAGGCTCATTTTGTTCTAGTTTTTTTACTAATTCTGATCTTTCTAAATAAGGCTTTTCATCTTTTACTTCTGTATTATCTTTAAAATAAGCTCCCTCTTTAGGAATATATAAAATTCTTGTAAATCCCCATAACCATCCTTTTTTCATTAAGCCTACTATTTCTTGAGAATATCTGTCTTTTGAATTAAAAGCTGTATTTACTAAAGAGGCTGTCTGAGCTAGAGTTGGTTTAAGTAACTTAGGTTTTGCTTGATCTATTAAGTTTCCAACTTCAGAATAAGTTCCTGGACCAAAATAAGGATGAATAAAAGTTAAGTCTTCTCCGTTATGAGTAACTGTTAATTTAGTTCTTCCTTCTTCAACTCTCATTTCGTCTGTCTGGGTTTTCATAGCAAATTTAGTATTTTACTTATTTATAAATCTTTCTATTTGTTACTATCTATAAGTAATTAAGGAATTCTTTCTGTTTTTTTGGATATTTTAATTACTGCTGGCTTTGGTTTTTGTTCCAGTTTTTTTTCAAGAACGATTTTTCCTTTTAAAGAAGAAAATATTTTTTCAAGATCTTCATCAGAAGCTTTTTTTCTTGGGAAATTTAAATTTAATTTATCATTATCATATCTTGGAATGATTTCAACAACTAAATGAGGGATTATCTGGCCTGCTGCTGAACCATTTGAAACTAAAAGATTTGTTCCATGCGCTTTTAATGTTTCAAAAAGAGCAGATGAAATTTTATTTGCTGCATTGAATAAGTTACTAACATCATTTAATTGAGCTAAGATTGAGATGTGTTTTTTTGGGAAGACTATAGTATGGCCTAAAGAAGCAGGATTTATTTCCAAGGCAGCTATTAATTCATTATCTTCGTAAATCTTTTTTGCCTTTATTTTCCCTTCTACAATCAAACAATAAGGACATTGAGAAGCTCCTTGAGATTGTTTTAAAGCATTTAACTGCTCAGGAGAAAGTGTTTTCAAGAAAGACGGGAGAACTTTTTTCTGCTCTTCTTCTGACAATTGAGAAATCTTGTTTAATTCTTCAATCTGCTCTTCTGTGAAAATTGATTCATCCATTTTAACCTTTTAACCCTTTTAAGAAAAGCGTTAGCGGAAAACAAAAAGCTTAACCAAAAAAGCTTAGATTAGGGCTCTCCTTACTTCTGTTGTTTCTACGCTTTCAACTTCCTTTATTTTACCTAGAGATTCCTCCAATGGATCCAGGTTTGACTTTGATTCATCTGAAAAAAAGGATATTTTCAGGGCTTTTATTCCAAAAGCTATCGGCTCTTGTTCTATTCTGCCAATCTGGCCACCGAATTTCTTAATTTCTTCAACTGCCTTTTCTTCTATTTTCTTTAAATCTGTTTCTGGACTGGAGGGCATTAATTTTATTGTCACTATTACTTGTGCCATTTTTTAGTTAGGTCCTGTGAACGAACATGAAGAACAAGCGTATTTTGCTGCTAATTCCCTGCATTTAAAGCATCTTACTATTTTTGATTTATTACAGTTAGGACAGGAAAACTCTACAGATCCTTTTAAGTTCGCTATGTTTGTTTTGCAGCTTGTACATACTTTCTTTTCTACCATGGATTTTTGGCAGGAATAAATATTTATAAAGCTTTTGTAACCCTTTTAAGAAAAGCGTTTGCTGAAAAAACTAAGGGCCTATAGTTTAGCCTGGATATAAGGATTGCATCCTTATCAACCTGCAAAACCAGAAAGAACATGAGATTGCGGATCTCAGAATCCGAGGTTCAAATCCTCGTAGGCCCGTTTTTTATAATTACTTTTTTAGGTGTTGATTTTATAACAGAATCAATAAATTTTTTTTGATCTGAGCTTCATTTTTCATTAGGCGTTTTTTTTATCCAATTAGCATAGAAACGGACAAATTCTAATCTGCTTCTAAAATTCTGTTCCTTAAATCTTTCAAGCTCTTTCAAATTTATTTTTGGAAGTTTCATTTTTACTTTTTATTTTAAAGTTTTTTACGGCAATTTCTAAAACTTGCTTTTTACGTCCTATTGTAAATCCAATTTTATCTGAGAAATTCTTTATATCTTGATATTTTGCAGATTTTAGTTTGATAAAGTCTTTTTGGGGGTATAAAGGTTTAAGATCTATATCAAAATCTTTTTTTAACATTTCTCTAACATTTAACAAGGGATTTATATTTCCAGAACAAACAGATAAATAAGCTCCGCTTGATTTTCTTAAAGATATTGTTCCTTCAGAATCAAATAGCCCTCTTATAAAAGCAGACTTAATCTCTAAATTAGAATCTAAAATCTCTTTTGGTACAGTCCATTCTTTTGTTTTAAAAGACTCAGCATACCTAAATAAATCCTTTACAACTAATTTGGATGTTAAATTTATTGAAAATCTAGGTTTAGGCGTGTTTGTGTAGTTTGTTGGTTTTACTTTTCTTAAGTTCTTACTTGGGGTAAGTTTATAAATAACTTGCAAACAATTCCTAAATTCATCTGCAAAGTCTTCATCACAGACATCTAACCCCACTAAGAACCCATAACCGGATTTATGAACTCTTATATATCCATCACCACAAAGAACTCCTAAAACGTAAGCTTTTTCTTTTGTTAGTAGTTTACTTTCTTCTGGGATCTTATGAATTATTTTCTCTTGAAAAGGTTTTTTGTTATAATATATCCAATCGTAAAGAGTATTGTACTTTATTTCTCTGCCTTTGTTAAACAAAAAAGAATAAATTTGAGTCGGATTTAGTCCCGACTTTTTTAATGCAATTACCTCATTATATTCTTCTAGTGAATGAAGTTTATAGTTGTTATTCAACATCCCTAATTCCTTCTTCTGTTACCCTAAATGCACATTCTGAATCTGGAATATGTGGGGCATCTATAACTCTAGCAACTCTTGTTCCTTTTTTACCTTTTCTTACGTAAATCCTTACATTAGAAGCATGAGCGACAATGTGCCCTCCAACAGCTGTTGTTGGATCTCCAAAGAAGACTGCTGGATTCGCCATGACTTGATTTGTTACGTAAACTACAATACTATAAGTCTCTGCCAATTTTAACAAATCATGCATATGTTTATTTAACTTCTGTTGCCGATCGCTTAAGGTTCCTCTACCAACAAATTCACTTCTAAAATGACTCATTAAAGAATCTAAGACAACAAGTTTTATAGGTAATCGATCATTTTTAATGAGATCCTCGATTTTTTGAATAATCAACATTTGATGATCTGAATTAAATGCCCTTATAAATTTTATATTGTCGAGAACTTTTTTTGAATCTAATCCTAATGCTTCTGCCATTTTCTTTATTCGCTCTGGTCGAGCCGTGCCTTCTGTGTCAATATAACAAACCATTCCATTTGCTCCCCCTTTTTCTTTTGGCAACTGCACATTTACTGCTAGTTGATGACCCAATTGAGTTTTTGAACTCCCAAATTCACCATAAACTTCTGTAATACCATTAGTTTCTATTCCTCCCATTAATAAAGCATCCAAGGCTTTACTACCTGTAGTTATCCTAGCAATATTATTTCTTTTTTCTAATAATTCGCTGCCAGATACAAAGCCCATATCCATTTTTGATCTTGCTGTGTTGATTATTTTACGAGCTGTTTGTTCTGTTAGACCAGCTATTTCTGTTAATTCTCCTGGAGAAGCTACTGCAATTGCAAGCATAGTATCAAAACCAGCTTCTCTTAATTTTTCTGCTGTTGCTGCTCCTACACCAGGAAGATCTTCAAGAGAAATTTCTTTTTTTACTTCCTTTTTTTCTGGTTTTATTTCTGGTTTTTGCTCTTCTATTTTAACAATGATTACTTTTTCATCTTTTTTTTCATCTTTTGGTGAAACTTTTTCTAAAAGTTTCTTTTCAACCAACATTTCTTTTTTGTCCATGAATATCACCTTCCTTATAAGAACTAACCATTTAACAAAGAGTTAATGGAAAATTCTTGTTCTCCTGATTTTTTTGTTTTTTAAATTTGATAATTTTTATTGAACTAGACTGTAAAATAAAAAAGTAAATAAATGTTTGCATGAAGTTTCCGAAATTTGTGAAAAGTTTTCAATTTTCCTGCTGTTTTTCCAAGTAAAGCTCTTTTGCTGCTTCATTTATCAATGTCAAGACTCTTGGTATGTCCATTCTTCTCAAGTTTATTACTTCATTTCTCCATATTTCTTCATCCTTCTTTTTAAATGAACGGCTTAATGACATTGTTTTAAATTCCACAATATTGCCGTTTATTTCACGTTCATTAGACCATAGAGCGAGCTCAAAATTGCTTGACCTCCATTTTTTTATAGGCCTGTTCACCTTCTTAGAACTTTTTGGTTTTTCCATTTTTTTCACACTCCTTATGTTGCTTTTCGCATTTTTTTTAATTCATAAGAACTAATCCTTAACAAATCGTTAATGGAAAGGTTCTTATCATATCCTCGTTCCTTTTAAAATATAATGGCTAGCCATTTCCCCATAATCTGCAAGAGGGTTTGAGGATTAAAGTGTATAAAGACAGTTTTCTATATAAAGATTAGGCAGGTCCAGCATTTGTCCAGTAGATTTGTCCAGTAGTATTTATAAAGGGGAAAAGTTCTTATTCATTAGTAACAATAGTTCTAAAGAAAGATTTTTAATATAATAAAACATTAATTTATTTATGACAAAGAAAAAAAGCGTGAAAAAAACAAAGAAAATAAGAAAAGTTTCCAGAGTTAAAAAGGCTAGAAAAAGCAGGCCTAAAATTACTAAGATAAAAAGAACGAAGACAACAAAAGCACAGACAAAAAAAGTTTCTGGCAAGTTAATTGGAGAAATAGTTCATTTTTATGACAACATATTAGTAGGTGTGGTAAAATTAAAGGATTCTTTAAATGTTGGAGATAGGATAAAAGTAGAAGGCCATGGCAAGTCTTTTATGCAAAATGTCAATTCAATGCAGGTTGAACATAAATCCATTAAGACAGCTAGAAAAGGACAAGAAATTGGATTAAAAGTTAGTTCTCCTGTTAAAAGAAAAGACTTAGTTTACAAAGCCTAACAAGAAAACTGGTAATTCTTAAAAAGATTAATAAATCAAAGTAAGTTAAGTAAAATAATGAATGAATGGCTTAAAAAAATAGAGTTATTTGTAGACAGATTTATTCCTTACTTATTAGTATTGCTTATTTTTGTAATAGTCATAGAATTGTTTTTTCATGACGCTGCTGAACAATACAGATATCACATTAATATTTTAGACGGCTTCATTGTCTTGGTTTTTTTACTAGATTTATATTTTAAGTATCAGAAAACTAAAAATATTCCAACCTTTGTAAGAAAATACTGGCTTGAAATTTTAGCTGTATTTCCCTTTTATTTAGTATTCAGGTTTGTAGAAACTACACTAGGTTTTTTAGAAGTAAGCGGGATAATAAAGCAAGGGCAGAATATTTTTCATAGTGGGCTAGAAGTTGAAAAAGAAATTGCTGTCGTTGGACGAGAAGTTGTTGAAGCTGAAAAGCTGGAAAAAATAGGCGTGAGAACAAGAGCTATTGCAAGAACATTCAGGACAGTAAGCAGAACTCCAAGACTAGTTGCAGCTGCACAATTTTATGAAGAACCGAAGCTTTTGAAAAAAGCTTCAGCACAAACAAGAGAAGAATTAAAAAAGTTTGACAAAAAAGCAAGAAAAGTTTTGAGAAAAGGCTTCAAAAGAAACTAGAAAAGAACTGAAAAAAATCAAAAGAAAGATCTTGAAAAAGAAATAAGACAGTTATTAACAAGATAACAAGGAAAATTATTTTTTCTGTTAAAGAGTTTGTTTTTATAAAACCATTAATTCTTTTATTTGAAAAAGGAGCAAACAATGAAATTCCTTCTACTGTCAATAAATCTAAAAATAAATGAGAAGAAATTCCCAAGAAAATTGCTAAGGCAATATCTTTTCTATCTAAAATAAAGGCAAATACAAAGTACATTATAATTGGGAGCAGAATTGAATGGAAAAAACCTCTGTGAGAAAATATTTTATTCATTAAAAAAGAAGTTGTCTTGAATTTTCTCCCTATTTTTGAGTTTTGATGGTCCAAGTCTGGAATAAATGATGAGGCTAAAACAAAGACAATTAAAACAGGGTTTAAATTTAGGAAATGGTATAAAATAATAGAAACTAAAAATGCAAAGAACAGATGGGTTTTATACATCATATGTAAACTATAGTTATCAACTGATATTTAAAGTTATCAATTAAGAAATCTGCATTTCCTCAACTAAAGTTGTGTTAGGATTTAATATTCTCTGGACATTTAATTCCTTTCTGTCAAACATTTCATTTTTGTTTACTTTTACAAGAATATGAATCTGCTTTCCAAGAATTTTGGTTCTTAACTCTTCTATTTTTTCTGGATACTGCCTTAATTCATAAAGCTCCTGCGCTGTTTTTTCTATTATCTGCTCTGCCTGGTTTCTAAAGGCTGTTGTCCTAATGCTTTCAGTGCCGTCATCAAAAATAAAGTTTATAATTGGAACTAGTTTTTCCTGAACAGAGCCGTGAACATCACAAATAAATTTGCCGTCATAAAGCCTTACTTTTTTATTACAATCTGGGCAGGCTTCATAAAATCTTGGTTCAAATATCTGGGTTATTGTGCCGAAAACAGAAACATTCACGTCATTGTCATTTAAATCTTTAATTTGTTTCTTTATGAACTCCTGCTGGATTTGAGTTTCCTTTATTTCAACTTTTTCATTTTCAGGATTTATTATTATTTGAGACCTGTTGCCCAGATGAAATTCCTTAAATCCATTATTTTCTTTTACATAGCCGTTTTTTATTTTTAAGATTGTGCTTTCTTTTATTTGAGAATCTTCCAAAAGCTTTATTTGATTGGTGTCCCACATAACTAACTTTACAATACCAGTTTCATCACCAACCAGCAAGTTAGCTACCTTGCCTTGCCTTTTTTCTGTCTTGAATTCACGAATTCCAAATATCTTAGTTACCTTGCACAATAAATTTACAGAGTTCATCCCAGCAATTAATTTATCTATTGTTAATTTACCTACTGGCTGGAATATTTTTACACCCAATTCATGAGCAATTATATGGGCTGCTCCTTCTTTTGTTATTAAATCAGATAATTTAATGAGCTTTTCTTTTACTTTAAGTTCAATTTCCTGTTCAGAAATATTAGTTTCCTGCTGAATTCTTTTTATTATATCTGCGTAAGATATTCCGAACATTCATTTAAAGAAATTCAAGAGATATTAAAAGATTACTATTCTGGTGAATAGATATATTTTTATGAGTTTCTGGCTTAATAGGCAGCATGGGCGAGAGAAAAGGATTAATACACTTATTAGGAGATTATGCAGAAATAAGCTCCATATGTTTAGGGGCTGGGATTACAACGGGTTTGCTTCATATTGGTGGAAAACTTGATTTTAGTAAAATTTCTGAATATGATATAAAAAATTTAAGCTTAATTGGCAGTTTATATGGGTTAGCAATTTTTGGATCTTACGTTTTTTTGAAAATTTGCAATATAATAAAAGATCCAGTGATAAGAAATTTTGTAGAAGGACTATATTTTGCATTTAATTCTACTTTAACGTTGACCAGAGCAGAAAGAATAGGAGATCTAGAAGAAATGATAAAAATACTGGATGAAACCAGAAGATTTTTCAGAAATGAATCTGAGGTAGACTTTGGAATTGGTGTTTTAAAAATAAAACAAGGCAAAATTGAAGATGGGATTGACTATTTCAAAAAATATCTTGATGATCCTTTAGTAAAACATAAAGGTCCTGGAATAATTGAGAAATTTGTTTATTCAAAACGTAAAAGAGAAAGTGAGGAAAAGAAAAGAAAAAATCCAAAAGATATAATTCCTTATTTTGAATTAATTAGTAATGAAATAAGACAGCCAAATATAAAAGATGGCCTTTGGTGGTGGAAAGAAGTTTGCAAACTTGACTTGGAAGGAAAAGTAGAAATTAATATATTGTTTGCTTTATTTTTAGACTATTTAGAAAAAAACAGAGAAAAATTAAGTGGAAAAAGCATTTATTTTCCCCATAGAGAAAGTGAAGATCAATGGAGAAAAACTGTCAAACTTATCTTAGAAAGAGATTTCAAATTTGAAAGTATTGGAATTGATTCAAGAAATGAAGTTTTGGAAATAGGACCTTCCCAGTTTTTAAGAAATGCTTTTGTTTTTAAGAGAGGTGACAAAAAAGAAGAGCTTAAAAGAGGTTTTGATGTTAATTTAGGGCTATATAAATTAGGAGAAAAAGTTCTTGGAAAAGAAGAATTAAAATTAGTAAGAAGTCTTTATTTTGCAGACGACATAAATGGAAAAACATATGATGTTACACAACGAAAGCCTTGGCGGAATTTAGAGGATGTATTTGATGAGGTTGATTCTGACTATGAAAAATCAAGGTTATTAGTAACTGCCCTGAGAAATGAAAGAAGAATTCATGAAATTTCCAGAGTTGGCTTAAGAAACTCGGGATTTGAATTTGATGGTGTTAAAGCTGATCTAAGACCTTATGATTATGGAGAAACTCTTAATAGAAGATTAATTGAGAGATTTGGGAGAAATCAAAGAGGAGTTGATTTAACTGAAGCTATTATTAAAGAAACAGCCCCTTATTCAGGAAGATTTACTAGTTTGATAAACGGGGATTTAGCAATATCTAATTTGCTTGAAGATGGAACTGTAATTGATTTTGAAAAGGCTAGTATTGGAAACCCTGTTATTGACGCTATAACGACTTTAGAAGATCCAAAAAACGGAAGCACTGGAAAAAGATGGTTGTTTAATCAATATTATCTGGAAAACGTTGAAGGAGAAGAAAAAGAGTTTTTGGAGGAAAGTTACAAGCCACATGCTGCTTTTATTTCCATGTGCCAGACAGGAAGTAAATTTGCGCAAGCTGAGAAAAAAAGAAAAGAAGGAAAGACTGAACAAGCTGAAAAAGACATGGAAAGAAGCAGAGGGTTTGCCAGGCAAGTCGTGGAAAGAGGAAGTTCAGAAGTAAAGGATAAATTTGTAAAATACTTGAGAAGCTCTGATAGAGCAAAAGAACTATGCAGTGTTATTTAACTTGCTATAATTATTTTTGATAATTTGAATTTTATAATTGGTATAGCTGGATATTCCAAGGAGTTTTCATTTTCTCCGAAATGGAATTTATTTTGAACATAAGTAAAAGATAAAGCCAGTGTTTCTTCCCCGCACTCCAGATTTTCTATTTTTATTTCTTCTTTTGCATGATTACAATCTGCAAATGGTCTTAGTATTGCTTTTTTATATAAATCTTCGAGGAAATTCAGATCGTAAACTACTTCTTTCTTAAAGTTATGATTTATACTGAATTCAACATTCTCTTTTTTGAAATTTACATTTGGAGAATTAAATGTAAAAATTAATTTGTTATTTTCTTCTTTTACATCAACTGTGTACAACCCCAAGCCTTGTAACTTGGAATATTCATTAAATGAGTTTTGAACATATATCTTCAGGTTTTCCCTTAATTTTTCTTTATTTAAACTGCATTTTTCATTTAATTTAAAATCATCCCATAACTTGCATTCTTTTATTTGATATTCACTAAATCCTGAATTTTCTGCAAATTTTACTATAGAATTATAAACATGATACAAAGCTGCCTGTTCCATCAGACCTAACTGTAATTTTGATTCTTTTTCAAGCTCCACAATATTAAATGAAGAGTCACCAAGGTTTTTTTCAATTCCCTTATTAGTTATAAAGTTGTACAGCCCTGTAGACAAAATAAGAACCGCAAAAATCACAAGAATGGGCTCAAAAACAAATCCTTTTTTATTTAACATAATTCAAAGTCTCCTTTACAGTTTATTAATTCCTGAGATGTAATTCCTTTTTTACAGTTGAGAGAAGAATCTGTTTCTGTAATGGCATTGCACCATAACTTGTTGTTATACCTCCAAATGTCCTTTGACGGAGATATTACAAAAGAAGCCTTTCCCTGATTAATTTGAAAAGCTGATTTTTCCTTTATTTTTGATTCAAAATCCTTTTCTGAAAAAGATGAGTCTACAAAAAGAGTTATGTCATAATTGTCTTTTTCAACTTCCAAACAAGCTTTTGAGTCTTTAAATCCAGGAATTTCAATTATTTTCAAGTTTGTTTTTGGATATTCGCTTAAAATTAGAATATTGTTTTTTTCTGTATAAATGTGCCTCTTTCCTGAAGAAAATGAATTAGGGATATCTTTACAGGCAATTTCATTATTTATGCAACCCAAAACCCTGCTAGTTTCTGGAAGCAACAGAATAGAAGAAACTTTCTTAATTAATTCCAGCTGGTCTGGCTTTCGTTCAAGGCAATATAACGGAATTAATTCCATCAACCTTGTTTCCTTATTATTAACTTTTACTTGTGTGTTTAAATAATAGTCCAATAATTCATATGTTTTAAACTGCTGAATTTGTCCTGATGTTTCTCCTGATTCTGTCTGGATTACAAAAACATAAACTCCTGAAAAAATGACTGCAAAAACAGCCAAAGTAATTGTAGCATAAATAAGTACTGGGAGATCTGCTGCCCAGATTGCTTTTTTATTCATTGAGCATCACCAGACTTATTTTTACTTTCCTTAATTTATTTTCGTCATTAATCAAAGTAGTTTCTTCTGGCGGGCAAACGTGTTTTTTTGAGATTTTGCAGAATTCTTCTTCATAGTTATCTGGATTTAAAATAAATGCAATACCCTCTGAAATTACTTTTACGCCAATATTTTCCCTGTTAAGGCATCTTGCTAAAAATTGTTCTGAGATTTCATTTTGCAAACAGGTTTTTATTTCGCTCATAATTAAGGCAGCTTCCCTTTCGTAAATCACATCGAGCTGATTTTGCTTGTTGATTGACTGGCAGCCAATGGGCGTTGTTGTAACAAGCAAAAAGATTATTAGAAAAAATATTTTTGGAACCAACCACATAGTCTGGAAAGCGAAATTAAATGCGGATCCTCTTTTATTAAGAAATTTTTTCATTTTTCTCCATTATTAAAGAATTTTTATTTCTTGTAAATTTTATTTCAGCGTTTTGCCTTTGCTGATAACTTACCTGAAGATTAATCTCTCCGACAGAAAGAGTTATTTTGTTGTTTTCTTGATTAAATTTAATATGCTCGGGAAGCTCGTAATCTACTTTTAATTTAATTGCTGGTGAAGAAAGCATTTTATTTATTGTTTGTTTTAAATCTTCCTGATATATTTTAGTTTGCAAAGAAGTATCGCTTGTTGAAACAAATACAAAATACAAGACAGCCAGGCCTATTGCAGAAGCAAATACAACATAAGATACCTGGAAAAGCAGATTATCAATAACACCTTTTTTATTCATTTAAATTAATTTGTTGTTACAATTTATAAACTTTAAGAAATTATCAGAGTTTTTCCTTCTTTTTTAATGTTTAAATTGACTACATAGCTGTCTTGCTCTGTTTTCTTTTGATCTGTCAATTCTGAAATAGATAATAATAAAAATTGCTTGTCTTTTGTTTCAAAAGGAAGTTTATTATCGCCGTCAGATCTTACATAATTTGCCAATAGTAAACCTTCAACGATTTCAATATCTTTAATTACCTCGCAGTCCAGATTTTCTTGCCTGCATTTTAATATATCTGACTGGAAAAAAGAATCTGATATTTTACATTTGCAGACGCATGCAAAATCCTGACATATAGGAGGTCTTTCTATTGAACTTAATATGTTTTCCTGATTAGTCAACGGATTTTTATAATTAATTGGTCTTGTTAATGCGATTGATTTTGACTTACTAAAACCAAAAACAATATCGCCATAGTTAAGTTTTAGAGATGATGTTCTTTCAGAATCGTCTATAGAAATAAAATCCAGTTTTTGCTTAAAATCTGAAAAAGAGTCTATTCTTTCAGAAGGAGAAAGAGTATTTATTATTTTAGAAGTACCAACAAACAAGCCTAGTACAACTAAAGCACCTAACACTAAACCAAGAATTGTTTCTAATGTTAGTTCAACACCTTTTTTGTTCATTAATTTAAAATAATAAAGAGAATATATAAGGTTTATTGTGTCAACAAGTTACTACTTCACAAGCAACGCCCAAATCTACACTAGAGTCAGCGGGTCTTGAACAGTAATATTTTATAAATGCCTTGCTTTTATCATCATCATTTCCGTCCACCCTGTCAGCTTTTCCGTTTTGGTCTTTATCAATTATGAATGACTGCTGACAATAGAAATTTTTTCTTAAGTTATCAGTTAATACTTTAGCCTGATCACACTTTTGTTCACAGCTTTGAATGGCTATTGTTAAGTCTGTTCCTGTTGTCAACGGGAAGAAAACATTTGAGATTGTACCTGTAACTCTGCTAAAACCACCTAAAAAGAAGGTAGTCACTACAATTAAGACTAGAACAACCAGAACTGCAATAATGATAGTATTTATTGTTAAATCAACACCTTTTTTATTCATTAATATAACCTCTTAATTTTAGATATTTAATTGGTATTTAAAGGTTTTTGTTAAAAATTAAGCACAAATTGGAGTTGGTTTTGTAGTCGCGATAACATAACATTTACCAATTAAGTTAGGATTTAAACTTTTAAAATTACAAGAATTCCATTCACAAATGGTGTTTTTTTCATTATTAGTTAATGTTGATATGACGGAGTCGTAACTTTCACATTTTCCAAAATTATCTCCAAAGTATTTCTTGTTTGTACAAGAATAACAGCCTACTCCAGTAGTTGTTTTACCCCAGAAACAACCTGTTTTTTGTTCATTGAGACCAATACAATTATTAATATTTGTAAATTTAGCACATTTTTCTTTTTCTTGTGATGTAAATGATTTAATATTTAGAAAATCAGTATCTATTTTTGTTATATCAATTAATTTATCTGTTTCCTGGCTTAAAGCTCTTTGTTTTGGATAAAAAAAACCAAAAGCCACAATAAGAAGAACTATTACAGCAAGAATAAAGCCAATTAAATACCATTGAGTGTCTCCTCTTTTATCCATTTTTGTTTTAAAATAAACTAGTTATTTAAATATTTCTCTTATAAAAATAAAAAAATTATCAATTAATGTCTGTAATTTTCCTTTTGTAAAAACCAAAACTGTTATTAAAACAATTAAAGCAATTATAAACAAGATTATTTTTTCAAATTCTATTGATGCTTTTTTTTCCATTTACCCTAACCTAAATATCTTACTTAAGTCAATTTCTGTGAACATGTATTTTCCTAATAAAATTAAAATTAAAATAATAATTACAGCGACAACTAAATATTTCAACAAAGTTACTATTTCATCAATTTCTACAGCTGCTTTCTTGTTCATACCAGATCTATGCACTCCCTCATACTGTCTTTGGGGACTATTAAAACTGCTGAACTATCAACTCCCTGAAAAATCAAAGATTTGGCTTTAAGATAACTGTCTATTGTTTCAAATATCTGCTTGTTTTGTATATTTCCTGACTTAAGCTGTGAATACTGCTTATTTAACTCATTTATATCAAATCTCCCAGTCAGAAATACTGTGTATAGAGAATCATCTTTTGCGACTTTATCAAATACAAAAAACTTATTTTTAATTTTTTCAAGTTTATTACTTTCTTTTAAATATGTTTCAAAACTTTGTCTTGACATTGCTTCTGGGTTTTCTTCAAATAATATTTTAGAACATCTCAAACATAAGATGTGACCACTAGCAATACTAGTTGAAAATTCTTTTCTAAAATTTACTTTTCCAGAGCCATACCTGTACCAACAATCGTTTACACTATTGGTTAAAAGATTATAAACTGTTTCCTGATCAGTCTCGTCTGTTACAATAGAGGGTGGTTTACATCCTTGAAGTTCTTCTACTGACGCCACTCCTTGAGTTGGAATTGATGCTTTTAAAACACTTAACCTGCAGGCTTCAGAGTCAAAGAATTGTTCCTGAGCTGGCTTAAATTTAGTATTTTGGAAAGCTATCCATAAAACTGCAAAAACCAATACAAAAATTATTGTAAATATTTCCCTGTATTCTATTTCTGCTTTTTTATTGGCCAATGAAATTCACCAACACTTTTTTGAAGATAAATACTCCGATGACAATTAATAAAGCCAAAACCAAAGCAATTTCAACTATTGTTCTTGCATCTGCTTTTTTGTTCATTAGTAACCACTTCTTAATTCCCCTAATAATGAAGACTTTTTAGTATTTAATAAAATATATCCGGGTTCATTTCTGTCCAAAACTATGTCTTCTAATTGAGTAATCATTTTTTCACGTTCTCTTTTTATCTCTGCCTGACTTATAGTATGGGCATTTATCTGCTCTCTTATTCTTGAAATTTCATGTTCAACCAGATTTATGCTTGAGAATTTTGTAACATAAGAAAATATAACTTTCAACAAATGATAGGCAAGGTCAAGCCCCTGCTTTAACAAATCTCTGTTATTACTTGACTCAAATCCAGAATATTTTCTTCTAGCTTCAGCATAAGTTCTCTTTGCCTGAATTAATGGAATATCTCCTCTGCCAATTGAGTTTACAAAAGCAGTTAATTCATTAATTAGAACTTGAAGAGAGTTTTTTTGCCTAAACAAGTAAACTTCATTGATTAATTGGCTCCTTAATTTCTCTATTTTTTTATTAAATGTTCCTTTTGAGGTTGTAGAGAATTTGTTTAGTTTCGCTATTAAGTCATTATAAGCATTATTAATATTGGCTGCGTTTTCTTTCCCAGATACAGAGATACTATTTGACAGTTTCTTAGCTTCTTTATTTAATGAATTAAACTCAGCATTATTTTGCCATAACAATTTAACATTTTCAAAAATACCAACTACTTCTGTACCTTGCTGAGCTAATTTCTTTTCTAATTTCTCAATCAAATCAGGTTCTTCAGAACCCATAAATCCGTAAGAATAATATTTCTCATGTATTTGCTTTGCCCAAGTCAGCAATTCAGTTAATTGAGCCCTGTTTAAATTTGTGTTTTCTAAAGCTCTAGATATTCTTGACCTTAATTCGTATAATTCGCGAGCAGCAGTTTCTTTGTTAACTGGAACAGCCCTTTGTTTTTGCATTAAAACGTTTCTTAGCTGTTTCAATAATTTAGATTCTTCAGAATAATTGCCTGTATTAGAATCAAAGTAATCTTCATAAGTTTCCTGCGCCCAGGTTAAAGTTGACTTAAGATTCTCAACAGATATATTCTCAGAATTTTGTACTGCCCTAATTAATCTTGTCCTTAATTCATATAAAATTCTGTCTCTGTCTTCTTTATTTGTTGCTTTAATTGAAGTTCTTTTTCTTTTAGCTATTCTTGCTTTTAACAAGTTGATTTGGTCTAATAAAGGATTATAATCTTCTGTGTAACCAGCTGTTTCAACTGCATTATCTACATGCTTTGAAATGCTGATTAGTTCTTCTGCTTGCAAAGAATCAAAGTTTGCGAGAGCATAATTTAGTCTTCTTTCTGCTTCATCCAATTCTTTTGTTATTTCATGTGGCTCTGTTTTCGTAGTTTCTCTTTTATTTTGAGCGTTTATGTATTCATTTACAGTTGTATTATAGGCATTTTCAACATCTAACCTGTATTGCTGGGCTTTGTCTAAGAATATAGACGGCTGGGCTTTTGAAATATAATTAGAAAGCATTGCCTGTGTTTGCTGATGCAAAGAACTAAAATCTTCCTTTGACATTCTCCTGCTTAAAAAATCTTCACAAGATGAAAAGAAACCACGAACTCTTTTTTCCACAGGAGAAAATTTTAAGGATTCTTCCTGATAATTGCCTTCATATGCTTCTTCCAGTCTTACTTGCTGCACAGAATCTGGGGAAATCTCCCTGTATTTGTTAATAGCTTCTGGGGAAATCTGCATTGTATTTTTTTTAGATCTTTGAAACTTGTTTATTTTTTCATTTAATCTGCCGATTTGTATATTCAGCCTTGCATTTAAAGCTTCAGATAATTTAATTTGTGATTCATATTTGGAATAGAAAGCAACTGCTTCAGCTCGTGCAGAAACTATATTTTCTATAGACTCGTCCTGAATATTGCTTAATAAAGTCTCCAGGTGATTTACTACTTGCTGGGTTTGGTCTATTATTTTTTTAATATTAGAGAAGTTTTCAAAAGACTTAATTATTTGAACTCCCAATTCATTAACCTTGCCTTTATATTTTGAATTTTGGTATCTTGCCAAGAAAGAATCTAATTCAGATCTTGTGGCGTCATATCTTCTAAGCAGAAAATCTCTTGACTGGTTTAAGTCTTGGGAATTTTTTAAAAAGTCTGAAACTAAAAGAGACAATCTGTTAAAATCTGCATCTTCCTGAGTTCTCTTAAAAAAAGAAGGCAAAGACCATCCACCTCCACCACGACCTGTTCCTGCACCCTCATTTTTTTCCCAATCTTTAATGTGCTGATCATGCTGAGGTTTGCGTGTCAACAAATAAAACAAGATTATTCCAATTACTGCAAGAGCGATTAATAATCCTAATTTACTGGCTCCTGAACCAGAAACCCCTGGTAAATAATTAGCAATGCTTGGCCAGAACATGTATAACAAGAATGCGAGCAAGGCGAGACCTGCAAGCTTGACAGCTATTGGCCTTCCTTCATGCTGCTTATGAATTGTGTGGGCCATCAACAAAAAGAAAATAAGAAGAGCTACTGGGCCAAAATAACCTAAATGAAACTCCCATGTTGTTTCAATGTAAGCAAAACCTATGGCCAGCATTAATCCTAAAAATAAAGGAGTTTGCTTGCCCATTTTCTCCTCTAAAAGAGCCTGGAACAAAGAGATAAGCAGGCCAAGAGCAATGAAAAAATCAATTAATGTAGAGTTCTGCAAATAAAAATCTATTAATCCTGAAAAGGAAAAACTAAATGGGAAAAAACCAAAACCACTAAAACTCTGGTCGTAAAAATACTGGGAATTTACAAATGGAATTATATTAAGAAGTACAATAAAAAACAACAATAGTTTCAAGCTCATTTTATATTAATTTTGTTTTTAACTCCAACAATGATTTTTTTCTTAAGGGCAGGACTGAATTTGTCAAGTCCATTAGTTTTACTATAGCTTCATTAAGAGTAATCTTGTCGTTTTTTGATATTTTATTTGACAACTCCAAAAAAGTCTGCTTTAAGTCTTCATTTGACTGGTGCTTTTTTGCATTTATCAGATTATTAATAAGCAATTTAATGTATGCATTGTTTGAAAGATTCAGGGAAATAATTTTGTTGTTAACATCTTCCAACATTAACTTTCTCTCAATTTCCAAGTTAAAGACTTTTTCAAGCTTTTTCAATGATCTTTTTGAGCTTAAGTTGAAAATGAAACTTGAGCCAAAAGAAAAGAACTGTGAATAGGTTGTGTAAATCAAGTCCCTTAACAACAATCTTTGATTTTCTGTTATATCCAGGTCTTTTTCAATGAAGGAAACTAGTATTTTTAACAAGGACAATGTGTTTGAAATATTTTGCAAGGAGAATTCTATGTTTCTCGAGAACTTTGATGTTTTATAGTATTTGCTGTATTCATCCATTGACTTACTGAATACATTTTCCAAAAAAGTTATTGAGTAATTTTCAAAGTTTGCTGCAGCACTATCAAGCTTTGAAAGGAAAACTCTTGACAAGTCTTCCTGGATTGACTTTCTGTTTGAAACTGTTGTGATGTAGCTGTTTAAATTATTCAGCAAGGCGTTTATTTTCAAGCCAAAAATAGTGTACTTTGAATAAGCTTTGTAGTTTTCAAGATTTTTTTCAAACAATATCTGGAGCTCTTCCACTGAATAATTTGAAAGATTAGAATTTATCTGCTTTAAAAGAGTGTAAGAATCTTTTGCGATGGCGTCTCTTTTAGTTCTTAATTTTTTTTCTTCATCTAATTTAGAGATATTGTCTTCAAGATCATCTAACAAAGACTTAACTAGCAGGCTGTAATCTGTACTTAGAATGAACTTTTCATAAACCTGAAAATTATTCGTGAAAATCTGCTTCAGCTCTTCTGCTTCATAAAGCTCAACACTTCCAAGAACTTCTGTCAGAATCCTTATTGTTTCCTCGATTTTTTCCTGCTGTCTCTTCCTTACTTTTTCCTTGTTTTCCCTTAATTTTAGTATTGGGTTCGGCTTGAATGTTTTCAAGATTTCCAGTACAGGAAAGGAAAACTGCTTATCAGGAAGAGCAATTTTTTTGGATTTTTCCTCTTCCAAAGAAGCTATTTTCTCTATATATGAGATATACAAAGAGTCAACTTCATTATAAGCGGAATTCAGGATTTTCAGAAAAGATTCTTTTTCTTTGCTTGAGAATTTCTCATCATAAATCTCTTTTGCCTCGAGATATCTTTCTTTTATTTCAAAAACTTTGTTGTTGATGGCAATTATCTGCTGCTCTGTTTTTCTCTCCAGGTTAATAAGATTTTTTAACTCCAGAGCTTTTGCCTTAAAACTATCTAAAACAGAATTTGCATAAGTTAAATTAGCTTCGTGATTTATTCTTGTTAGTTCCTCTTCATCTTTTTTCTGCAGCTGCTTATAAAAAGAAACCAGCTTGTTTTTTAACTCTATAAATTTGAATTTGAAATCCTTGTCAGAGTGCTTGAATAATTCCTTTATTTCATCATTAAACAACAAAATAAAGTTTTCAATTTCATCTTCTGTCAATTTTTCCTGGTTAACTGATTCTTTAAATGAATTTAATCTTTTCCTTAAGTCAGTATAAACTTGGTCTAGATCTATCTTAGGTGGTTCTTTTTTAATTTGAGAGATTGGTTCATCCAAGTACAGGTGAATATTGTCCTTGAAAAAAGAATAATAATCAGATAATTGTCTGGATAATTCAACTGCGTTTTTACCCTGAGATGAGTTTCTTCCGTGCTTGTTCAAGAATTCTATTATTCTTAAATCCAAAATATCATAGTCTTTTAAAATTAAATTCTTATTTGAAGATTTTTTTACTAAAGAAGAAAAATTAGTTAATCCTTGAGTTAATTCCTGAAATTCTTTTTCAGAAGGGTTTTCTGAAACAGTCTCTTCTTTTTTTCCAAAACTAAACAAATTTTTTATCATTAGTTACGATTACCCCCTTGTCTTTGAATATTTTGGCCCCAACCAGCGAACAAACCAATTATTCCAACTATAATTGCAATCCAAAACATTAGATATAATAATTGAAAAATGCCACCTGCCCAAGAAACTAACCAGTCCAGCAAAAAAGACTGCCCAAAAATCATTAAGGTAGCAAATGCAACTACATAACCCCAAGCAACTGATGTCAACCAACCAACTTCCATTCTTTGAAGCATAGTAAAGACAACAAAGAAAAGCAGAAGTATAAGTATTAAAAGAGCTATTGGACCAAAAGCAAGAAGATTAACTCCATTATATCTTTCCCAAGAGATTAAAGCAAAAGAAAGCATTAATGAAAGACCGATTGAAAGATTTTTTGCCTGTGAGCTTAGGTGCGTTCTTTGGAAAACTGCCTGTGTCAGGCTTAAAAAGATTAACAAGAAAATAAAGAAATCTATCCATCCTGCATATAATTCATAAATATACAAAATGTCATTAAAACCGCCTGAAAAAAGACCATAACTAAAACTTTGATCATAATAATATTGGGCACTAGCTGTATTTAACAAGAAAACTAAGAAAATACTGATTAACCCCACTTTTTTTAATAACATTATTTTAATTAGTATTGGATTGTATTTAAAGGTTTTTGCTAATTTTTTAATTGAAAAAATAAAGAAAATATTTAAAAAGTACGAAAGAAGTGTAAACTTATGGCAGAGGTGTTTATTTTACCAGCAGTCTATATGGGGCTAGTTTTAGGTTTATATGAGTTTTTTGCCATTCACAAAGATTTAGCATTCAGGGGGAGTCATTTTTTAAAGCATTTCTGGCATTCTTTATTAACAACTATATTTTTTATTTTTGTTTTAATGAATATAAGTTTTGTTTTTGAGGCTGTTCCTGCTTTAAGCACAGTTCCTTTTTTAGGCAATGAAATTGTTGTTAGAGTTATTATTGGATTAGTAACTATATTAAAAGTTCATGGAGCTGGTGTTGTTGCAAGAGGAGCTGGAGGAATGGGGAGCATAGGAGAGACTTGGGCTCATGCATTGATAATTACGGGATTAATTCAGGCAGCACCATTTGCATGGCCGTTAATACAAGGATTAATAGAACAATATCTGCCTTTCCTGCCTGTGTAAACTTTTAAAAAAAGTTTAATCAAAAATTATATTTGTGAAATTCCTTCAGCCAATAAACTAAAGACCAAGATTCCTACTGTAGAAATTACAACATAGAGTATTGTTGAAATTAAGATGTTTTTTCCAATAAGATTTTTTTCAGACAATCTGTCTATGCCTTTTTCTATTCCGCTTGACAAAATAGTTAAGATAATTCCAATCTGAATGACGTAAAGACCAATAACCAACTGCAAGTAAAAACCAGGTATAACATCTTTAATATTAATTATTTGGATCAAGTTTTGAGCACCAATTCCAGAATCGGGTGCAAGCTCTGTTGCTTTTGCAAATTCTTCTCCTAATTTGTTTATAACTGTTGTAATCATTGAACCTACGGCAATTACAATGCCAGCTATCATCGGTGTCAAGAAAGAAACTTGGGATTTCATTGAGGAAATTATGTCAGCAAGCAAGTCTTTCAATCTTTCATCAACAACATGGATTTTTTTTACATAGTTTGATATTGTCAACAATGATTTTGAAACTGTCATGGGGGATTTTTTTGCTGCCTGGACAAGAACTTTCATTGATGTTTCAATCAAAGAACTTGGGTAAAAATTTAAAGCTCCTTTTTCCTTGTCAAAAACTGCATCTTTTACATTCATACCAAGCCTTCTTATATTGTAGTCAATTAACCTGAACAAGTTTCCTGTAGGAGTATTTTTCATGTTTTCAGCAACCTGGCTAAAGGCAGTTTCAACTGGAATTCCATCACCCACCCTGTTTCCTAATTGAAACAATGCTGCTGTAAATTCTTTTTCAAGATCCATTGTTTCTTTTCTTATTTTTATTATGTCTTTTGTTGTCATGTAATAATACAAGCTGATTGCAATTGCAATTCCAAAAGGAATTAAGAGACTAATCAGCATTGAAAAAGTGCTGTATGGGCCGATGCACTTGTTTTTTTCGCATTTATAGTCAAGCAATTTAATTCCTAAAAAATCAGCCTGGTCTAATGAGGAGTTTGCAAAATGAAGAAATATTGGAGTGAAACCAAGCAAAACAAATACAACACCCAAGAAAATGGAAATTGTTTTTATGCTTAATGACTGATTAAGTATTTTTACTTTCTGGAATCTTTCCAATGAAAACTGCCTTGAAAAAAATTCTGATTCTGAATATCCTGTCGGCCTTTTTGCCAATAAATTTGTTCCTATAGAATAAATTATTATCGGCAGAAAAACATTGTAAACAAAAGCAAGATGATACCATTTTATCAAGCCACCAATAAAGCTGCCCATTAAAGGAAAAATAACTAAACCTAAAATAGGAAGAATTACACCCAGCATGTGAAGCATTGTAATTGGAGTTTTAAGATCTTGGGCATAATGAAGCATTCTTTCATAAACTGATGTAAGTATTGTTTCTAGAGATTTTTCAAGTAATTTTACTCTTCTTATTTCATCCGGCTCATACAAGGAGCCTTGAATTAAATGAAACGATTCAATAAATTCCAAATTATACTGGCGCCAATACTGCAAATAAGTATCAAGACTGTCTTTTACTGTAACAAATTTTCCTGTTTCAACATCCCAGAGAATTTTTCTTAAATCCAAAGACAAAGGAGCTGTGAGATGTTCTCCTGCAAATTTAACAGCATTTTCAAGATTAGATGTATGGCGCATGTATGTTACAATATAAAGAATGCAAAGAACCATTTGATTGCTTGCTTTTAATCTGTACTCATTTGCTAATTTTAAAGGATATTTGCTTAATGGATTTATGGCAAAAAGGCCTGAAGCCAAGATAGCTAATGGAAGGAAAATAGGAATTTGAGAAATTAATTCTGACAATGGCAAGGATTCGAAAGAAAACAAAACAATTAAAGGAACTAGCAAAGTAAGGAAACCCATGAACATTATTGACAAACCTACTAGAACTGCAAAGCTCATTGCTCCTTCTGGAGTTATCTCCAGATGAACTTTTTCAATAGCTTCCTGGATTCTTTGGATGTCTTTTTTATTTGGACTTACTCTTATGATTTTTTCTGCAGAATTGCACATCTGCTCGTATCTTGAAATATTTACTTCTAAATTTTCTTTTCTAAATATTTTGTATTCAATTGAGAATGTTTCTCCTGGAAAATATTCTTCTTCGCTAAATTTAATCTGTTTTGAGATTTCTTCCCTGTATTTTTTTAAAATATCTTCTGTGCTTTCTTCTATTTTCATCTTGTCTCTCTTTTTAACCAGTCTTCCCACAAAGAATAAATTTTTTCATTATTTAACAAGCCTGTTTCTTCCTGTACCTGCTCAATTATTTTATGAAATGCATCATTTGATTTTGCTATGAATTCTGCCTCGAGAATTTTTGGCTGGTTTAAGTTTATTGAATTATCAACTAAAGCCTGGTTTAATTTTGCCCTCAGCATTATGTTATCCCATAAAGCATTCCAGTCAGAAGACCATTCTTTTGTATTTGCAGCTATTGATTTAAGAACTTCAGAATCACCATTAATCAAGTCTTCTGTCGGCTCCAACTGGTCTGTTTTTGGATTGTATTTCATTAAATCAACAAAACCATTTTCTTTTAAAGGATCTTTTTCCCAGTG
>ERZ1292623.1420-Hain-H51-01um-R1-1420-length-23124-cov-7_pt1 | contig 23124 bp, 15 predicted proteins | sample MGYA00564398_ERZ1292623 | MGnify/ENA primary metagenome ERZ1292623 (study PRJEB36523, sample SAMEA6512633) | groundwater metagenome | collected 2019-01-07 | study: AquaDiva: Metagenomics assemblies of 32 groundwater samples | reverse complement strand
TTGTGGGCACTGCGGGGATCGAACCTGCGACCTTACGCGTGTGAGGCGTACGCTCTAAACCAGCTGAGCTAAGTGCCCTGAAAATTAATTCGGGATTTCTCTTCCCATACTTTTGTAAATGCTTTCGATTAATTCAGCATTCGAGCGAGCTTCGGCTAAATTATTATCAAGCGCAAGCGCGGCACGATATTCTTTTAAAGCAGAAACATATCGAACTTTTCTATCGAGCTCTTCGTTGTACATCAAAAAATTACCGTATTGCAAATGTGCATTTGCAAGCGCGCTAACGGTTTGTTTGTCGGAAGATTCTTCGTTCAATTCTTTTAAAATGGAAATCGCTTTGTCGTATTTTCCACTTTGAAGAAGAGAATTTGCTTCAGCAATTTTTTCGATATTCTGATTATTTGATGAGCAACCGATTAAAAGAAATGTTAAAAAAAATAATGTTTTCATAGGGGAACTTTTTTTAAAATAGTGAATGTCATAAGTTAAAATCTATTTTAATATAGAAAAAAATATTGTATTTTTCTACCAATCACCAGTTAGTTTTCAATAAATAATTTTCAAATAAATTTCTTAAGAGAGGATTTATGAGTTACGACATCAAAACAATAAATGAAAAAATAGAGCGCGAAAGCGCTTTTGTAGATTTGCTGATGATGGAAATTAGCAAAGTTATAATTGGCCAAAAGCAAATGGTTGAGCGCCTTTTAATTGGCTTACTTGCCAACGGACATATTTTGCTTGAAGGGGTGCCGGGTTTAGCAAAAACTTTGGCGATTAAAACTTTGGCAAATGCAATCGATTCTAAATTTAAAAGAATTCAGTTCACACCGGATTTACTTCCAGCTGATTTAATCGGAACAAAAATTTATCTCCCCAATAAAGGAGAGTTCGAAACAAAAAAAGGACCAATCTTTGGAAATTTTATTTTAGCAGATGAAATCAATCGTGCGCCAGCAAAAGTTCAATCAGCACTTTTAGAAGCGATGCAAGAAAGACAAGTTACAATTGGCGAAGAAACATTTAAACTCGAGCAACCATTTTTAGTTTTAGCAACTCAAAATCCGATTGAGCAAGAGGGAACTTATCCTTTACCCGAAGCGCAAGTTGATAGATTTATGTTGAAAGTAAAAATTGATTATCCAACAAAAGATGAAGAGCAATTAATTTTAAGACAAAATATTGCAAAAGATTTTCCCGAAGTTAAACAAGTCGTAAGTGCGAAAGAGATTTTGAAAGCACGCGATACGATGAAAGAAATTTATATGGATGAAAAAATCGAGCGATATATTTTAGATATAGTTTTTGCAACTCGCAAACCAAAAGATTATGGCTTAGAAAATTTATCGGAGCTAATTCAGTTTGGAGCATCGCCTCGTGCATCAATAAATTTAGCACTCGCGGCAAAGGCATTTGCATTTATCAAACGACGCGGTTATGTAATCCCGGAAGATATTCGCGCAGTTGCTTATGATGTTTTGAGGCACCGAATCGCAGTAACTTACGAAGCGGAGGCGGAGGAAAAAACGAGCGAAAATATTATCACAGAAATTTTAAATCGAATTGAAGTTCCATGAGTTTGACGACTCAAGAGTTGGTAAAAAAAGTTCGACAGATTGAAATAAAAACGCGCGGACTTGTCAATCATATTTTCAGCGGTGAATATCACAGCGTATTTAAAGGGCGCGGAATGGAATTTTCCGAAGTGCGCGAATACACAATTGGCGACGATGTCAGAATGATTGATTGGAATGTTTCGGCGCGAATGAATAAAACTTTTGTAAAAACTTTTGAAGAAGAGCGCGAGTTGACTTTACTTTTAATTGTTGATGTAAGTAGCTCGAATAATTTTGGTGGAAAAACGAAAACTAAAATGGAAGTTGCAACGGAGTTATGCGCGACACTTGCATTTTCTGCAATAAAAAATAGTGATAAAGTTGGGTTGATTCTTTTTTCGGATAAAGTTGAAAAATATTTACCACCGAAAAAAGGGAAGCAACATGTTTTTAGGATTCTGCGCGAGCTTGTAAATAATATAGAGCCAAAAAATAAATTGACAAATATCTCAAACGCACTTCAATATGCAAATCGTGTAACGAAAAAAAGAGCAATTTGTTTTATCGTTTCGGATTTTATTGATTCTGATTTCAGCGATTCGCTGAGAATTTTAAGTAAGCGAAATGATGTGATTGCAATTAAACTTTCGGATTTGCTTGAAAGAGAAATCCCGAAAATTGGTCTTGTCGGAGTTAGAGATAGCGAAAATAATTCAATCAGATATGTTGATTTGAATTCAATTCGAACAGAATCAAAATATTATCAATTAAAATATCAATCGGACGAAGAACAAAAGAAAATAATTACACGGGCAAAAGTTGATACAATTTCAATAAAAGTAGAAGAGACATTTTGGAAACCATTGACTCGATTTTTTAAAAATAGGGAACGAAAATTAAATTGGTAAAAATGAATCGTTTGTTAATTTCAATTTTAATTTTTCAAAATTATATTATCAGTCAAAATATAATTATCACTGCAAAATCTGATTCAACTGAAATTAGAATCGGCTCGGCTACAAAAATTAATTTAAATGCAAAATTTAATTCTCCAACAAAAATTATTTGGAGTGGATTGAAAGATTCGATTGGCGCAATTGCAATTTTAGAAAAAAGTGAAGTTGTTAGGAAAGAGAAAGAGGAAAATGTTACAATAATAATTTCAGCATACGAGGCAGGAAAATATAATTTTCAAATTCCAATTTTAGCAATATCCAAAAACGAAACTACGCAAGTATTTTCAAATGCTATAATATTACAAGTAAAATCAATACAAATTGACACAACAAAACCATTTAAAGATATTAAGCCACCAAAAACTTTGCCAATAAGTTTAGAGGAAATTCTTTTTTGGTTTGGAATTATAGTTTTAATTGTTGCATTGACTTATGCGATAATTTATTTTTGGAAAAAAAGAAAATTAAAAACTGGTGAATTAAAAATTGAAGAAGAAAAAATTCCTCCGTTTGATTTGGCGATGCAAAAATTAAATGAAATTGAAAAGGCAAAAATATGGCAAAACGGTAATCTGAAAAAATATTACTCAGATGTTACAATGGTTGTTCGGGAATATTTTGAGAATGAGTTTAAAATAAGCGCACTTGAATCTACTACAAATGAATTTTTAAAAGATTTGAAGGTGGGGAATTTTAATAAAAACATTTTAGATAAAATCAAAGAAAGTTTTGAGTTAGCAGATTTAGTTAAATTTGCAAAACAGACTACAACTTTAAACGAAAACGAAAATGCAATTATTATTGCACGAGAAATTATTGAATTGACAAAACCAAATGCAGATACAATTCGCAAATAAAGAATTTTTATTTTTGCTATTATTAGTTCCGGCTATTTTAGTTTGGTATTTCTACCGACACAAAAATAATTTATCAAGTATAAAATATTCTTCGATTGATAATTTTATTCCACAAAAATCTTTAAAGGAAAAATTAGTTCACTTCCCATTTATTTTTAAAATATTTTCAATCGCTCTTTTAATAATTGCGCTTGCTCGTCCACAATCTGTTTCGCAAGGTGAAAATATTTACACAGAAGGAATTGATATTATTTTAGCGATTGATGTATCGGGAAGTATGCTCGCTGAGGATTTGCGCCCAAACAGAATCGAAGCGGCAAAAAATGTTGCAGATAATTTTATTAGCGGTCGTGTAAGTGATAGAATTGGATTGGTAGTTTTTTCTGGCGAAAGTTTTACTCAATGTCCTTTAACTATTGACTACGGAGTTTTAAAAAATCTTTTAAAAAATTTGCAAACTGGAATGATTGAAGATGGAACTGCGATTGGTTTGGGATTAACAAATGCAGTCGCGCGATTGAAAAATTCCACCGCAAAAAGTAAAGTTATTATTTTGCTCACAGATGGTGTTAATAATAAAGGGGAAATTGACCCAATCACTGCATCGCAAATTGCGCAAAGTTTTGATATAAAAGTCTACACCGTTGGCGTTGGCACAATTGGGCAGGCTCCGTATCCGTTTAATACGCCATTTGGAAAACAATATCAAATGATACCAGTTGAAGTTGATGATGAAATGCTGAGAAAAATTGCAAGCCAAACTGGTGGAAAATATTTCAGAGCAACAAATAATAAAAGTTTAAAAAATATTTACGCAGAAATTGATAAACTTGAAAAAACTAAAGTTGAAATTAAATCGTATCGAAGAACTGCAGAATTATATTACCCATTTGCGATTTTATCTCTCGCTTTAATTTTTGCTGAGTTCATTTTATCGAAGCTATTTTTAAGGAGGTTGCCATAATGGAAATAATTCGATACTCGAGAGAATGGTTTTTATATTTTCTTTTTTTAATTCCAATCTTGATTTTAATTTATTGGTATTATGAAAAAAAGAAAAAAAGAAATATTGAGAAATATTTTTCCGCAGAAAATTATAAATCTTTAATTGGCAATTTTAGTTTTGGGAAAAAACTTACAAAAATAATTTTACAAACTTTGGCAATCCTTTTTTTAATTATTGCAATATCAAATCCTCAAATCGGAACAAAACTAAAAGAGGTAAAACAAATGGGGGTTGATATTTTTATTGCGCTTGATGTTTCAAAATCGATGCTGGCAGAAGATATTATGCCAAACAGATTATCAAAAGCGAAACTTGAAATTGCTCAACTTGTAAATCGTTTAAAAGGAGATAGAATTGGAATGATAGTTTTTGCGGGAGAAAGTTTTGTGCAATTTCCACTCACAAACGATTACACTGCGGCAAATATGTTTTTAGATGTAATTGATGTTGATGTGGTTCCAATTCCCGGCACTATAATTGGTAAAGCGATTGAGCAAGCGATAAATTCATTTCAGTTTCAAGAGTCAACCCAAAAAGTTTTGATATTAATTACAGATGGCGAAAATAACGAGGGTAATGTTTTTGATGTTGCAGAGGAAGCACAAAAAAAAGGAGTGCGAATTTACACAATAGGAATGGGGACTTTAAGCGGAACACCGATTCCTGTAAAAAATCAACAAGGTGACAGAATTGATTTCAAACGAGACAAAGATGGGAATATGATTTTAACTAAACTTGATGAATCTTCGCTTATCAGGATTGCAGAGATTGGAAAAGGAAAATATTTGCGCGCGACAAATTCGCAAAATGAAATTGATGAGATTTATAAAGAACTTGACGCGCTACAAAAAACAGAATTTAAATCGAAACAATTTTCAGAATTTGAAGACCAATTTCAGTATTTTATTTTTGTAGCTTTATTTTTATTATTGGTAGAGGTAATGCTTTCGGAAAATAAAATAAATTGGAAAAATAGAATTGTTAAATTAAAAGAAACATATTTTACAAAATGAATAAATTACTTTTCTTTTTAATATTTATAATATTTGATTTTACTACTGCGCAATCAATAAGAAGCACAATCAATAAAGGGAACTCTTTTTTTAAAGAGGAAAAGTTCAGCGACTCGGAAGCAGAATACAAAAAAGCACTTGAGAAAGATTCAAATTCAAATGTTGGAAAATATAATTTGGGAGATGCTCTTTATAAACAAAAAAGATATTCTGATGCGATAAAAGAATTCACTTCATCAATGGAAAATGAAAATGATAAAAAAGAAATTTCAGATAGATACTATAATATTGGCAATTCACAATTGGAAGAGAAAAAATATCAAGAAGCGATTGAGTCATACAAAAAATCTTTAAGAAATAATTCAAATGATGAAGATAGCCGATATAATTTAGCTTACGCGCAAAGAATGTTAATACAAGAGCAGAAACAAAAGGAAGAAAATAAAAAAGATAAAAACAAAGATAAAAAAGAGAATCAAAAAGAAAAGCAAAAAAATGATGAGCAACAAAAAGAAGAAAAAAAACAAGAAGAAAAATCTCAATCTAAACCAAAACCACAAATTTCAAAAGAAGAATCTGAAAGAATCTTAAGCGCATTGGAGAACAAAGATAAAGAGACGCAGAAAAAATTAAAGGCTCGTGCTGGCGTAAAAGTTGGCGTGGAAAAAGATTGGTAAAAATGAAAAAAATATTTTTCATATTAATTTTATTTTCTTCCGTTCACTCGCAAGAGCCAACATTTACAGCATCAATTGAAAGAAATTCAATTTCAATTGATGAACGAATTGAGGTAAGATTTAGTCTGGAAAATGCTGGAGTAAGAGGAGGAGAAAATTTTCGTCCGCCAACTTTTAATAAATTTTATGTTTTAAGTGGACCGAATCAATCCACAAGTATGCAATTTGTAAATGGAAATTTTTCTTCATCTGCAACTTACAGTTTTATAATTCAGCCAAAAGAGTCTGGCGCTCTTTCGATTGGCTCGGCTTCGATTCAATCTGGGGGGAAAGAATATAAAACTGAATCAATTTCGATAAATGTAGTTTCAAGTGGTGCTGCGACGCCGCAAAATAAACCTTCACAAACTCAACCTCAAACAAGTGAAAATCAGAATAGTGAAATATTTTTGCGTGCAGTTGTTGATAAGCAAAATGTATTTCAGGGAGAACAAATTTCCGTAACTTATAAAATTTATACAAGACACAGAATTACTGGATACACAATAAATAAAATTCCGGCAATGACAGGATTTTGGGAAGAAGAAATAATTATTCCACAACAAATTACACTTACAACAGAAGTTATAAATGGAAAACAATATCAAGTTGGCACAATAAAAAAATCGGCGCTATTCGCAACAAAAAGTGGCGCACTTAAAATAAATCCATTTGAAGTTGTTTGCCAAGTACAAATTCAAAATCGCAGAAAATCAAATGATCCTTTTGATGATATTTTCAATGATCCTTTTTTTGGATCGGTAACTACAAAAAATATTTCGGTTAAAAGTTTACCTGTTTCGATAAATATTAAACCGATTCCAACTGATTCGAAACCGGAAAATTATTCTGGGCTTGTGGGAAATTATTCCGTTTCGATGAAATCAAACTCAAAAAAAGTAAACGCAAATGAACCGATAACTTTAACTGCTACAATTAATGGAAGTGGAAATATTTCTTTAATCGAAACACCAAAGTTAGAACTTGGAAAAGATTTTGACAAATTCGACCCGAAAATATCAACTTCAATTGATAGAAATAGTGGCACAATAAATGGCAAGAAAACTTTTGAGTGGTTGATAATCCCGAGATATCCCGGAGAGAAAAAAATACCAAAACTTGAAATTGCATTTTTCGAACCGAACAGCAAAAAATTTATAAGTAAAATTAGCGATGAAATTTTATTATCAATTCTGCCATCGAAAGATGGAAGCATTACATCAAATGCCCTTATAAATAAAGAGGATATTGCGATTTTAGGAGAGGACATTCGTTTTATAAAAAATGAAGTTGCAAGTTTTAGGAAAATTGGTGAAGAGAACAATTCGAAATATTTTACTTTAATTCTTTATTTATTTCCGATTGCAATTTTCACTGGATTATTTATTTTCATTTCAAAAAATGAAAAATTAAAATCGAATGTGAGTTTTTACAAATCTTCTCGTGCATTAAAAATTGCAAATAAAAAACTTGTTGATGCAAAAAAAATATTAGATAAAAAATCGCACGACGAGTTTACGGTTGTCCTCTCAAAAACAATTTGGGATTATTTTGCAGACAAACTTGGAATCAATCGCGCCGAGTTATCAATTGAAAAAGTTAGCGATGAGCTTTTAAAAAGGGGAATTAAAAATGAGAATATTTCTGAACTAAAAAATATTTTAGAGAGTTGCGATTACGCACGATTCGCCCCATCAAGTTCAAAAGATATGGAGTATAAAAAATTATTCGAATCGACTAAATTAATGATTGCTTCAATTGAAGAGGAGTCGAAATGAGAAAAATATTATTCCTTTTTATCTGTTTTAATTTACATGCGCAAAATAATTTAGAACAATTCTTAGAAGCAAATAAATTCTATCAGGAAAAGAATTTTGTTGAAGCAAAAGATTTGTACGAAGAAATTATTAGAAGTGGAGTTGAGAGTAGCGAGATATATTATAATTTGGGAAATACATATTTTAGGTTGCAAGATTATCCTCGCGCAATTCTTAATTACGAAAAAGCAAAAATAAATTTAAGCGATGATGCAGATATTGAGCATAATTTAAAATTATCGCAATTGAAAATAGTTGATAGAATTGAATCATTGCCAAAAATATTTTTCATTCAGTGGTTTGATAGTTTTATAAATTATTTTTCAGATAAAACTATATTTTGGTTTTCGTATGTAACTTTCATTTTAACTTTAATTTTAATTCTCACCTCAAAAATATTTTCACAATATTTTAAAGAGCAAAAATTTGCTTCAATTATTTTTGCCACTTTATTTGTAATCTCTTTGTTTATCGGCTTCGCGAAAAATCAAAACAAAAAAGATTTTGCAATTATTATTGAAAATGTAATATCTACAAAATCCTCTCCCGATGCCGAAAGTAAAGACTTATTTGTGATTCATGGCGGATTGAAAGTTGAGTTACTAGATAAAGTTGGTGATTGGAAAAAAATAAAATTGATTGATGGAAAAATTGGGTGGCTACCGAAATCTTCCCTTGAAAAAATTTAATTTAAAAATAAATATTTTGTAAATTGTAAAAAATAAATCTTCTCGGAGTAAAAATTTGAATAATATTATTGACCAACTTTCGATTAACACAATTAGAACTCTCGCAATTGATGGAGTGCAAAAAGCAAAATCTGGTCATCCCGGAATGCCAATGGGCACTGCACCAATGGCTTATGTGCTTTGGACAAAATTTTTAAAACATAATCCAAATAATTCTCATTGGGCAAATCGCGACAGATTTGTTTTATCTGCTGGGCATGGCTCGATGTTGCTTTATTCTCTTTTGCATTTATTTGGATATAAAGTTTCGATTGAAGATTTAAAAAATTTTCGACAGTACGGAAGTTTAACTCCTGGTCATCCCGAATATTCTCACACCGACGGAGTTGAAATTACAACTGGTCCACTTGGTCAAGGATTTGCCGCTGGAGTTGGAATGGCAATTGCAGAAAAAATTCTCGAATCAAAATTTAATAAAGAAAAATTTTCTCTTTTCAATTATTACATTTACGGAATTGTTGGCGATGGAGATTTGATGGAGGGAATTTCAAGCGAAGCCGCTTCGCTTGCAGGTCATTTAGGATTGGGAAATTTAATTTATTTATACGATGACAACTCTATTAGTATTGATGGAGGAACAAATCTTTCTTTTACGGAAAATGTTGCAAAAAGATTTGAATCGTACAATTGGCATGTTCAAATTGTTGATGACGGAAATAATTTATCAAAAATTGAAGAGGCAATTTTAAATGCACAAATCGAAAAAAATCGTCCATCACTTATAAAAATAAAAACGCATATTGGTTTTGGAAGTCCGAATAAACAAGATTCATCTGAAGCGCATGGCTCTCCGCTTGGCGATGAAGAAATTATTTTAACAAAAGAAAATTACAATTGGCAAACTGATGAAAAGTTTTTTGTTCCCGATGAAGTGCAAACGAATTTTGAAAAATATATTGACGAAGGAAAAAAGCAGGAAAACGCTTGGAATTACTTGCTTTCTCAGTACAAAAAACATTTTCCATTTGATGAATTAGATAATTTTTTAAATAAAAAACTGCCACTCGATTGGGAAAAACTTCTTCCGATTTTCACAAATGAAAATGGAAATATTGCAACGCGTGAGGCATCGGGAAAAGTAATTGAATCAATTTGGAATCAATTTCCATTTTTAGTTGGTGGCTCGGCAGATTTAACTCCATCAAATAATACTCGCGCAAAAAACGCAATTGATTTTCAATCTTCAAATTATTCTGGCAGATACATTCGCTTCGGAGTTCGTGAGCATGCGATGGGAGCAATTTTAAATGGACTTGCGCTTTCTGGTTTTATTCCTTTTAGTGGAACATTTTTAGTTTTTTCCGATTACATGAAACCAGCAATTAGGCTTGCATCACTGATGAAATTAAAAGTGATTTATATTTTTACTCACGATAGCATCGGACTTGGAGAAGATGGACCAACTCATCAGCCAATTGAACATCTTGCAATGTTGCGAGCAATCCCAGGTTTAAAAGTTATTCGACCCGGTGATGCAAATGAAACTTCCGAAGCATGGCGAGTTGCAATTAATTCTGATGGACCAGTTGCGCTAATTTTAACTCGACAAAAATTATTATTTATTGATAGAGAAAAATATGCCAGCGCAAAAAATCTTGAGAAGGGTGGATATATTTTGGCGGAAAGTTCTGCAAAGCCAGAAATAATTTTAATTGCAACTGGATCTGAAAATGAAATCGCAATAAAAGCGTATGAAGAATTAATTTCAAAAGGAAAAAATCTGCGAGTTGTAAATATTCCATCGTGGGAATTATTTGAGTTGCAATCGGATGAATACAAAAAGAAAGTATTACCACCATCAATTAAAAAAAGAATTATTATAGAGGCAGGTTCTTCACTTGGCTGGCATCGTTACGCAACAGATGAAACAAAATTTGTAACTATAAATCATTTTGGTGCATCTGCTCCAGCATCAAAACTTTTTGAAGAATTTGGCTTTACTGTTGCAAATATAAAATCCATAATTGAGTCATTTTAAATATTTTTAAGTGTGATTGCTGTCTCATCGGCAAAAACTTTTCTTGATTAGCGCATTATTTTTTTCAATATTACAAAGAGAAACGACTTGAAAAACGAAAACAAATATATTGCGCATTATTTAAACTCTTCTTGTCTATTTTCCCTATTAATTATTGGGCTAAATTCTTGTGCGCCTACCATTTATGAAATTACCCAAAAACAATTAGAAACTGGCAATAATAGTTCAGTAATTGAGGAGATGAAAAAACAATTAACTGAATCTCCGAAAGACGCAGATTTTTTAAAATACTTGGGGATTGCTTTGTACAATAAAAAATATTACGGCGAGGCAATCACACCGCTACAAAATTCTTACAAATTTGAGCCATCTGATGATATTACCGTTTACTACCTCGCGGCTTGTTACGAAGCGACATTCGAATTTCCAAAAGCAATTCAATTTTATAAACGATATATGGATTTGACTGTGTTTGGAGAATATAAAGACTTAGTGGATGCTCGCATAAAACTTCTTTACAAATCTCAAATGGAGATAGAAGCAAAAAAAGCCTTAATCGAAGAATCTCGACTTGAAGTTGATAAAATTCCATCGAACTCGATTGCAGTTTTATATTTTGAAAATCTCGGAACGAATTTAGAAATGAATCCTTTGCAAAAAGGATTAGCCGAAATGATAATTACAGATTTATCAAAAATAAAATCTTTGCGAGTTGTTGAAAGAATTCGTTTGCAAAAATTAATGGAAGAAATGAACTTCGGAGAATCTGGAATTGTAGATGATAAAACTGCGTCGCGATTTGGGAAATTACTTGGCGCGAATCGTTTAGTGAAAGGATCTTTTTTTGATATTACTGCTGATGAAGTAAAAATTGATGCGTTTGTTACACGAACAAAAAGTGGTGAGATTGATGCAACTTCCGAAGTTAGTGGTAGCACAAATAATTTTTTTAAAATGGAAAAAGAATTAGTCTTTAATCTTTTAAAAGAGATGAACATTCCAATCAGCAATGAAGAGCGAGAAGCAATTTTAATGTTACCGACAGAAAATTATTTTGCATTTTTACAATTCTCACAAGGTTTAGATTATGAAGACCGAGGTCAATACATTCAGGCATCACAATCATATTCAATAGCAGTGCAATCCGATCCAAATTTTAATCAAGCAAAAGTTGGAGTAAGTCGTTCAAATAATAGTAATAAATTGACTTCATCATCATCTTCATCTTCTTCTGGTTCAAAATCAAGCGGAGTAACGTCTCAACCTATTGCAGCACCGCCAAGTTCAATCGATGTCAAACAAACTATTTCTTCATCAAACGATAGAAATTCTTTCTCGCAAACACAAATCGGCACAGGATTTCAGCCCTCTACGGGGAGTTTAACACCGCAAGCTCCAACTTTAACAAGTCCGTTACCAGAACCACCGAGGCCACCAAATTGAAAATCAAAAATTTAAAATATTATTTGATTTTTATTTTTGCCGAAATAATTTTTGCGCAAACTCAAACGACCGAAGTTTTTCCACTTGGACCAAATGGAGGAATAATTACTTCCATTGAGGGGAGCACGGATGAGGAAAATGTGATTGCATCGGTAAAAGGGAACGGAATTTATTTTTCAAAAGATGCAGGAGAGACATGGACGCAGTCGTCACTAAAAAATGTAAATGTAAATCAATTTGCGGCGCATGCAACAAATCCATTAATATTTTTTGCCGCGACAGATAGTGGAGTTTATTTTTCAAACGATGGCGGAAAGATTTGGTCGCGTACAAATTTAATTGCTTCAACTCGTGCAATAATTACTCATCCGAAAAATACAAACTTGATTGTCGCTGGAGTTTATAGTAGCGACACAATAAGTAATGGAGTTTGGCAATCAACTAATAATGGACAAGTTTGGAAGAGAATTGATTCGACATTAAGTGAAAAAAATAAAATAACTGCGTTAGCAAGCGATGCAAAAAATGATTCAACAATTTTTGTTGGAACCGATGGTAATGGATTTTTTTCAACTTATGATTTTGGTAAAAACTGGAGCGCCGATAATGTAGGACTTGGAGCGAAAAATTCTCCGTCAAATTTTATTCAAACTATTTTACATTATTATGACCCTGTTTTCAAATATAATGCAATTACAGTTGGCACAGCAGTTGGTATTTATTCTTCTCAAAATTTTTCTGGTTCGCCACTAAACTGGATAAATCTTCGCACCATAAGTGGAATTGAAGATAGTGTAATTACATCTCTAAAAGCTTCGTTCTATTCTCCGCCACTAGGAGCGATTGATAGATATTATTTTGTATCCACTCGGCAAAGTTTACCAAACAGAATCCCCAACGATATTAAAGGTGGATTATTTAGAGTTGATGTTTTGAATCAATCTTGGTCGTTAGTCTTTAAAAAAAATATTGATGTCAATTCTATTTTTATTCCGAAATCAAAACAAAATAAAGTCTACATCGCCTCAAGTGATGGAATTTTTATCAGTAGTGAATATGGAATAAATTTCATAAAGAAAAGTTTAGGAATAAATCATTCAATCGTTAAATCAATTTCAATTACTAATGAAAATCAGCCAATTATTTTCAGTGGAATTTATGGTGGTGGAGTTCAGCGTTCGCTTGACAGTGGAAAAACTTGGGAATATGCTAATAATGGCTTGGGAAATCCGTATGTTTACGCGGTTGCTGTGGATTCGCAAAACAGTGGATTAATTTACGCATCAACGGTTCGCGGAATTTATTCGAGTTCTAATTTTGGAAATACTTGGACTTACCAAAATATTCCGATTGAGTTCCCTGAAAAATATAATTCCACAAATATTGGTGCATTTAGAATTGGAAAAAATAATACTTCAAATTTAATTTTTACCTCTCCTGCGCATGGATTAAATTTGAGTTCGAATAAAGGAACGAAATGGAATAAAATAAATTTTCAAAATTCATCGCAAATCTCATCTGCCAATGTAGTTGATAATTTAGATTTTGGTGCAAAAAATGATTCCTCAATAATTGGAACTGGAAATGGAATTTGGAAATCAAAAGATTTTGGTACGACTTGGCAAAATATTTCGGGTAATTTTCCTTTAACTGTAAATGATTTGGGAGTTACAAAATCTCTTTTTGCATTTCGTCCGCACGAAGATCCAAAAAATGATTCTGTAATATATATTTCTACTACAACTAATCTTTCAAATTATTCTCCCTATAAATTATTTAAAACTACCGACGGCGGAAAAATTTGGAAAGAATTATCAATCGCCACATACGATATCTCAATTGATTATCGAAAGCCAAGAGTAATTTTTGCATCTGGCAAAAATAATATTTATCACACTTTAAATAGTGGTGAAAGTTGGACAACTTTAACAAAAGCAAATTTGCTTCCAACCTTTAGAAATTTAACTCCTCTGCCAACAAATCTAAATCTGCATTTTATAGCAAGCTCAACTGGTATTCACACAATTGAATTTTCATCTGAACCTGATTTAAATTTTAATCAATACATAGTGGATTTTTCAAGCCAATTGATTGGTTCGACAATTTCAAAACAAATTTTATTCACGAATCAAGGTGGTGTTGAATTAAATGTAAAAATCGATTCAGTTTCTGGTTCAAAAAATTTTACTATTTCAGCAAATTCAATCAAAGTTGCATCGCGCAAAGCAGGATTTTTAACAGCGACTTATAAACCACTCAACGCAACAATTGAAAATTTAATTCTCTATTGCACCACAAATGATCCGACAAAAGAAAATTTAACAATTACATTAACTGGAATTGGAGTTGCAAATTCAATTTCGAAAAAAAGAATTTTGATTGATTCGCTTCACGGATTAAATTCAAGTGGCGGAAATTTTGAAACTCAAAAATATTTTTCATCCTTAATTTCTATTTTAAAATCAAGCAGTTTTGAGGTAATTTCAAATCAAACAAAATTTTCTCCATCAAATTTTGACATAGTTTTATTGGGAACCCCGTCGCGCGCTTATGCCACAAACGAAATTGATTCACTTCAAAAATATATTTATAAAGGTGGATTAGTTGTAATGCTTGCCGATAGTGGCGCGAAAAATGGAAATAAATTTTTAAATGATATTTTAAGTGATAGCAGATGGAAAACAAATTTCAACGACTCGACTGATTTATTAATTACTTCAAAAATTATTATTGATTCTGCAAATGGACTTTTACGAAGAAAAACTTGGGCGAAGATTGGCGGAAAAAATTTCCCAAATCATCCATATTTTTTTAAAATTGATTCGCTTGTTTTTAGCGGAGCAGTTTCGATTGAAACAAAAGATTCTTCAAATAAATTATTAGTTGGCAATCACTCAACTCGACTTTTAAATAATTCAATTGTGGAAGATGATTCAACTTATCCTACTTTAGTTGCGTTAAGTAATATTGGAAAAGGAAAAATTCTTTTAATTGGCGATTGTGATATTTTTTCAAATGGAGAAAGTTTTAACGATTCACTCAACAGAAATGTAAAAACAGGAATTGCCGCTGGAGCAAATTTACAATTTGCATTAAATATTTTCACACATAAAAATGATTTTGCAGTTCAATATCCAAGAAAAACTCCGAATGAACAGTACATCGCTTTTTCAATTCCTTTTGATTTAGATAATTTTTCAATCGGTACGGCATTAAAAGATTTGGGAGTAATTGATCCATCTCGTTGGAGATTATATAAATGGAATGTCAAAACAGGAAAATATATAGAATTCCCAAATTTAGAATTTTTAAATTTTAATCGCGGAGATGGATATTGGTTAATTACAAAAGGAGAGCGAACGCTTAATTTCGGAAATGCACAGATCCAAAGCACAACAGAATTTTATCCAATCACTCTTCAACCGGGATACAATTTAATTGGCAATCCTTTTCCGTATAAAATTAGTTGGGCTTTATCAAATAAAAATACTAAAATCGAAAAAAAGATTTGGTGGTGGAGTTCGACAAAATTTGTTTCCGATACAAATTTCATGGAGCCATTCACTGCTTATTACATAAAAAATAATTCTTTGTTACCGGAAATTATCAAAATCAATCCGATGGCGATTAGTGCAAGTGGAGGAGCGAAATCTACTTTCAGTCAAAAAACTTTTGGAAAAAATGAGTGGAAAATTCAAATCAGCGCAAACTCTATTTTTGCAAATGATGATGAAAATTATTTGGGAATGATTAGCGATGCAAAAACTGAGTGGGATAAAAATGATTTTTCGGAGCCGCCAGTTTCACCGACGAATTCTCTTTCGCTTTATTTTGATAAACAAAATTGGGCTGATAATAAAGGGAAATTTTCGACTGATTTTAGACCAATCTCAAATGATGGCGAATTTTGGGATTTTAAAATTTTCGCCAGTCGTACAAATGAAGAGATGAATTTGCAATTTTCAATTGATGGAAATTTTGCATCGGATAATAAAATATTTTTAGTTGATTTGATTACCGAACGAGTAATTGATGTTTCTTCAAATGGCAATTCATATTTTTTCAAAACTAAAAAAGGAGAGAACGAAAGAAATTTTAGACTCATTGTTGGCTCGAAAAATTATGCTGAACAAAATTCATTCGGAATTCCACTTGTACCGATTCAGTACAAACTCGAACAAAATTTTCCAAATCCTTTTAATGGTTCGACAAAAATTAGTTACACCCTTTCTCACAGCGCAAATGTAAAAATATATATTTACAATCTTCTCGGGCAAATTGTAAAAATTATTGATGATGGATTTCATCCGATTGGAAAATATACAGTCGCTTGGAACGGAAAAAATAATATTGGTGAAATTGTTGCAAGCGGGATTTATTTCTACAAAATCAGTACAGAAGAATTTGTTGCACAGAAAAAAATGATTTATTTAAAATAATGTGATGGATATTAAAATTAAAAAATCTTCCTTTTTATTTTTTGCGATTGTTAAAATATTAATTTTAACATTGTTGGTAAATTTTAATTTAATGTCGCAAATTAGAGGAATGAAATATGATGAGAAATTATTATTTCAGGGAATGACAGGACTTACTTTTGGAGTAAATTCTCAAAGCTGGAAGATAAATGATTTTGGAAATGTTTCTCAGCAGTCTATCCCAATTTCAATTACTTTCCCATTTACAAACAGAATTTTATTCGCTTTGACAAATACTCCTGTCGTTACAAAAAGAAGTTCAACTGCGACAGAAATAAATGAAGCAAAAGATGATAAAATTTCTACAATTTCCGATACACGACTTTCTTTATCATATATTCTACCCGGCGATAAAATTTGGCTTAACTCAAGTTTAAACCTTCCAACCGGTTTAACTAAACTTGATGTTACTCAATTTGAAATTGCGCGAGTTGTTTCGCAATCTGGTTTCGGATTTCGAGTGCCAGTTTTTGGTCAAGGCACAAATGGAACATTTGGAGTAACTAACGCATACAATCCGAAAAGAAGATTAACAATAGGTTTTGGCGCATCAATCGGATACAAAGGAAAATTCAATCCATATATTGTAAAACGCGATTCAATCAAAACCGAAAGCACTTACGATCCCGGAGAAGATTTATCAATAAATTTTGGCGCCGATTATACAATGCAATCAAAAAAATCGCGCATCTCCTCCGACATCACTGTAATAGAAACATTTGCTGACAAAATTAATGCGCGAAAATCTTTTAAATCTGGCAGACGAACAAATTTATTTCTTGTTTATAGCTATAAAAATGAAAGCATTTCGCATTTTGCAACTTTTCGTGGTAGAATTAAATCGAAAAATACTATTTTTATTGACACAAGCCAAATGCAATTTAGCGCATCGAATCAGATTGAGTTGCAATATACTTATAGATGGAGTGTGACAGAGAAGCTTTCGCTTTCAAGTTTTGTAGATTTTAAAATTCATAATGGCGATCAGATTCCTTTTGGCGAAGTTGTTTTTGAAATTGGTCGTGCACGAGTTGGATCTCTTGGCGCAGAAATAGGAATTATTCCTTTTCGAAGAGGCACAGTTGCGATTGGTTTAAAATATAATATCGGAAGCGTTGCGATTGAAGAAAATTATTACAAAGCAAACGGAATTGATTTGAGTTTAAATTCAAGAATTCTTTTTTAGTATGAGGATAAAATGAAAAAAATATTATTTCTCTTTTTAGTTTTTTCTATAAGTTTGATTTCGCAAAATAAAACTCCACTTACGATTGCAGTTTTATATTTTGAAAATGCAAGTATGGAAGATAGAGATAGACTTGAGCCAATGCGAAAAGGTTTGGCTGATATGTTTATAACAGAAATGTTAAAAGTTAAAGGATTGAAAGTTGTTGAGCGAGCCAGAATGCAATCTATTATAGAAGAGTTGAATTTGAATGAAATGGATTTTGTTGCCGAATCAATGCAACAAAAGATGGGAAAAATTCTCGGAGCAAAATTTATGCTTTTCGGTACTTTTGCAAATCTTCCCGGTGATGAAATTAGAATTGATGCTCGAATTGTAAATGTTGAAACAAGTGAAATCTTACACGCCGAAGATGAATCGGGAGACTTAGATGATTTTATGGAACTTATCCAATCGCTTGTAAAAAAAATTGCAAAAGATTTATCGGTAAAACTTTCATCAGCCGAGGAAGATGCGCTTGATACTGGCGGCGGTAGCTTTGATGCGTATGTAAATTATTGCGAAGCAATCGATTTAGATGATGATGCTCGAAGATTGCATCGCGAAGGAAAATTTGACGAAGCAATAATTAAAATTTCAAAAGCAAAAGATTTGTACGATAAGGCATTCAAAAATGCAAAAAAATATGTAGCGGCAAAAAATAAAAGCGACGAAGCCGCTAAATACAAATTGAAAATTTTAGAAACTAAAAAAGAACAATAAAGGAGATCGCCATGAAAAAACTATTTTTTATTCTCACAATCTGCTTAATGCAAACTGCATTTTCGCAAGATGAATTGCCACGCGTAATGGTTGTGGTGGACGAAATGGTGGACGAAAAGTCCGGTGCTGGAAAAGTAAACGGAAAAATCGAAAGCATTTTGCTCGAGAATGGATTTCGGCTTGTGGATAAAGCCCAATTCGAGGAGACTCGTTTGCGAGATTTACAACAAGATTTGAATCCAACAAAAGCAAAAGAACTCGGAAAACGATTTGGCGCTGAGTGGATTATTGTTGGAAAAGCAAACGCAAATTTTGGCGATGAGCGAGAAGTTTACGGCTCGAAGCAATACGAATACACAGCCGATGGCGAAATAAAATTAATTTTAACCGATGTTGGCGAAATTTTTGCGAGAGCAAGTTCATCCGAGCGAAAGCAAGCAAACGGGAAATCGCAAGCCGCGTCAAAATCTTTGGAAGCTGTCGGAGTTGCTTTAGCAAATGATGTGGTTGCAAAAATCCAAAAGAAATTAAAAGATGACAAAGAAAAACCAATCACAATTCAACTTGTACTTTTAGGAATCACAGACCAAACTCTTGATCTGTTAGAAAAAGAATTGCCACAAAAAATTTCTGAAATTAAAAAAATTAAAGTTAGATATTTAGAAGGTGATGCCGCAGTTTGCGATGCAACAGTTAGTGGCTCGATTGATGATTTAAGAAAAATATTTTCTAATATGGCAGAATTTAAAGTTGAAAGTTTCACTGGCTCGCGAATTGATTTAAATGTAAAAGCAGGAACAAAAGCGAAAGTTTCAAATATTATGTCGAGCGCACTTGAAATTTATGAATTTAGAATTGATAATCTTTTTCCAACTCAATTCAGTTATTACGCTTCAAATCCTTTGGGACAAATTACTTTAGAAAACAGCGACAAAAAAAACGATGTTAAGAATGTAAAAATTTCTGTTTTCATTCCAACTTATATGTCAATGCCATCGGAGCAAGTTGTAAGTTTAATTAAAGCTGGCGAGAAAAAAACTTTTTCCGTTAGCGCAGTACTTGATAAAGATAAATTATTAAATGTTACAGATAAAACAGTTTCGCAAGTTAAAGCAGAAATCAGTTATAGTTTTTCTGGCGAGCAAAAATCTCGAAGCATTACAAAACCTGTAACGGTTTATTCGCGCAATTCAGTTTCGTGGAATCGTGCAAACTCAATCGGTGCATTCATCACACCAAAAGATGAAGCAGTAAAAAACTTTTCTCGTTTCGTAATTGGAAATATGAAAGTCGATCCTAAAATTTCTGCAAGCACACCGCGAAATGTTTTAAACGCAATTGCAGTTTGGGATGCAGTTCGCGCTTTCTCAATAAATTATGTCGTCGATCCTTGGGTTGTTGCCGAGGGAGATGTACTCGATGATATTCAATTTCCTCGCGAAACTTTAGCAAATAAATCTGGCGATTGCGATGACACTTCAGTTCTGCTTGCATCTTGCCTTGAAAACATTGGCATTAAAACGATTTTAGTTGGCACAAGCGACCATGTTTTTATAATGTTTGATTCCGGTGTCAATCCGAAAAATGCTCATCAAGTCAGTTTAAATGAAAAAAATTATGTTGTGAAAGACAATGTAGTTTATTTGCCACTTGAGACGACAATTATTAATAAACCATTTTCCGAAGCTTGGGCGATGGGCGCAGATGGATTTTACAAAGCGCAATCATCGGGTGGAAAAATTGATTTGATTGATGTTCGTAAAGCGTGGGAAGAATTTCCTCCAGCAAATCTTGCGACAAATACAAAAGCAAGTGAGCCACCATCAGTAGAAAAAATAAATCAATTTATTGGTGAAGATTTAGTTGCGCTTTCGAAAAATGCAACCGAACAAGTAAATCAAAAAGTTTCTTTTTTATCTCAAAAGGGAGATGAGAAATCTAAGAACGAAGCCGCGATGTTGCTTTCGCAAGTTGGAAGATTTGATGAAGCCGTTTCGCAAATTCAAAATTTATCAAGTGCATCATCAAAAAATAATTTGGGAAATATTTATTTACTAAAAGGAGATTCGGTAAATGCGATTTCAAATTATAATTCTGCCGCAAGCGCCGATGCGAAAGATGGTGGCATTGCGCTGAACATCGGATTATTTAAATATGTTGGTGGCGATGCCGATGGTACGGTTGAATCGTTTAAAGTAGCAGTTTCAAAATTTTCTTCGCCAAAAGAAGCATACGATGCACTTGGCATTGAAAATATCGTTTCGCAAATTGGTCAACGCGCCGCAGAAAAAAATAAAGCTGTCGATAAGGGCGAGTTGCAAAGTTTGCTAAATTCAGCATTGACCGATGTTGCTGATAAAAAAGATAAAAGAGCTGAAAAAGCAAAAGTCAGAAAAGGAGAAAATAAATTTATCTTTGGAGGAAGAAGAGGAATTGATCCCACAGCGTTAGCAAATGTGAAAGAATTTCTCTACTGGAAATTTTAAAAGATGAATAGGAAAACGAGGAAACTTTTAGTTTCAGTTCTTATTTCTTTTGGAGTTTGGTTATTTATTGTTTTGGCATTTCATACTGAATTGCCTCATAATATTTTGGGCACTAATTTTTTCAAGGTGCTCGATAATAAATCTTACGATGCGTTATTGAGGTCGCGTGAAACTCGTCCGCATCAAAAAAATATCGTTGTCGTAAAAATTGATGAATCGACTTTAAAAGAGTTGGATTACCCAATTCCACGCGATAAATTTGGGATGTTGCTTTATATTATTTCTGCAAATAGCGCGAAAGGTGTAATTGTAGATTACCTTTTTGTTGACCAAAGAGTTGATAGTTCTTCGAGAGTTCAGGAGGAATTATTTTTAAAATTCTCTAAAGCGTCAAATAATATTTTTCATGCAATCGGACCATTTGTTCCAAACCATCGGGAAGGTGCACCGCTTCCTTCGGTTGATTTTGAAGCCAAAGAGCATATTGAAAAATTTTCTTTTCCGATAAAAAATCAAGATGTCTCAAAAATTCCTCGTGCAACTTATATTGATGAAAGACCGTACGATGAACTTGCAAAACTTACTACCGGAGTTGGACATGTTTTGATGTATCCAGATTCTGTTGATGGAATAATTCGTGAGGTTCCTTTTTTTGTTGAGTACGCTGGCGACTTGTATCCAACTTTTGGCGCCGCAATGGCATTTCACATTCAGGGAGTTTCGCCAAACGAAGTAACTTTAAAAAATAATAATTTTGGTTATGAAGTAATTTATCGCAATAAAAAAATTCCACTTGATAAAAATGGAATGATGAAAGTTAATTTTATTCCGAATAATAATTTTAAAGAAATTTCTTTTTATGATGTTTTAGAAGCGGCGGCGACAAATGATGTAAACACACTTTCAATTTTTGACGATGCAGTAGTAGTGGTTGGTCCATCGGCTCGCTCGATTGGTGATTTAGGTCCAAATCCACTTTACGAAAAATCTCCAAACTTTTTTGTACACGCAAACACTTACGATCAAATTATTTCAAATCAGTTTATTACTTATCCATCAGATTTAATTTTACTCGCGCTTGTTTTAATTATTATTTTGGTAGTCAGCATCCCAACTGCTTTTATAAAATTAAAATGGAGTTTGCCAATTTCAATTTTAGTTTTAGTCGCTTATGTATTTTTTACCCAGTGGTGTTTTAATAATTTTGGTATTGTCTTTAGTGTTCCTCAAATTTTGATTGGTGTATTTTTAGGTTTCGCTGGAGTTGTAAGTTATGTCTCGGTAACCGAAGGAAAACAAAAAGCAGAAATCAAGGGAATGTTTTCAAAATATGTTGACGCATCTGTCGTAGAAAAATTAATCGAAAATCCATCATTAATGAAACTTGGTGGCGAACAAAAAGAAGTTACAATTATGTTTTCTGATATTGAAAACTCAACCACAATTGCAGAAAAACTTGGACCAGAGGGAACTGTTAGTTTGCTCAACGAATATCTAACGGAAATGACAAATATAGTTTTAGAAAATTCTGGCACGCTTGATAAATATATTGGCGATGCAATTATGGCTTTTTGGAATGCCCCTTTAAATGATCCCGACCATGCTTTTCATGCGTGCGTTACAGCTTTAGAAATGAATAGAAAATTATTAACATTGCATCCAAGTTGGACTGCGATGGGAAGACCACTAATTTTTCAGCGAGTTGGACTGAATACTGGAATTGCAATTGTTGGTAATGTCGGCTCGCAAACAAAATTTAATTACACACTTGTTGGTGACCCTGTAAATTTAGCTTCTCGGCTTGAAGGTGCAAATAAAGAGTATGGCACACGATTGGGAATTAGTGAATTTACTTATCAAAAATGTGCAGATAAACTTGTTGTGCGCGAACTTGATGATATTGTAGTTGTTGGAAAAACCAAACCAATAAAATATTTTGAACTGATTGGGCTTGTCGGCGAAAAAATTGACGATAACATTTTGCGATTTAAAGATATTTTTGAAAAAGGAATTTCAAATTACAAATCGAGAAATTGGAAAGAAGCAATTTTAAATTTTGAAGAATCATTAAAAATTAAATCAAATGATAAAAGCTCAAAACTTTATATTGAAAGATGC
>ERZ1292623.1419-Hain-H51-01um-R1-1419-length-23128-cov-11_pt1 | contig 23128 bp, 29 predicted proteins | sample MGYA00564398_ERZ1292623 | MGnify/ENA primary metagenome ERZ1292623 (study PRJEB36523, sample SAMEA6512633) | groundwater metagenome | collected 2019-01-07 | study: AquaDiva: Metagenomics assemblies of 32 groundwater samples | reverse complement strand
TCGAACAAGTTTAGCATGGACAAGATTGAAAGTCTTGTGAAGGGTATTATGAATCGTGATCTGAAGAAGAAGTAAGCTAGATTTGGTTTACATATGCTGCAAGTGATCCTTGTTTTCTTTTGTGAATAATGGCTGATCCTACAGGTTTGTAGTAGATGGTGAGGTCTGCAGTGAATCGTTCTCCTGGTTTCATGACATACGGAGACGTTGGAGAAGGAGGGGTGTTGCAGAGCCAGGTGATGCTGTCAGAGCAGTCTTCAATATTCGTTGGTGCAGGGGTAAAATATGCAGAGAGTGGGAGGAAGAGATCAATGGTATCGCAGCAGTTAATTTGGCTGGGGATAGTTTCTCTGCATTGAAGGTTGGGCAAGACGACAAAGTTGCCGATAGAACCAATGGGGCGGATGTCGTTTTGGCGGAAGAGAAGCGAAAAAGGAGGAAATGTAGTAATGTCTACAATTAATCCATAAAATCCGCCGCACACTTCACCTGATGTTTCTGATTCTTTGGTCACTTCCACAATAAACAGTTCTAAGTCTTGGCCGAGGTTGTTTGCGACTTGCATGTTAATATATTGTTGAGTACCATCGCCAGTACTGTGTACGCTGAAGGTGGTGCATGCAAATCCTATGCCTAAGATGCATTGTTCTGGTAAGACATTATCAAAGTTGAAGACGCCAAAGAAGGCGAGTGCTCCAAGAGCAACAAGCACAATAAGGAGTGCCCAGCCATAGGTCATAAGGAATTCCATGGCTGCCTGGCCTTTGCGGGAAGATAGCGTCTATATCACCTCTTAAGGAAAAAAATGAGGAACTGGTGTTTTTATAAGTTGCTATACAGAGGAAAACGCAGTAACTGTGGAAATGCCTTGGGTTGCAGTGAGCGTATGGAGTGTGGTGTGAATAACAATAGGTATTGTTTCAGAAACGATGCGTGCGTACACAAAAGGAATGAAATCAGTGTAGGAAAAGAAAACTTTGTCATCTCTATACGTGATGAGGAAAGGTCCGGAGTGGAATGTTGCAGTTCTGATTGCGGCAATGGAAGCACTAGTGATGCCATCTACATCTCTCATGAACATAACTCTGTTGGCTGATGAAAGAGAAGTATAGATGAGCGATCGGTTGACATGCAGTTCAACAATATCTGTGAGGAAAAGGGTGTCAGGGGTGAAATAGTTTGTGCCTATGCCCTTGCAAAAGTCATATGCATCCTTCGTTGCAGTGATGATGAAGCTATCACTGGGGTTGTCAAGGTTGGTGTATTGATATGATGCTCCCTTGCTTAGAGTGACGCAAATGATGCCTTCTGTTTTGGTGAAGGTGAATCGTGTAGGCCTGTCTGTTCTCACTTTCTCCTGGATGTTCTTGTTTGTGTAGGTAAAAACACCATTGCCAATAGTGTAAGTGCCAAACTGGTCGATGATGAAGGATGCGGGGCTTGTTGCGTCAAAGGTGACTGTTGCGTCTCTATCTCTAAAATGTTGGGTGAGTCGCGCGCCGGTGGAGAGGGTTGTTTTGAAGCTGTCTTGAAATTGACCATTCTCAAATTGTGTGATGATGGCTTGTTCTCCTCTATCGAGGGAGAACGCAACGATGCTGTCTCCGGCAATGTCATATGCTGCGAAAAAATTGTCATCAACAGTGCTGGTGATTTCTCCTTCAAGGAGCTGGTCCTGATATATTAAAAGGTCTTCTCCTGCAATATTGTCAATAATGCCATTTGCAGTTTCAATGGGTTCTGTTGCCTCTGCAATGATGCCAGTGTTTTCTTCTGGATCAAAAGGTGCGGTGAATATTTCTGGAGGGATAGTTGTTGTTTGAATGGGTGAAGATGGAAACGTGAAACCAGGAACATGTAACTGAGATTCCACTAGAGGTAAAAAGAAAAGTAATATCAATAAAAATGTTATAATCCTCTTTTTCATAAGTTAATCAGGAGAATAGTGAAAATAAAAAGGTTGTTATTATCTGAGGTTTTCAACTGCGCTTATATAAGCTTTAATTTGGGATATTTGTTCTGGATGACTAGTGCAACCTATTTTTAATGCACGCCTTGCAAAGATAACAGCCTCTTTATGTCTATTTAAATTAGATAATCCCATTGAAAGGTTAAGATAAGGTTCATCATATACAGGATCAAAGGTAATAGCAATTCTATATTCTTTGATAGCTTCCTGAATTCTTCCCAATCCAGAGTATGCTGCTCCAAGCCCGTTGTGATATCTCGCATTCAGAGGATCAAGAGCCACTGCAACTTCGTGTTCGCGGAGGGCAGTTGCAAAGTCTTTCGCTTCATACGCGTGAAGTCCTCGTTCTCTGTGGTGTTTGGCAAGGTCTTTGTGTGAAAGGGTGGGATGTGCTTGTCTTGCTTTTGCAACGTTTTCAACAACAGGTGTATTATCAGTGAGTGCATACTCATTATTGTTCGTAGCAAGTGTTTTGTTGATTCTGTCTTTCAATCTTCTGTTGATGACAGCAACCGCATCCTCATATGCTTTGCCAGTAAGTCTTTTGGTGAGAATGCCTTGATATTCTTCCTTGTCTTTCTCCTCAACAGGAAGGTCTGCAGTGCTAATGGTAGCAAGTCCTTGGTCGACAGGTGAAAGTAAGCGGTGAAAAGAGTCTAATTGTGTTTCAAGCGCTGCGCGTTCCAGTTCATTAAGTGAAAGTTTTTTTGTGTTGGAAGCGGTTGCGCGTTCGACAGCGGTGTGATAGCCATCAAGTAAGAGCGTTGCATCGCTCACGAGTGCGATGCGTGCGCGGAGCACAGGATCAACTGCTGCGTGCACCACAACATCAGTAACATTTCCGCCATAGTGAATGCCTGGCGTGTGCAGCACGCGTTCGACAAGGTCTGCGAATGTTCCAATGCTATCTCCTGTAAGTGTCAGTTTTCCGTATTTGGTGATTTCTGCGGCTTGCGCTGCAGTTATGTGGTTGCGGAGGGATGCAAGCAGTTTTGCGTCGTCTGCAACAGCGATGAATGATTCTTCTTGCTCAGAAGAGAAAAGCGGAATGTTCGGTTGGAAGAGAAAAACTCCTGCTACCTGGAGGAATCCTCTGCGAGTAAGAGCATCAAGTGTCATAAGATCCATTTATATACTTGAGAATATATAAAGGTATTGGTCAGTTAGAAGGCAAGTGGGCTATAATATACAGGTCCTTCCGCAGGGTAAAAACGAATTGCATAGCTTCCTTCTGGAGGCACATCAAAGACTGCTTTTAAGATTTTTTCTTGTCCTTTGCGGAGCACGGGATTGTACAATCCTCCAAATCCGTACACGTTCGTTGCTTCTGTGTCAACAGTGTATTTAATGTCATCATTTGAATAGAGGAAAAGGAAGTTTTGAGGAAAGTAGCTTTCTCTATTGTTCACATTGGTAACTTTTAAGTAAAGGAGAATGTATTGTCCATCTGCAGGAAGGCTTCCTCCTTCTCCAACGCGATTTCTAATTTCACTATTGTACACCTTAATTTCATAGCCATCTAAGAAAAGAGTGTCTTGAGAGGTGAAGGATTGTGCGTCTGCAGGAAGGGGATCGCGAGGAATGACAGGAACAGCAGGTGCAGGAGTGTCATCAACAGTGTCAATGACTGTGCTTCCAGTAAGGCTGCTTTCTCTGTCAAAGGAAAAGAGTGTGCCGGCAACAAGAACAATAGCAGCAACAATAATAATAATTATTTTCAGCTCTTTGTGCATGCAAGAATGAAGGAATGGGAATTAATAAAGATATAGTTAGTTGATTAGGGAAGTTCTGGTGTTGCAGGGTTCTGTTTGTAGCATTGTTCTCGATAGGAGCATCTGCCACACATCCAGCGCATAGTGTGAAAGAGTCGTGCTTCAGGGTCAGGGATGGTGTTTGTGGTCAAGCTGTTATGCAGAAGTTTGAAGCGGTGCAATGCTTTCTGTACAAGCGCTACATCATAAGGAATGGTGAAGTGTTGCGTTTTGAGGGTGTTTTTTTCGAGGTAAAGGAGTATGCCTTTCGGAATGTTGGTTGCGTGAAGGTATAATTGGAGTTGGAGGATATGGGAGAGTGAGGGTTCAGGAGAGCTGCTGAGGTATGCGGTTGATTTCACTTCAACAAGAACCTGTTCGCCGTTTGTTTTGAGCAGGAGCAGGTCGTCAATGCGTCCTGCAATAAGGTATCCTTCTTGTTCGATGGTGAAGGGTTTTTCCGCGTCAACAAGTTCTACAACTGCTTTTGATTTGTCGCTCGAAAAAACGTCTTTGATGAAGGTGTGAAGAAGGTCTCCGACGTGGAAAATTTTTAGCAAGTCATCATCAATGTCTGTGGGAATAAGATAGCTGTAGTATGCTTTTCTCAAGCAGCTGCCACATTCTGATGGGTAATATCTGCCGATAGTTTTGGGTTTGCGGTCGCGTTTGAGGTAGTCTGAAATGAGCTTGTCAAAGTCTATCATAGCAGGAAAAGGAGGGGAAGGAATTTAAAGATTGCGAAAGTGAATAAGAAATGTGTTATAAGCATCCTCCTGTAGGGTCAAAGACGTTAAAGAAGCACGTCGGTTCAATGGTTGCGACTATTCTTCCTGGTCTCTGGTGGATAATGCTTTCTCCCTTGATGCGATAGTATACAATCAAGTCTTCTGCAAAAAGCTCTCCTGGTTTAAAGTCTGATGAAGGAAGGTAAGTGCCGAAGCTGCTGTAGAGGGGACTAACAAAGTTACAGAAGTAGTTGCATGCAGGAACATCTGAAAGTGTGGGGGTGAAGTATCCTCCAGGCACGCTTGATTGGCCAATAAGTCCTTCAAAAACGTCATCAAGATACGTGCAGCAGTTGATTGATGCGTTTGCTCCGGGAATAGGACACCAAAGTCGTGGAGATACGCCACTAACAATAGGATTAATAACTGCAGGCATATAGGGGTTGCCGAGTGGAGGGTCTATAGGATGTGCAGTGCCAAAGCTGTAAATTCTTCGCGTTTCCCCATTCTTAAATTCAAGTGAGCACTTATTTCCTCCAAAGCCACAATTGCCGAGATTTGTGATAACTCCGCCATAAAGAAGGCCGACATTGGGTTGCACAACGAAGCCGAACCATCCCCCACATTTGGAAGCATCAGAGGATTGTTCTTTTTTAATTTGGATTGCAAAGAAGTCTAAGTCTTGGCCTAAATTATTGGAAACAAAAATATCAATCGTGTTTTGTCTGCTATATCCGCCAGTGTAGTTATAGTTTGAGCCAACATATATATTGGTGCAGGCAAATCCTGGTGGCAGTAAGCAGAGGTCTCGTCCTTCAAAGCTTCCTTTGATGCTAAAATAATAATACGTCAAGCTTCCAGCAATCACCAAGAGCACGATGAACACCCATCCATAGATGAAAATAACTTCTAAAGATACTTGCCCTCTTTTTTGAAACATGAAATATCTGCAGGAGAGGATATAGATAAACATTATGGAAAAAGAGACTGTCGTCTGAAGGGAATAAACCCTGGGAAGCGAACCCGTGAAGGTTGGCTTCCTGGGGAAAAAGAGGTGATATGTGGAGAGACATAAAACTCCTATATAAACCTTTCTATTTGTTACTATTATGAAGTTATTACAAAAAAGAAGGGAGGAAAGGGTTTAAATAACACGAAAAGCCCACGAATATTCCATGCAGGATAAAATTTATGATATATTGACAAAAGAAGACGAAATCACGTGGCAATCGATTATTTACGAGTTGGTGAAATCAGAGCAGCTCGACCCGTGGAATATAGATCTGACACTCTTGGCAAACCGCTATCTGGAAACCATCAAGCAATTGAAGGATCATAACTTTCACATTTCAGGCAAAGTCTTGCTTGCCTCTGCTATTTTATTGCGATTAAAATCATATAAGCTGGTGCACGAGCACATTGCCGCGTTGGACAGCCAGCTGTTTCCTCCGGAAGAGGAGTTATTGGAGGACATGGAGCAGGAGATGTTCCAGCAGCAGTATCCGCATTTGCTGGTGAAGACGCCGCAGCCACGGCGCAGGCAAATTACCATTAAGGAGTTAATTACTGCATTGGAAAAAGCCTTGGAAGTGGATGAGCGAAGAAGAGTGAAACGTGTTTCGCAATTGCGCGTCATTCGTGAGGCAGTCATGCCGCAAAAGGTGATTGACATTTCATTGTTGATGAATAACGTGTATGAAAAAATTAAAGCATGGTTCAAGACAAAGCCAAGCTTGACGTTTTCAGAGTTGGTGAATTCTCCTGCAAGGGAGGACAAGATTGCAACGTTTATTCCATTGCTTCATTTGGCGCACAAGCAGAAGGTGGATGTGGATCAGCAAGTGGCATTTGGGGAGATTGATATTCGCTTGTTAAAATGACCGTTGCTGTATTCCTTGTGGTTGCAATTGTATTATTAGTAGTGGGAATAGCAATAGGAATGATGATGCCTTTTCTTGGTGTTCTCGCAACCTTGTTTTGGATCTGGATGCTTGTGGATTGCATCAGAGCAAGGTTCAAGCAGAAAGAGCACAAGATTGCCTGGATATTAGTAATTATCTTCACGCATTTTCTGGGTGCAATTATTTACTTTTTCTTGATCAAGAATAAGGGAAAAAATTAGTTATTCTTTTCGTCTTGGAGATTGTGCAGCGCTTCGAGGTGTTTACGGACTTCTTCAAGTTCTTCTCGCGTGCCTGAAAAGGTTCTGAAGGAAGGAATACCTCCATGAAGAGTGAAGGGGAGTGCAGGAAAAGAGAAAGTCTCTCCATTGTAGGTAAAGGATGTTGCATCAGAGAGTTGCCTCTGAACGTCTGCAGGATCACGACCATTAGTAATCATGCGTCGTGCAAGCGCGTGTCTTCTCAACTGTTTTCCATACAGAGGTGCTCCCCGAAAGGTAAAGCTACCAAGGAATGTTTCATCTGCAGGTGTCAATGGGTAATAATCCTGGGTAACAGGTCCAAAATGAAGTACAAAAGCTGCAGCAACCATGCGTGCCAGTGCTTCATCAGGATTATTGAGAATAGCATCTATTTTTGAAGTATTATCTCCAGAAACAAGAGAAGTAAGAATCGTGCGTGTGTTTGCAGTAAATGAGGAAAAGCTTGTTTCAAGTCTAGAAAAAGAGTCGTTCACGCTTTCAGGTTCTTGTGAAAGTCGCAGCATGCCATAAAGATCGCGACTCATTTTGATGGCGTCTTCGAATTCCGCACGAAGTTCAGGAGTAGGAGCTGCTGCTGCTTGAGCCTCCAAGTCTTTAATTTGTTTGCTACATTTTCGTTCAGTAGCAGTGTTAAACGTAGTGGTGGCAAGGGTTCGCAATGCATTCATTTCCTGAGGAACATCGGCGAAGGGTTCAAATCGTTTGAAAGAATCAAAAAGGAGCCAGCAGAATCTGGTGAGGACTTCTAAGTCAGGGTCTTCTTTGGTTGCGTCAAATTGGGTGGATAAAGGTTTGATGTCTTTTTCAAAGACGCGCGCATATTCACTGTTTGCTGCTTGCAATGCAGAGTAGCGTGTGGCAAAAGTTTCTCGAGCAACGGTAAGAGTGTTACGTTCTTCTGGAGTAAGGTATTGTTCAAGTTCATCATCTGCAAATCTTTTAAACTTGTCTTGTATTTTTGTGTATGTTTGTCGTACAGTAGATAAAAGAGTAACATACGTACCAAATTTTGGGAGGAAGGTCTTAAGGTTTTCAACTTGAATGGCAGCAGTGATTTTGCGTCTCAAGTTTTCAAAGTCTTTTCCTTTGGTTTTTTGCGTAACATGTGTAATAATGTCTTCTTTCTTTGGTCCAGAATAATCAGGGTGATCAATAAGAAGTCCGAAGACAAGGTGGGAAAGTTCGTGGTGTGTTGATTCAGTAGTACGTTTTTCATCTTCAGGAGTTTCTGTTTCTGCGTAGACAAGTTGTCTTAATGTTGGAGAAAAAAAAGCATGATGTCCTGCAGATCCCAAGGCGCCGAGGACTTTGATTTCTTCGAGAGGCTGCACACCGAGTCTAACAGGTTTCAAAGGTGAAGCGCCGGTGTAGTCTTGTTGCACCCATTCAAGCACCCAAGGATCGTGTTTGCTGAACGCGTTTTCAACGCGGCTGATGAGTGATTGCTCAGTATAATGAGGTTCTGAAATCTGTTGTGCAGGATTTGGTGAGTCGATGAATGCGCGACGTATTTCTTGATGTGCGCGTGCAAGTTCTTCATGAGAGGAAAGAGAAGGAGTTCGACAACCAGGAAGAAGAGTAAGGGCAGTTCCTGCCATCAGTGTAAGAAGTGTTCGGTACGCTTTCATAGGAAGAATAAAAAAAGGGAGTTTTTAAAGGTTATGAGAATAGGTTATGATTATGAGGAATGCGCAGAGAGAGCTTCGCATACTTCTTCAACAGTAAGAAGTTGTTCTTTTCCGCTTTTCATGTCTCTCAGTTTAACTTTGCCTTGGTCAAGTTCTTGCTTGCCAATGATAAGCACATACGGGATGCCAAGCTTGTTTGCGTAGTCAAGGTTTTTGCTGATTCCTTTTCCGAGAAGATCAATGTCTGCGGCAATCTCTTTTTTCCGTAAGATGCTTGCAATCTCAAATGATCGTTCTAAGGTTTTAATGGGAATGATATACACTTGGCAAACGCTTTGTGTTCCTGGTGCTTTGCCTTGAATGGTAAAAGCATCGCAAATAGTATCCAATCCGAAAGAGATGCCTGTTGCAGGGATTGTTTCTCCTCCAATGAATTCCCCTATCAAGGTGTCATATCGTCCTCCGCCTGCAAGGCTGCTCGTGAGTCGTGAATCATTTAAGGTAACTTCAAATATCGGTCCGGTGTAATAGCTGAGTCCGCGCATGAGAGAGATGTCAAAAGTAATTCCTGGAGTGAGGGTGAGGATTCTCTTGATTTCTTCCAGTCCTTCGGTGTTTTGTAATTGTGTTGCAAGGAATGCAATTTTGTTTTCATTTGTGCCTTTGACAAGCACGATTTCAAAGAGGCGCTGAATGGTTGCGTCGCCAATGCCTTTGTCTTGCAGTTCTTTATATACGACATCAATGCCGTATTTCACAATTTTGTCAAGAGCAAGCATGACATCATTGCGCTTTCCTTGCTGAATGCCTACAGTGTCAAGAAGGGCGTCAACGAGTTTTCTGTTGTTGAGTTTGATGGTCACGTCTAATTTGAGTTTTTTGAACGCAGTTTGCAGGAGTTGAAGCAGTTCTGCGTCTGCAATAGGATCTGCAACGCCGCAAATGTCCGCATCACACTGGGTGAATTGTCTGTATCTTCCAAGTTTGATTGGCCCGTCTCGAAATATTTCTCCAATTTGGTAGCGTTTGAATGGTAATTTCAAGGTTTTGCTGTTCATGCCGATGAATCGTGCAAACGGAACAGTCAAGTCAAAGCGTAATCCAAGTTGCCTGTTTCCCTGGTCAGTGAGTGTAAATTGTTCTTTAGCAACGTCATCGTTTGCCATGGCTTTGCGTTGTAAAACGTCTAAGCGTTCGATGATAGGTGTGTCTAACGGGTTAAATCCATATGTTTGAAAGGTGTCAATGAGTGTGCGCAGAATAGTATCTCGTAAAATCTTGTCCGCTGGAAACAAGTCGCGGGTGCCTTTTGCTAATCCAAGATCCATGATACACCTCCAAGAGAGAGAAGGGTGGCTGCCGGGATTTGAACCCGGCTTACAGGATCCACAGTCCCGCGTACTGACCAGACTATACTACAGCCACCATAGGGAAAAGAGAATTGTCTGAGAGAAAGTGGAAATGGAAGAGAAATCGAAGTAGTTGAAGCGTTCGCGTTAATGAAGACAATCAACTCGGCTGATCATAATGAGCAAGAATGTATGATGCCTTTTAAGGGTTTCGGTTTACTCAGGTGCAGCAAATGAGGTGAGAAAGTGATAGTATTCTTTGCGAGCGCGAGTTTTGAGAGTATTATAGGATATAAGGATACGATGAGGGACAAAGTATGTGAGCGCTGTAGAGCAAGGGTTTGAGGAAGATGAAGAAGCAATGCTTCCACCAAGAGAAACAATGAAGGCAGCGAGTGTTTCTCGAAAGAGAAAAAGGTTTCGAGTGACAATTTTTTCGAGGGGTGTGTCAGGGTCATCAATGGTAGTGTGATGTTCGAGGCTGTCAGGAGTGATGCCAAACGCAAAGAAGAGTTCCTCTTCAGAGAAGGATGTGCATCCTGGAGGGGGAATAATTTTACAATGGTCAGGAAGGGTGTGATGAATGTCAGGAGAAGAAGCTGGAGAAGAGGAGTAAGCGGTGCGACTTGGAGAACAGTGTGAAGAAGTGTTCATGCGTTATTTTCCAAATGACCAGTTAAGGAATTTGTAAAAGCCAACGCGTTCTGGTCGTTGGATAGGTTGATTTGCAGGAATGTGCTTGAATTCTTCTTGTCCGACAAGGTAGGATGCGAGTTCTTGGTATGCGAGTGATGATGGTGCGTTGGGAAAAGCGTGGACAACAGGTTCTCGTTTCACGAGCGCTCTTTTGACATAGGGATCTTCAGGGATCACGCCAATGATGGGATGTTCGAGGATGGTTTGGATGTTTTTGATTTTCAAGTCAAGGTCGTGTCCTGCGCGTGTCAGCACAACGCCGGTGATGGGTTTCTTGAATTGTTGCGCTAATCGTATTGTTTTCAAGCTTTGGGCAACTGCGGGGAGTTCGGGTGTTGTCACAATTAAGACTTCATGTGCGAGTTTGATGGATGCTCGAGCTTCTGTGTCGAGTCCGGGTGCGCCGTCAAGGATGATGATGTCTGATTGTATTTCAGGGAGGTGCCGTTGCAAGTCTTCCAGGTTGAGTCTGCCAACGTTCTGCATGGATATGCTTCCAGGGAGTATTTTCGTGCCTGAACTGTGTTTGTAAATCGCTTCATTGATGTGGGCGCTGCCTTCGAGGACATGATGAAGGGTAACAGAAACGTGTGGTGCGCCGAGGTACATGCTCAGGTAAGGAGTGCTTAAATTGGTGTCAATCACGCACACATCTCTTCCGAGTTTGTTGAGAGCGACACCAAGATTGAGGGATGTGGTGCTTTTTCCTGATCCTCCTTTGCTGCTCGCGACAGAAGCCACTAACGCCATAAGAGGAAGAACACGTGCTTGTTTTTAAAGGTTTGGTTTAGGATTCATCTGCAATGAGGCTATAGCAGTCGGTGCAGATGTGTTTGCGAGGCACGAAATGGGTGGTGCACACAATGTTGCCGCAGGACGAGCAAGTGCTTGTGTTAATGGCAGTGCTGCAGATCATGCAGGGTTTGGGAATGTTCATTTTTTTTCGAGCATGGTATGCACGGTGTCAACAAAGATAACTGTCCTGTCGAAGTATTTTTTGAGTATTTCGACATTCACTTCAAGGGGCTTGTCATTGATTTTGGTGACAAGAGCAACATTTTTTCGGTATTCTTCTTTTCGGGTGAAGGTTGCTAAGTCAATATCGCGCATGAGGTTATAGAATTCGATTTCTTTTTTGAGGACAGGAAAAGAAGATGCAAGGAGTTGGGCGCGTTTGCGAGAAACAGGAGGGATGTCTGAAATTTTTTTGGTTTTCTTGAGGTATTCAAGCGCCCAGATGATGGTGATGTCAAACGCGCTGATCAGGCGTTTGATGGTATTTTTGATGATGTCGACAGTTCTCGTGTATTTGAGGCTCACATAAATACTGTGGTCTGCGCGTTTCAGTTCTTCTTTCGCGCCTTCAACGAGTTCTTCGAAGATTTCCATGGGTGTTAATAATAGTATTTACTTGTGCGATGAAGGACTTGACTGCGGGGATGTAGCGTTTGATTTTGGGCATGGTTATGGTGTGGAGTTGATAATCACGAAGTGCGATGACGTATTTGTCTTTGCGGGTGAATTCGATAGAACTCTGTGCTTTGCTTTCCATGAGGGCAGCGAGATCTGCCAATGTGGTGATAATATCATGAGGGATGGCATAGGTGGTGGTTAGGTTGTGCTTGAGGAGGGTGAATTTGTCTCGAAAAGTGCTCGGGACAGTATCAATGCGTTTGTAAAGGTATTCATGATGGATGAGTGCGTCCATGCACTTGCAAAGCGCTTCATGCAGTCTTTCTGCAACAGAGAGGGCAAGTTTGGGGTCAGGAACGACAAGGTAGGTGACATAGGCGAGGTGGTCTGCAATTTTGAATGCGGTGGTTGCTTCATTGATGAATTGGGTGATCTCCTTCATATATTCTATATATAGCACATTTATTTAAATATTGTTGTGAGTGCTGAGTGAACAAGAGAAGAAAGAGGAGGTACTTCTATTTAAAGATTGCTCCTAATAACATGAAAATGAGTTTTTGGAAGGAAAAAAAGGTTATTTTGAGCCTATATCAAGAATTGCTGCGGCAATGTCCCCATTGTTCTCTTCGAGGGCTTTTTTTGCCTTTTCTTTTGTTGTGCCAGTCTGGTTCATGACTGTGTCGATGTCTTCTGGAGTGATTGCAACGCTTCCGGCAGCAACCTCATGTGCTTCTCCCACGATTTGCCACGTTTCTTGGCCCATCATGTTGACTTTGGAAACTTGCGGGTTGGGAATGATGATGTCTTTGTCTGTGCATTTGATGATGACTTCAGTTGCATCAACTTCTTCTTGTTTGATGCCCATCTTCTTCATGGCTTTCTGCAAGTCCTTTGGATTGATGCCAGGGAACATGATGAATAAGCAATTTTAATTATTTAAAAGGGTTGTGCTGAGTGGGGTTGCCGGGATTCGAACCCGGAGTCTCCACCTCCCGAAGGTGGGATCATACCAAGTTAGACCACAACCCCGATGGTGGGCAATGAAAATAAGTTATATAGGTTGTGGTGCGCAGGATGCAATTGGCATACAAGTCTTTATAAAAGAAGAGAGGAAAAAAGGAAAAGATGGCCTGGTCGTTGTATAAGGATGAGGATGTGTTTTTGCCGCCCTTACAGTTTTCCAATGGGAAAACGCAACAGGATGTGGTGGAGGAAGTGATTGCATCCATAAAGGAAGGGCAAAAGATTATTTTCATTCATGGGGTGTGCGGTTCCGGCAAGAGCGCATTAGCATTAAACATTGCAAAGGAGGTAGGTAAAGCATCTATTGTTGTTCCAGTAAAATACTTGCAAAGCCAGTATGAGGAAGATTATGAGAAGAAGTTGTGTGTGAAAAAAGAGAATGGGGAGAAGTTAAAAATTAAGGTGCTGACTGGCAGGAATAATCATCCATGTTTGTACAATCCTTCATCAAAGGCTGATGACATGTTGTTGCCGTGCACGATTCCGATTGTGCAGAAGAACATGGATTTGATTTCAGTTTATGTGGATAAAAATCCTTTGATAAAGAAGGAGGAGATTGATTCGATTGATGATGTGCGGCGGTTGTCGGTTGCTCCTGCGTGTCCGTATTGGTCGCCTATTATTGGGAATGATTGGTTTGGCGAGTATCCGTTGAAGGATGCGAAGAAGCACGAATACCTTGGTTTGAATAACAAGAAGTTTACATTGTATGAAAGAAAGGGTGGCTGTTCGTATTATCGGCAGTTTATCGCGTATAAGGATGCGGATGTGCTCATTTTTAATGCAAAAAAGTATGAGCTGGAGAATGTGATGGAAAGGAAACCAGCAACGGATGTGGAGATTATTGATGAGTGTGATGAGTTTTTAGATAATTTGGGAAATGAAAAGAGGGTGAGCTTAACATTCTTTGCAGAGCGTGTTGCAGATATTGGAAAAACGTGCAAGGATGCAGAGATGAAGGTCTTGTTGAGCGAGTTGTATGCTGCTGTGGATACAGTGTTGAAGAGCAGGTGGTTGAAGAATTTGGTTGAGGAGAATGAGTTGGTGAAGCTTGCGGATACGAAGCTGTTGGAGTTGTTCAATCTGATAGCGAGTAATGAGCAGTTGTTGGAGTATGAGGATTTTGAGTATATATTTGCAGTAGCGAAGCATTTTGAGCACATGGTGGATGCAACATATGTGCAGTTTGAGGTGCGGAAGAATCAGGTGATCGCGCATGTGGTGAATGTGAACTTAGAGAAGAAGATGAAGGATTTTCTGGATAAGAACAAGGTGTTTGTCATGATGTCCGGAACGCTCCATTCAAAGAAGGTATTGAAAGATATTTTTGGTATTCGCGAGTTCAAGGTCATTGAGGCTGAAGGAAAGCATCTGGGAAAGGCGACTCATGTAAGGACAGGGAAGGAAAAGAATTGTCGTTATCGTGAGTTTGAGTCCGGGCGAGTGACGCGGGAGGAGTATGTGCGTGCCTTGGATGCTGCCATTCAGCTTGCAAAGCCACCTATTTTGGTGCATGTCAACAGCTTTCAAGATTTACCGACAGAAACAGAGAAAGAAAAGTGGAATCTATCTGTCATGTCTCAGGAGAAGTTGCGGGAGCAGCAGGAGAAGTATAAGAGCGGCCAGTTATTGCAGTGGTTTAAGGAAGGAAAGATAAAGGTGTTATATTCAACGAAGTGTAATAGGGGTGTGGATTTGCCGGGAGAGATGTGCAATGCGATTGTCTTGACAAAGTATCCTTTTCCAAGCATGTCTTCCTTGTTTTGGCGCGTGTTGAAGGAGTCGAAGCCGGATGATTGTATGGAGTTTTATTTTGACAAGGCGAGAAGGGAGTTCTTACAACGCATTTATCGGGGGTTAAGGTCAAAGGAAGATACGGTGCAGATCTTGAGTCCTGATCTGAAAGTGATGCAGTCAAAACTTGATTAGCCGAGAATGCCAAACAGTTTGGTGTGGAGTAATATTTCAATGAAGATAATCACAATAATCATCACCACAACCATCCATGGTCCCATTTCGATCTTGCTTTGGTAGTCATCAGAGTAGCGGATAATGCCTCCACCGCTCTGGGGAAGCTGGATTTTGTCTGCCATAACAAAAAAGAGACGGTAATAGTTTAAAAGCGTTGTGGAATAGGAGGATTTGAGTAAAGAAAAGTTTAAGAATAAAAGGGGGTTGAAAAGGGTATTAAAAACAGCGGAGTTGATAAGATATGGAATTTTTTAATGCCAAAAACTTCTTGTTAGTGGGTGGTATTGTGTTGATCCTTGTCGGGATCATCGGGTTCTTTGGCGTTATTGGACCAACAGAGGAGCAAAGCATTTTTGGTGCTGCCTGGTGGTTTGATAATGGAGAGAACTGGGCGCATCTTGTCGTGGGTATTATCGGCTTATTAGCGTCCTTTGCCCTTCCGATGAGTGTGCAAAAACCATTAGTGCTTGTCCTGGGTATTGTTGGAATCCTTATTGGATTGTACAGCATCTTTAGCCCAAGTTTTCTGGGTGCAAACCTGGAGAATCCTGCAGACACGATTCTGCACATCATTGTGGGTGGATGGGCTATCTATTCATGGAAGAGAACGCAGTAAGTTTTTCTTCCTTTTTTTCTTTTAAATTTTTTGAAGAGAAAGAGTTCTAAAGTGAGGGTTGATTTGGAAGCTGCCAGGTAAACTGTTTTTTTTGTATGAAACGAATGATTTGTTCGACAGTTTGTCTTGTTTTTTCGGCTACTGCTTCTATAGTGTTAAAGGAGTTGTGAGGAGTAAGAATAACATTTTCTGTGTGTGATAATGCGAGAAGTGCTTGGAATTCTTGGTTGTGGTTTTTCTTTTTGCTTCGAAAGAGTGCTGCAACGTGTGGTTCATCTGTGTACACATCTAAAGCAATTCCTCCGAGATGTTTTTCTTGCATCAATTGAAGTAAGTCAACTGCTGAGGCGTGTTCGCCGCGTGCAACGTTAATGAAAAAAGCTCCTTTTTTTGCTTGTTTGAGAAGCGCGTAGGAAAAGTAGCCTTTATTGTGTGAAGTGAGGTTCATGGCAGAGATGATGAAGTCTGCATCGCGGATGCCGGTGTGAATGTCAGTGTAGGCAACGTTCTTGTGCGCTCGGGTGATGTCAACACCTTGTGGTTTCATGCCGAGTGCTTTTGTCAATGTGTAAATAGCATATCCTATATTCCCCATGCCAACGATGAGCACGTGTTTGTCTCGAAGCTCAATGCCGGTCAAGTTGTTTCTGTTAAAATCTTGAAAGTGAAGGAGTTGCTGGGGAAGTTTGCGTGCAAGACTAAAAATGAAGAGAAGTGCTTGTTCTGCAACAGATTGTGTGCAGTAGTTCGGAAGATAGCCGCAAGGAACATGGGAAATGTAAGGAAGAAGATGGTCATATCCTGTGGTTCTTGAAAGAATGCCAGAAATGTGGGGAAGCCATTCGTCTGGGACGCGAGATTGGGTGCGGATGCTGATGAGTGCTGCAGGCGGTTTTTTCACGCCTGATTCTTGGATGGTGTGGGAAACAAACTGTGCGGTGATGTGTTTGGGGAGAAGTGTTACAAGTGCGTGTTCTTCTTCTGCAAAGGCTTCGAAGAAGCAGATGTCAAAGGTCATAGTATGATTCCTTTCGAAGAGGAATGAAAAAGGTATTTATAAATGTGAGTGATAGTGGATAAAAAGAAAGAGTTATATAACTGAAGAATGAGGAGAAAAGAATGCAAAAAAGAGTTCTGGTGATAATCATTCTCATTTTAAGCATGCTGATTATTCTCACCGCATGCACGCAGCCAGAGCCGCGTCCGATTCCACAGGCTCCTGATCCTGAGCCTATTACAAATGAGAAGTGTGCCGAATACACGAGAAGTGGCGTGAAAGAGCAGCAGTGTGCGACGTGTGGAGATAATATTTGTGATCCGTTTGAAAAATGTACTCCTTCAAACTGTGATCCCTATGGGTGCACGGAAGATTGTGGTATTTTAGAATGTCCTGAAGATTGTCCGCAAGAGCCTCCGCAAGTAAAGCTTCCCCCAGAAAAGTTGCCTGAATTGACTGCTTCATTACGAACGTGCAGGAAGGATGATGATTGCGTGCGGGTGAATGCAGATTGTTGTGGGTGTAATTATGGTGGGAAGGCAGGTGCAGTGAGCAAGGAATTTAAAAAGTCGTGGGAGGACACTATTGAAGAGAAGTGCAAGGACATTGCATGTCTAACAATGATTTCGAATGATTGGACCTGCACTGCTGATGTCAAATGTGTGCAGCATAAGTGTAGTGTTGTGAAAGCTGCGTAGTTCTCGGAAGAATTTCAGTTTTTGAAGGCAAAAATATTTAAATGATATTTTATGGAGAAAAGGGTGGTTAAAAGATACACTATTATTGTTGAGGTTCAAAAGATTGAGGTGAAGTAAGTTTGCAAAAAGAAGAAAGAGAGCAGAAAAGAGTGAGTGATAAATACACAGAGAAGTTGATACATGTTACTCTTTTTGTATTATTTTTAATTATTCTTCTAGCGAGTATTCTCTTAATCTCTCGAATATATGGAAGTGGCGGGTAACAGATGAAAAATATGGAAAAGGCCTTAGCAACTATTGCTCAAATTGTTGCATATATTTTAGCAGCTTTGTTAGCGTTTCAAATAATAAAAAAGCTAGCAGGTGGAAGTTGGGAGATAGAGGATATAATTTTAGGGTTAGTTATTTTGAACTTGACAATAACGTTTGGCATAGGAAGCTATTTGATTCATATGAATAATAAAATTGCAAGTGTTGACAGAAAGATTCATGGTCACATTGAATGGCATAAAGGAAAGGACAGTTAAAAATAAAAATTGAAGAGAAGAGTTTCTCAAATAGGTATAATAATAGTGGAGCTACCAACTCTTGAAGGAAATAATTTTCCAATCTGTGCGAGGGGCGATTCTCGCAGTTAACACTCCTTCAGGATCAAGCGCTTCAACGTGAATACGTTCTGGAAGAGTGTTGTGTAAATCATAATGTGCAGTACCAACACGTACCCCTTCTGCAACCATGCGTTTCACAAGTTCTTCATGTGTAGCCATACTTGGCGGTCTTCCCCATTCTGGGCGATAGAGTGCTCCACCGATCTGAAAATGTCCTTCAGGATGAGGAACTAAATCGCAAGAAAAATACCCTGTTCGTGTCATCGGTTGGTCTTCCATACCCATAAAAAAGAAAGGGGAGTATTTAAAGTTTTGGCTTATGATTATGATGTTCGACAGTTTCGGAAAGTTTTCGTATTTTTGTGAATAAAAGAGATAAAGGAAAGAGAAGATAAAATAGAAAGATGTTCGATGGTTTTCTTAGACAATTTCAAGAAAAATCCAGTCACGTACATTGTCTTATTAACAGGGAGTTTAACAATCCTTGTTATCAACAACCTCTTTCAATTTCTCCAATTAATTAAAAATAGATGGATACTTTTATTAAGTGCAACAACTTTTATTTTAATATTAGGATATGCAGCATATAAAATGAAAAAAAGGTGATTTGGGTTGAAATTTGTGGAGAAATGGTTGGATAAAATAAGCTTAGCTGATATCATTCTTGTAATCATTATAGTAATTTTTATTGGAAGAATCTTAGGATGGTGGTAGATAACTAAGAGAGAATCAGGGTTTCACAGTTATAAATAATTGTTGCATGACTGTAATATTCAATACATACGGAAATCTTTCGGATTTTTGAAGGAAAGAAACTTAAAGACAAAATTTAAAGTAAAAGCAAAGGGTTTAAAAACATGAATCAAATAGAACAAGTGATGGATAAGAAAATTTCTTTGAATAAGCAGGCGCTTGCAGACCTGAAAAGGGTGAAAGAAGAGTTTGATGTGATCGTGGAGTCTCTTGAATTAATGGATGATGTATCCTTTATGGAATCGTATAAGAAGGCAAAAGAACAGGTAAAGAAGAGGGAGTTCGACGATTGGAATGCCTTATAAGATTCTCCCGACGAAAGAGTTCTCAAAAGATTTTCAGAAAGTAGAAAGGTTATTTCAAGATGCGATCAAAAAGAAAATTGAGGAAGTAGCGCTAAATCCAGAAAGGTACAAGCATCTCCAGTATGATTTGAAGGGAAGCTGTAGGGTAAGGATAGGAAAGCTGCGAATACTGTTTTCGTATGGCAAAGAGAAGAATGAACTTTATCTAGAGAAAATCGTTTTCAAGCATCAATATTAAAAAAGAGTGTAGGGATACGTAAGCCGCCTTCTGTCACACCCTGTTTCCAGACGGTGTGTCTCACATGTGACTAAGCGTCTTAAAGACTTGCTCCAGCCAGGGCTCGCCGTTTCATCGCTTCCTGCCACCGTGCTCAATCGGTTATCTCTCGCGTCCTCGCGGAGCGATTCAAAACACCATTTCTAGTGTTCAACGCGTTGAAGCGTTGCGACATCATCGCGATTGGCAGGTCGTGTCGTTTCTGAGCGGTTGCCATTGGTTTCCCAATCTCTCCGTGGAGAGTGGCTCCCTTGTGCAAGGGGAAGGATATTCTTGCAATATCCAAAGGAGGGCGGACTTTCCTCATCAACTCTCGCGAGTTAACGACAGTGAGTCGATCCCTACAGAAAATAAGGAAGAATAACGTGTTTTTAAGGGTTGTGTTTTTCTGTCAAGGAACGGGTTCGCTTACGCTCACAGGAGTATAGATTGGTTTTCAAAAAGTTCAGATAAACTATTGAGAAACTAATGAGATTCCCCTTCGCATCTGTTTCAGTAATGAACTTTTTCATTGAAGTATCTCTTTGATTTCTTTTATTAACTTTATGCATTTGTGTATCGCTTCTCTTGCAGTTTCAAAATCCATTCTAGTTCCATAATAGGTGAGGGCATTTCTTTTATACCGTACATCATCAAAGACAGTATACATATCACCTTTCTTGAGAACATCACGAACATAATATCCTATGCAAAGGTGATTCAGTATGATATAACCTTTCTTGATAATCAATGCTTGCAAGAGTTCTAATAAAGAGGTATAATAATCTTCAAATACAAAGTTACAGTTGTTTTTATCTATCTCTTTTATGATTCGTATTCTTTCTTCTGCCGTTTCAATTAAAGAGTTTGCCCTTTCTACATTAGGGGAAACTTTTTTTGCAGAGTAATTCTCCATGCAATCATCCCAGGAAGCTTCTTTCATGTGAATACTCTTATATGGTTGTTTAATATAATTCCATTGATGACATTATTGGCTAAATGCTTATTGGGTATGCTGTGGATATTATTGTATTTGAAAACTTGTATTTTTCGTTTGAGTATCTTTTCAAATTTTTCCAGGTTTATCTTTTTGGGAGAAGGAGTTTCTATGTAAAGGTCAATGTCGCTTGACTCTATGTCTTCTCCTTGAGCATAGGATCCAAAGATAATGATGATGGGATTGCTCATTGTTTGTCTGAGATAGTCTAAAATTCCTGAGTGATGGATCTGTCTTATATTAAAGAGTTTTTTTTCCAAGAGGTATCGTGTGTTTGTCCTGTCTGCAGTGTAAAAAGTGACATTCCCAGTTTTTATTGTTTTCAGAATGCCTTCTTTTTCTAATTCTCTGCAGTATCTGATGACAGAAGGTAAGGGGAGGTGAAGTGTTCTTTCTAGTTCTCTCACCCAGAGCTTCCCAGTGGGATTGATGAAGAAATACTCTTGAATTGTTTTTTTGATATTTTTTCTTTTCATTTGATAATATAAGATATCAACTGATATTTAAAAGTATCGGTTGGAATGAGAGAGGAGTTGAATGAGGAAAAGTATGATAAGGAGTTTATAAGGCTAATAGATTATTCTCTGCCAACGTCAAACAAGTCGCTTCGATGTTTAAATCCAAACTGAGCTCCTCCGTGGCTTGCAAGTTCTGCAAGGAGTTCTTGCGCGTCTTGGTATACTTTGCGTGCTGTTTGGATTTGCATGCGGATGGGTGGTTGTTTGAGAAGGCGGTCAATAGAAGTGTCAACCAATGCAGGAGTAACAACATATCCTGCACGTTCCAATCGTTCTTTCACGTACGCAACATCGTGATCAGTTAAGGATCCAGTGCTTCGTTCTCTATTTTGCAAGACGCGTTCCATTCTTCTTGCGGTTTGAGGATGTTCTGCAACGAAGCGGGGAAGAAGTGAAAAATGGACTTCGTCAACAACCTTTCTCACCACATCTCCAGGTGCATCGATAAGTTTTGTTGCCCATCCATCATAATGGGCTGCAATCCCTGCTTCGAGCGGCAAGCTCTTTTCTAAAAATCTGCCAAGCAGGTATGTGCGTTCGGGCTGCGTCAGTTGTCCCACAATGTCAACATATCGAAATCTGCGTAAAATGCCCGGAGGTACTGCTCTCGGGTTGTTAGTCATGGCAACAGTCACAATGCCATTGTAATCTTCCATGCCGTCAAGCACTTCCAGGAAGATGTTTTCAATTTGTTGCATGTCTGTATCAGTATAAGTGCCGGTGCTTCCTTTGACAAACCACCCGTCAAATTCATCTAAGATGAGCACAACAGGTTTCATGTTTCTCGCGCCGCTGAGGAGTTCAACTGCTTGGTCGTAGATGCGTTTCACGTTGCCGACTGATTCGTGCATGAACGCGGTTAGCGTATTTGCCACGCTGACGCTTGCGCCGATAACTCTCCTGTCTCCAGCGACTGCGCGTGCAAGTTCTGTTTTTCCGCATCCATAGGGTCCGATAAGGAGGATGTTGCTGCGTATTTTTCTGCCAGGTGCGCTTAAAGTCATAACTCGGGATACAGATCCTGTTTCAATCACTTCCGTGAGGTGTTGTTTTGCTCTGTCAAAGCTTTCTCCCACAACGTCTTCTAAAGCAACGGTGGGTGTAGGTTTTCGTTCAAAGTGGAATTGACCGTGGCCGTGTTGCCTGCCCACATAAAATTCATTGTCTGCATCAATGTCTTTTTTTAATCGGCGAGCTCCAGTGGTCATGAGCACATCTTGTATTTTTGCTTTGACGTCAACTGCCTCTGTAATCACGTTTCTCGCTGCATCTCTTCTATCATACGGATCTTCTACTGTTGAAAGTGTTCCCATGCCTTTGTGAAGAATACCAAATAATTTCTCTCGGAGTGCGAAGTGGTCTTTTTCTCGTCTATTTTGGGGTTGAACATCTTCATCATGTTGCACAATGCCATCAAGATCAATGGACTGTAAGCGTTCAATTTCGCGGGTGACTTTTTTTCCGTTTTCATCCATTGCCTTTTGCAATGCTCCAGGATCTTCAAGGAATAATCGGTGTTGCGGAAGCGCTAACAGCGCGCGGTGATGAGGGTCAAGTCGTGCAAAAACAGCGTAAAAATCGGCAAGCGCCCCTCCGATGAGTCTGAAGAACGTGGAAGGATCGGTAAGGTAGCCTAACAATTTTTCATCTGAGACTGCGGCAAGCTGTTGAGCTGCATCTTCAATTGCAAAGCTGCTGACAGTGCGTGTTTTCAGCGGTTTTCTTCCTTCGCGGTAGGTGGTTGTTTCTTTGTAATCAGGAACAGCGTCTGCAAGCTCTATGAGCGTATCTGTGAGTGCAGGATTGCCGTTGACAAGTCTAACACGGGCAAAAGGGGTGTTTCGTGGTTCTTCGCCTGGCCGTACGATGTGGATGACTTGTCCTTCATGAGCCTTTTTTTCACCATCTCTCTTGATAAATCGATCTTGCAAGTATTTGTTATACTCGACAAATGATTTTCTCAAGTTTTCAAGGAGCTGGGGAATGCCTATTTTTGCAGCAACGTATAAAGAGGTGGCATCAGAAAGAATGTTTGTTGCTTTTTTTGCAGCAACCATTGCGTCTCTGGGAGCAGCATCAACATCTTCTCCGTGGATGAGTCTTCCCTTCACAAACTGGTCGTATTCAGTGCCTATTCGGAGATATTTGTCCACTAAATCAGTCACAACGCTCCGAACTTCATTATGCATGATGGGAAAGAAGGATAGGGAGTTGCGCTCTTCTTCGAGTGCTGCGTGCACGAAATCAGCGTGAGTGAAGGTTCCTCTGAGTGAGGTGTTGATGTCAATCAATGCGTGTTCGTTGCGGAGAATGGCATTGCACAGTGTTTCGAGAGGGGTTTTAACGGCAGATGCGAGTTGCAACGCTTCATGATCATCATCAGATCTTCCTCCCATCATTCCGCTCAATAAGCCGAAGAGTTCTTTGGGAACTGATCCTCCAAGGATACGAAATCCAGGCATTCCTTCAGGTTTGTCTCCGCGTTTAGCCATAAAGAGGAATAATTAAAAAAGAGGTTATAAAGGTTATGTATAAGAATGTTATATGGAATATGATTATGAGGACATGAAATATTTTTGATTGAAAAAAGAGTTACATAACTTCATAAGACCTGACGCTAACTTTACAGCTCAGAAAAACCTAAGGTTTATATAATCACTTGTGGCAAACATTACTAGGTAAAGGTAA
>ERZ1292623.1418-Hain-H51-01um-R1-1418-length-23138-cov-9_pt1 | contig 23138 bp, 22 predicted proteins | sample MGYA00564398_ERZ1292623 | MGnify/ENA primary metagenome ERZ1292623 (study PRJEB36523, sample SAMEA6512633) | groundwater metagenome | collected 2019-01-07 | study: AquaDiva: Metagenomics assemblies of 32 groundwater samples | reverse complement strand
CATTTTTCTTATTTCTTTTCTTTAACGGAGCACTAACAGTGCCCTTTGTCTACTCCTTTTTTTCAATGGTCTGTGGCGTTCCCATATTTTAGCTCATGTTACAATAGTTCCAAACCCCGATTTTCAGATCGGGGTTTTTGTTTTTAGCTCGAGGTCTATTGGTTTTTTGATAAAATATGTTAGAATTTCAATATATTAGTTTAACCGACTTGGTTTTCAAATGCATAGGTTTTGACGTGTCGCAGATATACGCGGATAAAAACCGCGGATAGATGCAGATAACAAAGCTCAAGTCCTAACATTTGAAAATCAGGTCTAAATAATACCTGTCCCGTTAGAAATTTAACCAATAAAACTGATGGGGTTTGTATTAAATTAAAAACATGGGAGAACAAATTTCTAATGGGATGAATAAAAAAGAATACTCGCTTGAATTCGGCGGAAAAACAATAACGGCTGAATTCAATGATTTGGCAGACCAGGCGCATGGTTCTGTTATTTTGAGAAGTGGCAACACGGCTGTTTTAGCGACTGCTGTAATGTCAGACAATGAAAAAGACGGTGATTATTTTCCTCTAACAGTTGAATATGAAGAAAAATTCTACGCTGCTGGAAAAATTCTCGGGAGCAGATTTATAAGAAGAGAGGGAAGACCAAGCGATGAAGCAACTTTGAGCGGGAGAGTCGTGGACAGAACAATTAGACCACTATTTGACGGAAGAATTAGAAACGAAGTTCAGGTTGTTGCGATTGTTCTTTCTATAGGTGAAGACGACCCCGATGTTCTTGCTGTAAACGCGGCTTCTCTTGCTGTAGCAACATCAAACATTCCTTGGAACGGACCAGTCAGTGCCATAAGAATAGGAAAAAATAAAGACGAAAAAAATATCATAATAAATCCAACATACGTTCACAGAAAAAACGGGGTATTTGAAATGGATTTGTTGGCGTGCGGGAAAGATGGAAATATAAATATGATAGAAGTTGGTTCAAAAGAAGTTCCGGAAAGCTTTGTTGTTGAGGCATTAAAATCGGCAAGCGCTGAAATTGAAAAAATGCAGGAATGGCAAAAAATGATTGTAAAAGAAATTGGAAAAGAAAAAAGAAAAATTGAAATTAAAGAAGTTAAACCAGAAACCATTGCGCTGTTTAAAAAAGAAATTGAACCGGAATTAGAAAGTACAATTTTTTCAGGAATTCCCGGAAAAGAAACAATTCATAAAAGTTCAAAGAAATGGTCTGAATTAGTAAAGACACAATTGCCTGATGAAAATTATATTCTCGCAATGGCTTTCTATGATGAAAAAGTAAACGAAGCAGTACACAGCGGAGCAATAGAAAAAAACAAAAGAGCCGATGGAAGAGGAATGGATGACTTGAGACCACTCTTTGCTCAAGCTGGCGGTGTTTCTGAAACTCTTCACGGAACTGGAATTTTTTATAGAGGTGGAACACACGTTTTGTCTGTTCTCACACTCGGCGGACCAGATGATTCTCAACTTCTTGACGGCATTGAAGTAAATGAAAAGAAAAGATTTATGCATCATTACAACTTCCCACCATTTTCGGTCGGTGAAACAGGAAGAATGGGTGGAACAAATAGAAGAATGATAGGGCATGGCGCATTAGCAGAAAAAGCTTTGTCTGCAGTAATTCCTCCAGTAGAAATATTTCCTTACACGATTAGATTGGTTTCTGAAGCGCTCGCTTCAAACGGTTCAACATCAATGGCTTCTGTTTGCGGAAGTACAATCGCGCTCATGGACGGAGGTGTCCCAATAAAAAATCCAGTTGCCGGAATTGCAATGGGGCTTATGAGTAGAAAAAATTCCGCAGAAAAATTGGATTATAAAATATTAACAGATATACAAGGACCGGAAGACCACCACGGCGATATGGATTTCAAGGTTGCCGGAACAAAAGAGGGAATAACCGCAGTTCAGATGGATATAAAAGTTGACGGCATTCCTGTTTATGTTCTTGAAGAGGCATTTGAAAAAGCAAAAAATGCCAGAACAAAAATTTTGGGAGTTATTACAAAAGAAATTCCCGCTCCAAAAAAAGAAATCTCAAAATATGCTCCAAAGATTCTCACGGTTCAGATAAAACCAGACCAAATCGGAATGGTTATCGGTTCTGGTGGCAAAACAGTAAATGAAATAAGGGACTTGACCGGAGCAGAAATAACAATAGAAGATAGTGGTTTGGTTTATGTTACAGGAGTAGGAGATAGCGCTGAAAAAGCAATAAAAATAATAAGCGAAATGACTCGCGAATACAAAGCCGGAGAAAAGTTTGAAGGAACAGTAATAAAGGTGTTAGATTTCGGAGCATTTGTTAAAATAGGATACAACGCCGAAGGGCTTGTCCACATTTCCGAAATCGCGCCGTTTAGAGTAGAAAATATTTCTGATTATCTAAAAGAAGGAGATGTTGTTCCTGTTGTTATAAAAGAAATTGATGAGAAAGAAAGAATAAGTTTGTCTATCAAACAAGCAAATCCAAATTTTGCAAAGAAGACACAGCCGCAGATTGGCGCAGATAAAAACCGCAGATAAACGCAGATAGAAAAACAAACGAAAATAAATTTAACCTGCGGAAAATAAAACAAATATGCCAGAAGAAAATCCACAACAAGAAGAAAAAAAACAAAAAGGCGGAATAATAAGAACATACGAGGGGGACATCTCTGACGCTGTAAGGTTTAAAAAGGCCTCAATCGCAGGTATTGCTGTTGCAGAACAAAAAAGGAGAGAAGCAAATGAAGAAATTGGCATTCCAGAAAAGGAAAAAGAAAATTATTTTCAAAAATTCTTAAATAAAAAAACGCTCATCATAGTCGGCTCCATTTTGCTTTTTGTTATTGCAATTATAATAATTGTTTTGTCTTTGACTGGGTCAAAAGATACAGCAGATGTAAAAATTCTTCCAACACAAAAAGAGATAATTTTCAGTAACGAAACAAAAAACATAGATATAACGGGTTTGAATAAAAAAACATTCGTTTCAAAAATTTTGGAAGAAAGAAGATTAAATACATCCCAGCTTGGGTCAATAACAAATATATTAATAACAACCAAAACGGATGGAATAATAAAAATACCAACCACGGGTGAGTTATTAAATTTACTTGAAATAAAATTGCCAGATTCCTTGTTCAAATATTTGGACAATGAATTTATGTTTGGTGTTCATTCTGTTAGAAATATTGAGCCGTTTTTGATTTTAAAAACATCTTCGTTTGAAAATGCTTTTACAGGAATGTTGGAATGGGAAAAAAATATGGAAAATGACCTTGGTTCTATATTTATAGAAAGCCCTAATAAAAATAAAACAGCGGATGAAAACAATGTCGGGCTAACAACAGATAGCGGGACAACAATGAGCGAATCGTTTATAAACATTAAAAAAACATTTGAAGATGTGGTCATAAGAAATAAAGACACACGTGTCCTAAATGACGCAAAAGGAAATTCAAAATTGATGTATTTATTCCCGGACAGAAATACAATTCTTATCACAACAAACCAGTACACAGTAGCCGAGGTTCTTGACCGTCTTATTAGAGTAAAATTTTCTCAATAAAAAAGCCTTGAATGGGCTTTTTTATCCACAATGTTTTTTGTTTATTTTATCGTTTGATTTATTTGTAAAAAGTTTACTCTGTTAAACAATTCATCCACAATGAATTCCTGCCCCGGCAGGATTTAATGGGACGAGTTTGCGTATCAATGATTTTTGAGATAATATAGTTTGGTAATAGCAACGAATATGGAAAAAAATAAATTAGAAAAATATAAAAACTTACTTGAGGGCGAATTGAAACTTTTGGAAAACGAGCTTAATAGTGTTGGAAGAAAAAATCCCGACAATCCGAAGGACTGGGAAGCAGAACCGGACGAGGAAGCCGTACCATCGGCTGACTCAACTGATTATGCTGATGAAATTGAAGAATTTGAAGGAAATACGGCAATATTAAAAGAGCTTGAGGTAAAGTATAACGAAATAAAAAAGGCCTTGGAAAAGATAAAAGATGGGACATACGGAACATGTGGAGTTTGCGGAAAAGAAATTCCGGGAGCACGACTAGACGCAAACCCCGCAGCAGATACTTGTGTGGAACACGGTAAATGAAAAAGTCCTGAATGGACTTTTTCATCCCTCTTTGTTTTAAATCCATAATATTTTTTTTCTTTAATCACCAAGTTAAACAAAAAGAAAAACATCGCTGTAGCGGTGTTTTTTTGTAATAAAAAAGCCGAGATAAAAATCTATCCCGGCTACAAAAAAGGTTATTATCCAGGAAAACCACAGGATATATGATGGTATTTTTTTTCAAAATACCTTATCCCGATTCCTTTCTTGGTCTTAAGATTGTACTCCAAATTATACTTGAAGTAGGTATTTAAAAAAATAACACCGTTGCCACTCCGTGAATAAACATTATGCGACAATTCTTTGCTCAGTTTTATTTTGGCAATTTCAGCTTTACCTAATAAAACCTCCTCAAGGTTTATTACTTCGTAATAGGAGTGCTCAAAATTTTCATTTTCAAAAAAATTTTTTACTTTTACTGAGAGCCTTGCCTCTGGGCAATCCAAAAATGGAACTCTGTCATAACCCGGGTGGTATTTTTTGTTTCTGTTTTCATAGACAGAAGACAAATACCCAAGAGTTGGACCAGACGTAATTTCTACATCAAAGTGTCTAATTTTTTTGATATAACGGATTACAAAAAATGTTATAACAATTAAAATAGAAACATTTACTATTATTATCCATAAAATATCTGTCATTTTACTTCTCCTTCAATTGTGATTAGTTGGTTCTCTAAACTTGTTTGTCTAAACAAACTTAGAGAACCAACTAAATTTTTTAAAGAACTTTCTCTTTTGTCAAACACTTTTGTCAAACACTGAGTGTTTGACAAACTTTTCTGTTTCGCTCTTTTGAGCTCATCAGTTGAGATACACATCTCAAAACAGTATGAGAGAATTGGTCTGCCTCTGGTCTCTTGTTGCTTGTGGCGATTGAGACTTTTGGTGACCGATTCTCTCGGGAATTAATTCTTGGAACAACCCCACTTTCCAGGGCTGACCGTTGTAAATCTCCATTCTTTGGTTTCTCCACAGTCTGGACAAATGCCAGTTTTGGTATAACCAAATCTGTCTAGTTTAACAACAGCCACAAAACGTTTCCACGTTTTGCATCCACAATCCATTGTGCATGCTGGATTGCCCCCCTCGTTAATAAAATCACAAACGTCTTTGTGAGAGATCGTTTGTCTTAATGATTTTTCATTAATCCATTCATCAAAATTCATTTTTTCCTCCTTTAATTTTTGAACAATACTAGCGAACGAGCTGGAGGAAACTCATTCTAGTCTGATAAATTTTAAAGAACTTCTTCTCAATTTATTATTTTTTGTTGAATAATAAACTTGGAAGAAGTGGGGAATTCAATAAAGTTTTTGAATTCCCCCGAAACTATGCGACGGCCTTGCGAACAAAAACGGCCGTCATTATTACAGTGGCTAAAAAAAACCCACCATAATGTGCCATTCCCCAGAAAACAAACGGGGAAGAAACTTGCCAACCGGCCTCATCAATGACGGTCCATGTCATAATGAAGCTAATAATTGTTCCAGCAAACATAAAGACTGCTGAAGCAATATTTTGAATTTTTTTCACAGCTCCTCCAAATTTTTTTGAACAATACTAGCGAATAAGTTTGGAGGAAACTTATTCTAGTCTGATAAATTTTAAAGAACTTCTCTCACTTGGAAGCTGAGCTTCCAAGTGATTAATTTAATTCGACTCCCAGAGAGCGTCACACCAACCCAGTTAGCTGATGATAACCAATTTCGGTTATCTGAATCTCTCTGTATTAACCTTTCTGGGAGAACGCTGGAGAGGTGGTTATTATTAATAATGTTGTGGCCTCTCCAATGTTCTCCCAAAAATCTCATTTCAATTTTCTATATATATGATAGCACGATTAGATTTTTTTGTCAAGGACTTTTTGTATTTAAATTGATTTAAATCTGGAATACGGCTTAACAAGGGCGTATTCTATGAATCTTCACACGAAGATTAAAATCTACATATAGAAGTATGGAAATGAAACTATATAAACTCTATAAAAATTGACAAACTATATATAGTTTTATATTATATAAAACGTGAACGTGCGAGAAAAAATAAAAATAATACAAAATCTTTCAGGCCTAACACAAACCGAACTCGCAACAAAGTTAGGAGTAACTTTTGCGTCATTAAATAGGTGGGTTAATGATAAAGCTAAGCCAAGAAAAAAAATCGAGGAAAAATTAAACTTACTTTATTTGGAATATTCTGGAGAAAAACAAATACCAGAAACAGAATTGGCTGCAAAAAAATTAATTATTTTCAAGAAACAAAAAAACTGTTTAAACCCAATGGAAACAATTTTAGATAGTCCTGACATATACGAAAAATTTCAACTTACATTAACTTACAACTCAAATCGCATTGAGGGTAGTACTTTATCTGAAAATGAAACTGAGGATATATTATTTAATAACATAACTCTTCCAAACAAAACCCTTACTGAACAATTGGAAGCAAAAAATCATCAAACCGCAATAAAATACTTATTTCAGCATCTGTCAGAAAATAAATCCGTGGACGAAAAATTAATATTAAAATTACACGAAATTTTAATGAACTCAATAAGACAAGACGCTGGAATATACAGAAATCATCCTGTTAGAATTTTGGGTTCCAATGTTCCCACATCAAACTATTTGAAAATTCCTGAGTTAATGAAATCTCTTTCAAAAAAACTTTCCACAAATAAAGAAGATATAATATCTCATATAACATATGTTCACTATAATTTTGAACAAATACATCCATTTTCCGACGGCAACGGTCGTATCGGTAGATTATTAATACACGCCATGTTGTTGAAAAAAAATTTTCCACCAGCTGTAATAAAACAAGAAACGAAGCGATTATACATAACTTATCTAAATGCCGCTCAGCTAAAAAATAATCCGTATCTTTTAGAAAACTTTCTTTGTGATGCTGTTATGGAAGGATATAAAATTCTTGAGAGAAAATAATTTTACATAAATTGATTTTATGTTTTTGCCTGCCACATTAGAAATTAAAAAGTTCTAACTTCAAAACTTCTAAACGAAGTTTTGAAGAGTCGTGTTAGATTTAATCCTATTTTGAACTTTTTAATCCATAATTTTTTATCTTTGCTCACCATTCGCAATTTCTAACAGAGTGTTTTATAATTTTATATTATAAATTTCATTTGAAATTATCTCCCTTTGGGAGATCTGCCGTAGGCAGAGAAATTGAATATTAGTAATTTTACATCATGTCCTTCTCAAAAGTTTATTCTGCGCAAACATCCCTACTCAAGGCACACTTGATTGACATTGAAGTTGACCTCATCAAAGGCCTTCATTCTTTTTCTGTCGTCGGGCTTCCAGACAAGGCGGTTGAAGAATCTCGCGATAGAGTTTCGGCGGCAATAAAAAATTCCGGCTTCCCGTCTCCAAAAAAGAAAAATCAAAAGGTTGTAATTGCACTCGCGCCCGCTCAATTAAAAAAAGAGGGGCCTATTTTTGATTTAGGAATTGCTCTTGCGTATCTTCTTGCGGTTAAATTAATTAATTTTGATACTGAAAAGAAAATGTTCCTTGGTGAATTATCTTTGAACGGCGATTTAAGAAAAATAAGTGGGGTACTTCCGTTGGTTTTGAAAGCAAAAGAACTTGGGTTTGATGAAATTTATGTTCCGAAAAACAATGCCGTTGAAGCAGGACTTATTGATGGAATAAAAATTTTTGGCGCAAACTCTCTGAAAGAAGTTATTGACCATTTGAACAAAGAAATAAAAACAGAAATCCAACCACAAACAAAAACAGAAATTTTTTATGCGGAACCAGAAAGCATTTTGGATTTTTCAGACATAAAAGGACAGGAGACAGCTAAGAGGGGGTTGGAAATCGCCGCCGCCGGTGGACATAACATAACAATGTACGGTCCGCCGGGAACTGGAAAATCAATGCTCGCAAAAGCTTTTTGTAATATTCTTCCACGCTTAGATTTTGATGAAATTTTAGAAGTAACAAGTATACACTCTGTTGCAGGAGCTCTCTCCGAAGACCTTGTCACAAATCCTCCTTTTCGTTCTCCACATCACACATCGTCCTATGTTTCAATGGTTGGCGGAGGAACGATACCAAAACCGGGGGAGGTGACTCTCGCTCACAGAGGGGTTTTGTTTCTTGATGAATTTCCTGAATTTGATAGACGAGTTGTTGAGTCATTGAGACAACCACTTGAAGACAGAACAATAAACATTTCACGAGCGAGAGGTTCTGCAATTTTCCCCGCTAATTTCATTTTGGTCGCGGCCATGAATCCGTGCAGATGTGGAAATTTTGGAACAGAAAAAGAGTGCGTTTGTTCTCCTATACAACTTGAAAATTATAGAAAAAGAATTTCGGGTCCAATTATTGACCGTGTTGATATGTGGGTAGAGGTTTCAAAAATTGATTACGAAAAATTGGCAATGCGCGGAAGTGGTGGGGAATCAGAAAAAATAAGAAGACGAGTTGAAGAGGCAAGAAAAATCCAAAAAGAAAGGTTTGGAAGGGAAAAAATTAAAGGTGTAAAAACAAATAGTAATATGTCATCTAGAGATGTTACAAATTTATTGGATTTATCCGGTGAAACAAGAAGAATTTTAAATAATTCTGCCGAAAGATTGGGAATGTCTGCGCGTTCATATCATCGTATTATAAAACTTGCACGCACAATTGCCGATTTAGAAAATTCTGAAAAAATAAAAACACCTCATGTATTTGAAGCGTTGCAGTATAGACCAAAAACAAATTATTAAATTCGTCAAAATTTAATAATTTGTTAATTTTTAATTTTCAATTACTAATTTCTAATGAAATTTAAAAAACCCGAGCTGTTTTTCAACAACCCGGGAAAAGTTTTGTTAGCTGTTTATGATAACAAAACCAACAACCAAAACAATAAGAGAACCAAATAACCAATAAAATGATTTTTCTCCAAATTTCCACATTTTGGAAAATTTGTTTAATTTCCACTCTTTTTGATCTTCTTTTCTCTTCTCTTCTTCTTTTTCAAACTCGTGTTGTCCGACACCCCACAATGCCAAACAAACGAGCGTGGCTATGAAAAGACCAAAAAATAGAACGAGTATTAGTGGTAAACCGAACATACTACCTCCGTTTTGTTTATGAATTTATGAGAGTACTTCTATATAAAGAGTAGCACTATTAAATTTTTCTGTCAAGATTTTTGCAAAATAAAAAACGGCTTTGCTTAAGCCGAATTTAATTAAAAATTTGTATTTGCTATCTGCGTTTATCTGCGGTTTTTATCTGCGGTTATCTGCGCTCGCCGAAGGCGAGTTAAAAGGGATTTACCGCACCACGAATTTCAAAGTGCACGTGTGGACCGGTTGATTTTCCTGTTGAACCGACATATCCGATTACTTGCCCTTGAACAACCCATTGCCCGACAGAAACAATGTTTGCGCTATTGTGCGAATACAATGTCTGGGTTCCGTTGTTGTGTTTAATAACAATATAATTTCCATATCCTCCATTCCATCCGTAGTCCTTACTTACAACAACCTGTCCTCCGGCAGAAGCTACTATCGGCGTACCGGCTGATATGGCAAGGTCAACCCCATTATAACCATGAATCCCTTGTGTTTTTATAGAGCCAGCAACTGGATTTATATAATAACCTTTATAGACAGGTCCGCCAGAAGATCTAATTGGTGATATCGTTGCCAGACGAGGTTGTGCTATTTCTCCGTCAGGAATCATTACGATGTCGCTAACTGCTAATGTTGTATTTTCATCAAATCCGTTATATTTCATTACTTCACCTAAATCACCGTTATATTTTTTAACAATACTTTTTAATGTGTCTCCTGTTTTAACTTCGTGTTTAATTCCTGACATTGGCAATATCACAAGTGTGTCGCCAGGAGAAATTTGTGTTCCCTTATTTATATCATTTGCCCAAATTATTGTGTTAACAGAAACACCAAACATTGTCGCTATTTGAGAAAGAGTGTCGCCTTTTCTAACAACATAAATACTTATTTGGTCTGAAGAATTGTTTGTCGTGTTTTCTGGAACAGAACCAGAAGGCCCCCCCTCAGACAAGAGTGCCACACCATTAACTATAGTTATATCGCCGCCTCCTTTCGCCGGGTTTGGGTCATTATTCAAGGCCGCGTGCAAGAGAGCCATGTTCTGTAAATTGCCTTTTTCAATAACTTCGGTTTGACCAGATTGGTTATTAAATATCCCATATATAAATGAAAAGACCCCTGCGTTTGCGGTTAGGGGGAAATAAACGAATAGTGTTGTTATTACAAGCAAAAGGGACTTTTCAATGAAAAGTCTAAAAATAACGCCTTTTTGGGCCTGATTCCTGTTTCTTGCTACCTCGCCTGCGGAATCAGGTTTTAGATTTTTAGATAAAATAAGCCTTTTTTTAGTGTGTAATCGTTCTTTCTTTCAGTATATGGCTCTGCTAAGCCATTTCTTACCAAATCACCCATAAATCAGCCGTCACAAAATAGAATATAGTCCTTGGGGGCAAAAAAGTCAATCCAGAAAAGTTTCGGGTGTGGATAACAAAAACATGCAATCACCAAATCATAAAAACACAAAAACACAAAAAAATTTATTTACCGATAAATAAATTCCCAACATAAAACCGAAAATGTTTTGATTTAATGTTTTGGTGATTTTGTGATTTAATTAACTATAATGAAAGCAAAGAAATCACTCGGACAACATTTTTTAAACTCAAAAAGTATACTAAACATAATTCGCGATGCGGCCGATGTGACCGCAAAAGATATTGTTTTAGAGATTGGACCCGGAAAAGGTTCTCTAACTGAAATTTTGACAATGTTTGCTGGGAAAGTGGTCGCTGTTGAAAAAGATAGGGAACTAATCGGACATCTAAAAGAAAAATTTAAAGAAGCTATAAAATATAATCGCCTTGAAATACTTGAGGAAGATATTTTGGACTTTGACCCGAATATTATTTCTTTTTATAAAGATTTTAATTATAAGGTGGTTGCAAACATACCTTATTACATAACAGGGGCCATACTTAGAAAATTTTTAGGAGCTAAATATAAACCAGAACTGATGGTTTTAATGATACAAAAAGAGGTTGCGCAAAGAATTATTGCAAGAGATGGAAAGGAAAGCATTTTGTCCGTGTCTGTAAAAGCATACGGCAAGCCAAAGATAGTAAAAAGCGTATCAAAAAAATATTTTAAACCGCAACCAAAGATTGATTCGGCAATATTGCTGATTGAAAATATATCTAATGATTTTTTTAAAAAAATTGACGAGAAAAAATTCTTTAATATTGTAAAAACTGGATTCGCACACAAAAGAAAAATTTTAATAAAAAATTTATCTGAAAGCGGTTTGTCAAACAGGAAAAATTTAGAGCTTATTTTCAAAAAAAATGGAATTTCAGAGAACGCTAGAGCAGAAAATTTGGGCTTGGACGACTGGAAAAACATATATACAGAGTTGCCTATACGAAAGTAGTAAAATAAAACACTTTTCACTTGGAAGCTGAGCTTCCAAGTGATATAATATTTTTGAAATGAGAAACATAGAATTTGCAGATGGTGAATATTATCATATTTTCAACAGAGGAGTAGATAAAAGAAAAATTTTTTCTGACAAATATGATTTGCAAAGATTTTTTCAAAGCATGAAAGAATTTAATACAGTGGAACCAATAGGGAGTATTTACGAAAACTCTTTTAACAAAGATAAAGATAAGAACCACCAACTTGGAAGCTCAGCTTCCAAGTTGGTAGGGTTTGTTTGTTATTGTTTAAATCCAAATCATTATCATTTTATCTTGAAGCAGGTGAGCGAGCGTGGGATTGAAAAATTTATGCATCGTTTAGGAACAGGATACACTAAATATTTTAACAACAAACACAAAAGAAGTGGCTCTCTTTTTCAAGGAAGGTTTAAGGCGGTTTATATTGATTCAAACGAACAACTTCTTTATGTAAGCTCATATGTAAATTTAAATTCCAAAGTTCACCAACTTGGAAGCTCAGCTTCCAAGTTGTGGAAGAGTAGTTGGGACGAGTATGTGGGTGAGAGTAAAGAGAATTTTTGCAAAAAAGATATTATTTTGGAACAATTTAAGAATACAAATGAATATAAAAAATATGCACTGGAGTCGCTTGAAATAATAAGAGAAAATAAAGAAGAAAAAGAAGAGGAGGAGAATGAAGAAAAAAAAGAGAAGGTTGAAAATTTATTTTTAGAATAATTTTTAAAATAGCCGTCCTCGGTAAATTTCGATTTCAGTAACCGAGTTACTAAATTAGGGAAAATCCACCAATTCACAGAAAAGGAAGCGTTGACAAAAAATTTTTGTTATAATTTGTGTGAAAAATATTTTTATTTTTCACACAAATTAATTACAAAAACTTGAAATTTCTACCAAGTAAAAAATTCATAATCTTATTTGTTTTAATGCTGTTAGTAATAGCGGTTGTTTTGCTTATAAAAAATTTAAATAATGATAAAAATTTACTTTCTGAGAATGCTTCGGGTGGTCAACAAAACAATGTTGAGGAAATAGACACTGATAAAGATGGGCTAGCCAATTGGAAAGAGGCTCTTTGGAAAACGGATGTAAATAATCCAGACACAGATGGAGACGGAACCTCCGATGGGGAAGAAGTAAAAACTAATAGAAATCCAAATAAGGCATTCCCCGACGACCAACTCACAGAGGAAGAAATAAAAAGTATGAGCGGAGTAAGCGGAGATTCTTCGTTGTTCTATAATCAGACATCAAAAACAGATGAACTAATGGAAAAATTTTTACAGCAATATATTTTGCAGAAAAGTTTAAATGACGGAATTTTGGATGAAGACGCTAAAAACGCCATGATGGAATCCGTCCTTGGAGAAACATCTTTAAAACTTCCATTCAAAACATACACAATAGCAGACATTAAAATATCAAATTTAGACGATGTCAATTCTATAAAACAATACGGAAATGAAATGGGTACGATTGTTAAAAAATATGACCCACAAGTAAATATGATGGAAATAGCTCCGCTACTTAAAAAATCTGTGGAAACAAAAGATGTTGGCGGTTTGGTGTTTTTAAAAAATGTTGTTGAAAAATATTCAAACATAATAAACGAATCGGTGAAAATTTCAGTTCCAAAAAGTGCCGTTAATTCGCATTTGGATTTTATAAATGGAGCAAGTCGGGTTGCAGAAATGTTTTTGGGTATTTATAAATCTGTTGATGACCCGCTTTCAGGTCTTATTGCTATAGGAGGTTTTCAAAATACTATTTCGGAGTTAGAGAATGTTAATGTTTTAATTACTTCATACTTTCAAAAAAAAGGAGTTGTTTATAAAACAAATGAAAATGGTTATGTTTTTGCAAATAGTGCTTTTCGTTAAACACAGATAAACGCAAATTGAAAAAACCGCAGATGTGTGCAGATAATAAAGCAAAAACATTTAAATAATTTTTAAAAACAATATGAATAAAAATTTTATTTTACAAAGCAAAAAAATTTTAATTTTAATACTAATTATTTCAGTGGTTACTCCTTCCGTATTTTTTTATAAACCACAAAAAGCAGAGGCTATTTTCGGTATTGGTTCTGACGAAGCTCAGATAGCTCTCTGGGTAAAAGATTATATTTTAGACCCCCTTGCATATGCATTTGTAAATGCTTTGACAGCACAAATGACAAGGGATGCCGTTAACTGGATAAACGGAAATAATTATAAAGGACCAGGAGGAGGAACAGTTCCGGGTTTTGTTACAAATCAGCAGAGTTTTTTAGAAAAGGTTGGAGATAGGGCTCTTGGAGATTTTATTCAACAAAAAGTTCCACTTCTTTGCGGACCGTTTCAAGCAGACATACGGGGGTATTTGAAGATAAAATATGACAGTAATGCTTATTTAGATAAAAATTATTGTACATGGACAGGGACAAAAGAAAATGTACAGCAGGCGTACGACAATTTCACACAAAATTTTAATAATGGTGGATGGGAAAGATGGGTTAATATGACAGTCAGTCCTATAAACAATTCTTATGGAGCGGTTGTATCGGCTGATGCAAGAGCTGGAGCATATATAAGAGGGGCCAAAGGATCAATGGGAGACGAGTTAAATTGGGGTAAAGGATTTTTGTCTTGGAAAAAAGAGACTGGGAAATGTGAGGAATTCGCAAAAGTCTCATTATACGACAAAAATGGAAATCCTTTTCCTGATACAGGTAATCTTATTAAAGGCCACTGGGTAAACCCGTACACGGATGAAGACCTGGGACCAGTTTTCGGCAATCCTCCTTGCATTGGAGAAGATACGCGAAAAGAAAAAATAGAAACCCCTGGAAGTTTTCTTGAAAAAGGACTATCTGATGCCATTGGTTTAAGCGGTGACCGTCTGACTTTAGGTGATGAGATAGATGAAATAATCGGAGCTTTAATAGCCAGATTGGTGGGATTGGGTTTTGATGCAGTGGGTTTGGGCGCGGCTGACACAAGCGGAGAAGAGGGAAATATAAATAATGCAAAACAACGAATAAAGACAACTATTGATAATATGACTGCAAACACTCAGGAATACATAAATATAAAAAAAGCATCACTTGAATTGATAGGAAAATTTGACCTTGTAGGTGTGCAACTAGGAACGGCCGGACAAATAAATCAAAAAATAAACTGGGCAGGAAACGATTTTGAATGGACGACTGGAAGATATTATAAAGAGGACCGATCGTCTAAAATTGATTGGACCGGCGAACCATTCAGATGGAAGAATGGAATACATTATGATGAAAAAAACACAAAAACTGGAGTAATACCAATAATCGGATGCGCACCTTTAAAAGATACCTCGCTTCCTGCTTCTTATGTAACCACAGAAAGTTTTACTTCTCCTTTTTGGGGTAAATCAGAGTGTTTAAATATAAAAAACGCGAGTGGGCAACACATTAAATATGAATGGGGAACAACAACGCCCATAGCAAAAGAAAACTCTGTGGTGAAAGCTATAAGTGCTTCTTGTGGTCAAAATAACATTGGAGCAACTGGATACGTGGTCATAGCCGACGAAATAGACGGTCTTTGGAATTCTTCTCTGTGTGAAAAAATCGCCACAACTACAGTAGATTGGTCAAAAACAACCACAACTGATAAAAAAATTTATAACTTAAAATCAACTCGGTATATTGAAAGAATGGTTGACTGGAGTGGTTTGTTGTTTAATTGGGAAGAAAGCAAGGTTTATGATAGTAGAAATTTGTATAGATTTCCTATGGAAATGATCCAAAATTTTGGTCATGAGTCCTATGTTGGCGCAGAGCTTAGAGGTGGAAATTCTTTCCCTGTAATGATAGAGCCCTTGTCTACTCCTCCAAAACTGTGCTTCCCGGCAGAAAGAAAAGCAAATCCGCGCGGGCAAGTAGTGTATGGAGTAAAAAAAGGTCAAAATAAAGGATACGAAAGATGGACAATATTGGAATGTACTAAAAGTCCAGGAGACCCTGTGTCTGAAACAAGACTTGCAAATTTTGTAAACAGACCAGGAGACCAAGAAGATTATGGTGCATGGAAGAAACTTAATGAAACACCAATAGCTAGAATAAAAATAGTACTGGAAGGGGATATTTTCAATAATTTAACTGAAAACTATGGGAACGTAGAGGTAAGTACAATGTTTGCTTCTACAACTGAATGTTTTACCACCAAATATGGGGCAACTTCTACGAAGGTGACAGAAATAAATACTCAAATAGAAAAAAGGAAGACACAAAGGTTGCAAATAATATCCGACATCTTGCTCGCAGAAAAAATGATTGAGGATGTTAAGTTTTTGGAAAATTCATTTAATAATTTGGGAGTAAACGGTTTGTTTGATTATATATATTTTATGGAACAATTAAACAAAGTCGGTGATGTGATAGGAATCTCTGACTACCAAGTTTCACAAGCAAACGATGAAAAAAGAAAAATAGAATCAGAAAATGCGACCATAAAACTAAAACTGAATATGTGCATTGGTGGTGAAAATTATGTTGAAACGGAAGAAGATTATTTCTTGGGTTATTCTGAAACAGAACAATCTGGTTATGACGAGGGTTATGCCGACGGACGAGCTGGTAATAATAACAAACCCGAACCCGGAGAGCGTCTTCCAAATGGAGAGCCAACTAAAAAGGGTTACGAAAATGGAAGAAAAGATGGTCGTTATTTTGGATATATACACGGATATAGTGTGGGTGAGTATGAAGAAGCCAATCCTAATGGATAAACAATAAAACAAGAAAGTTTACCCCGTAGCCAAGTCGCAGGCTGGTGGTACTGGGGCAAGAAAATAATAAAACAAGAAAGCAATAAAACAAATATGAATCCTATAGTGAAGTTTCACTCTACTACAGAATGAATCCTGTAGTAGAAAATGACATGAAGAGAAGAAAAATTAGGACCCTAGTAGCAGAGCGAAGCTCTCTACGAGGCAAGTAAAAAAGAAAAAACATTTTATGAAAGAAAATTTACCAAGTGGAAATAAAATCTTCAAAGATTTTATTTCCACAATAAAAAATATTCTGCAGAGCAAAAAAACAATCATTAAATTTGCCAAATACGGCTTACTATTATTTTTCCTATTTTTAATTCCTTCAAATATAGCTCACGCCGGTTGGTTTGGTGACATCATTATGAATGTTGCTAGTTTTGCGGGAGATGCAATTGCAAATGTCGCCGCGCAGGTTCTAGCATGGCTTGTTGAATGGGTTTGGATTCCGATTCTTTCTTGGATACTCACGGTAATGGGAAACCTGTTGGACCAATCAATCAATTTTTCATTGGATATGACAAATATAAGCGGTATCCCCGGAATACGCATCGGGTGGGTGATAATAAGAGACCTTATAAATATGACTTTTATTTTTATCCTACTTTACATCGCAATAAGTACGATACTTGGAACAGATGGCGCCGCTACAAAAAAAACATTGGCAAATTTAGTCGTTGCGATAATACTTATAAACTTCAGTATGTTTATCGCGGGATTAATAATTGACGCGGGAAATATTGTCGCGCTTGCTTTTAGGGGCGCAATTGTTACAAAGGGAGCCGACGGAGGATTGGGAGCAATTATGATGAACGCTATGAAATTATCGGAAGCGTATGAACCGTCTGGTTTCGGATATTCAAGTTTCATATCTGCCGCGGTGAGAGCAATACTTATGAGTGTAACAATATACGCGTTTTTTATGGCAGCTATGCTTTTCATCGTCCGAATTATTTCATTTATAATTTTGTTAATTTTGTCGCCGATAGGATTTATAGGAAGTTTATCTCCAAAATTTGCAGAACAATCAAAGAAGTGGTGGACAACATTAATAAATCAGACCCTTGTGGCTCCTATTTTCTTATTCTTCTTTTATATAATTGCACAGATAACAACTAGCGAAGGATTATTTAAAAATACACTGGGAACAACAACTAATTTGGATGTTACATATTATTTTAACTTCGCAATTATTATCGGATTGATTTTAACAGCTGTAAAATTATCAAAACAATTTAGCGGTGAGCTGGGAGGAAAGGTTGCTAACTTTGCTGGGACGGTTGGGAAGTTGGCGCTTGGAGCCGCCGGCGCCGCAACAATAGGTGGGTTAGCGGTGGCAGGTAGAGCAGGGCTCGGGAGAGGCGCTTCAATGATATTGGCTAAAACAGAGAAAGGGTTGGCGGAAGCGGGGTCAAAATCTGGGATAGGCGGGCTTGGAGCAAGGTTTGCTTTGCGTGGATTAAAAGGAACAGAAAAAGCAAGTTTTGATATTAGAGGAACAGAGCTTGGTAAAAAAACGCTTGGTTTGGCTAAAGGTATTTCATTTGGTAAAGAGAAAGGTAAGGGAGGATTCAAAGAAGCGGTAAAAGAAAAGACGCGAAAAGAAAGAGTAAAAATAGGTGAGATGTTTGGAACAAATGAAGTCCAAAAAGAAAGATACGCTGAGGAAGTATTGCAAAAACCAATTTGGGCGGGAGGAAGAAAGATTGACTCGAATTCATTATTAGGAAAAATGTCTAAAAAAGTTCAAGCCGGTGCTACTATTTCTAAAGAGTCGGGAATAAGAATTGAACTAAATACTGAACTTGAAAAATTGAAAAACCACAGAGAAAATATTAGAAACGGAGGTACAGGAACGCTTTTGGTTGATGAATTAAAAGATGTGAGAGATGCTATTTCCCACCTAAAAGAAGAATTGAAAGAATTGGCTGGAGAGGAAAAAAAGAAAACGCCATAAAAAATAATAAGTTTCTTATATTTAAATTATGCAAAATCAAGAACAAAAAGAAGGCCAACTAGAAAAACTTTATGAACAACTGCCACAAAATGTGCAGGAGGCAATTTCTTCCGTTGCTGTTGCAGAAAAAATTCAACAAATAGCAACAAAAAATGGTTTGCATATAGATGAGGCGGGAATTGTCTCAGATGAAGCGACTATGGTTATGTTGGGAATAGAACATCCGAATGATTTTGTTGACGGATTAAAAAATAAATTAAAGCTTCCGCAAGAAAAAATAATCGCTTTGGCAAAAGATGTTGATAAAGAAATTTTTGAACCAATAAAAGAATCGTTGATGAAGATTTACCAAAATGAGGAAAACCTCATCGCAGATGAACGCGATTATGCTTTCGCATCGCAGATTGACGCAGATAAAAAACCGCAGATAAACGCAGATGATGCAACGAATTTAAACGAAAATGAAAATATTAGTATTCCTATAAACAAAGACGGTTCAATTAAAAAAGAAATGACAACCGAGGAGTTAGGACAAAAACTTATGGAGGAAGATGCTATCTTTAAAAACAAAACAGAGAATATTGTTAATTTACCAAGAGAAGAAACAATAACAAAAGATAATGTACCAGTACGAACAGAAAGCAAGATAAAACACATTGACCCATATCGAGAGCCGACGGAATGAAATCACTAAATCACCAAATCATAAAATCACAAAAACAAAATGGACGCTTTCCAAGAAAAATTAATGGATGAGAAAGAGTATGAGAAATTATTAGTCACAGCAGAGGAAGTTGGCGCAATGTTATGGTCAGAAATTAAAAGATTAGACAACAAAAAATGATTTTGTGTTTTAGTGATTTTATGATTTTATGATTTTTTATGAAATACCAGGTTCCACAATTTATTGATGTAGAAGATAAAATATTTGGACCACTTACGTTCAAACAGTTTGTTTATTTGGCCGGCGGGGCAGGTTTGGCTTTCACTTTATATTCAGTTCTTCCTTTATTTATAGCAATAATTTTTATCGCACCAGTTGCCATATTAGCTGTTGCGTTGGCATTTTATAAAGTAAACAATAAACCATTTATATTTGTCCTTGGTTCGGCCATAAAATATTTTGCCGGTTCTAAATTATATATATGGAAGAAGAGAGATAATATAAAAAAAGACACCCCGACAACAGAAGAAAAGAAAATCGGGGAACAATACATACCAAAACTTTCAGACAGCAAGTTAAAAGAATTGGCTTGGAGTTTAGGAATAAAAGACAGTATATATTCAGAACAAGAAAGCAACAAAATAAGAAAACAATGAAGTAAATGAATTTAGAATGCGATTTCTAATTTTCAATTTTTAATTTCTATTAAATTTTTAATGCGCTAATTTTCAAATCCAAAAAACGAAAAATAAAGAATACGATTTAGAAGAGCGAACAGCAAAGTTTAGCGAACATATGATAGAATTTGTGAGAAATATCAAAAGAGACGACATAAACCGCAATATTATTATTCAGTTGGCGCGAGCCGCGACTTCCGTTGGCGCTAATTATTGCGAAGCTAACGCCGCCAGTTCTAAAAGAGATTTCAGAAATAAGATTTATATTTGTAAAAAAGAAGTCAATGAAACAAAGTATTGGTTAAGAATACTCGCCAAGCACCACCCTGAGTTGAAAGAAAAAATAAGAACTTTTTGGCAAGAAGCTCATGAATTTCACTTAATTTTTCAGAAAATTACAAGTACATTGGATAAAGATAAAAGAGTTTAGAAATTAAATCATTAAAAATTTAATGAAAATTAGAAATTATAAATTGAAAATTAGGATTATGATCTTTTATATTTGATATTTAATTTTTAATTTAAGTTTTTATGGACAAACAAACAACAAAAGCAACACAAGATTTTGTACCAATAAAAGAAATCCGAAACGAAACAGTCGTTCTTAAAGACGGTTCTGTCAGGGCGGTTTTGATGGCTTCTTCTTTGAACTTTGCTCTAAAATCTGCCGATGAACAAATAGCAATAACATCCCAATTTCAGAACTTTTTAAATTCTCTTGATTTTTCTCTCCAGTTTTTTATTGAATCTAGAGAATTGGATATAAGACCATATCTGGCAATTTTAGAAGACAGATATGAAAAACAAATAAATGACCTAATGAAAATTCAAGTGAGAGAATATGTAGAATTTATAAAAAATTTTACAAAAAACGAAAACATAATGACAAAAAATTTCTTTGTCGTAATTCCTTACACTCCACCAATTTTAGACACCGCAAAAAAAATGTCTGGGCTTTTTGGGAAAAAAGAAGAAGCGACGGAAAGAAAGAGTTCGTTTGAAGAAAACCAAACACAATTAGAACAAAGAATAGCAATGGTGGAACAGGGGTTGATAAGAACAGGTGTGCGTGTGGTTCGTTTAGGAACGGAAGAATTAATAGAGTTGTTTTACAAAATTTTTAATCCGGGAGATTTAGAAAAACCTATAAAACTCAATTAATCACCAAATCATAAAATCACAAAATCACAAAAACAAAATGGACGCCTTCCAAGAAAAGTTAAAAATAAAAATGAACGAATATGCCCACGGTGTTTATAATTCAAGTAAAAAATTCCCAAAAGACGAAATATACGGTATAACATCGCAAATTAGAAGATCGTCTCTGTCGGTTGTGTTAAATTATATAGAAGGATGGGCGAGAAGAAAAAATTTGGTTCGTATTAACTTCTTAGAAATATCCTATGGTTCACTTCAAGAATCTAAATATCTATTAAGATTCTGTTTTGAAGAAAAATTAATGGATGAGAAAGAGTATGAGAAATTATTAGTCACAGCAGAGGAAGTTGGTGCAATGTTATGGTCAGAAATTAAAAGATTAGATAACAAAAAATGATTTCGTGTTTTAGTGATTTTATGATTTTATGATTTTTTATGAGTATTCTAGACATCTTCAAAAAAAATAAAGGCATGGGTGATGTAAAAATCACGCCCATATTACCAAAGCAAATATATGATGCAAGTGTTTTGGAAATGCAGGATATAATTTCTCCGTCTGCGTTAAAAATAACATCCAAAGAAATATATCTCGGGGACCGTTTGGCTCGTACATTTTTCGTAATATCTTATCCAAGATTTCTTTCGGATAATTGGTTTTCTACAATTGTTAATTTAGACAGAATGTTTGATGTATCAATTTTTATACATCCAATAGACACCTCAAAGGTGTTGAAACAATTCCAAAAAAGGGTTGCCGAAGTAGAAAGCCAAATAAACATAAGGAGCGACAAGGGGTTGGTTAGAGACCCGCGGCTTGATACCGCTTATCAAGACCTGGAAACATTGCGGGATAGTTTGTTGCAGGCAAGGGAAAAACTTTTTGATGTGGCTCTATATATAACCGTATATGGAAAAACTCCCGATGAATTAGACAAAATTGAATCGGAAATAAAATCAACTTTGGAATCAAGATTAATATATCTAAAACCATCATTGTTCCAACAAAAAGAAGGATTCATTAGCACGCTACCAATATCTAGTGATTTGTTGGAGGTTCGTTCAAAACTAAACTCATCTCCTCTTTCAACAATGTTTCCATTTGTTTCATTTGACCTAACTTCTGACAGAGGAATTTTATATGGTGTAAATAGACATAATTCCAGCTTGGTTTTGTTTGATAGATTTTCTATGGAAAACTATAATTCTGTTATATTTGCAAAAGCTGGGGCGGGAAAATCATACGCAACAAAACTTGAAATCTTGAGGTCATTAATGTTTGATGCCGATGTAATCGTCATAGACCCAGAGAGAGAATACGAATATCTTGCCGAGGCAACGAATGGAAGATATTTTAATATTTCACTAACATCAGAACATAATATAAATCCATTTGACTTACCGACACCACGAGAAGACGAATCTCCCGCAGATGTATTGAGGTCACAAATAGTAAATCTTGTTGGACTCTTCAGAATAATGTTGGGCGGATTGACACCAGAAGAGGACTCAATAATTGATAAGGCAATAACAGAAACATACGCGTTAAAAGATATCACGCCTGATTCTAATTTCGCGGGCGCAAACCCACCAATTCTTTCTGATTTTGAATTGGTTCTCGCTGGCATAGAAGGGAGCGAATCGCTTTTGAATAGATTATCAAAATATACAAAAGGAACTTGGTCTGGTTTTATAAACAAACAAACAAATATAGATATAAACAAAAAATTCGTCGTTTTTTCTGTAAGAGACATGGAAGATGAACTAAAACCAGTAGCAATGCACTTGGTTATGCATTATGTGTGGAACACAGTAAGAAGAGGTGGTTTAAAAAAGAGATTGTTGGTTATTGATGAGGCGTGGTGGATGATGCAATCAGAAGACACCGCTTCCTTTTTATTTAGTATGGCAAAAAGAGGAAGAAAATATTATTTAGGGCTCGCAACAATAACACAGGATGTCGGCGATTTCTTAAAATCACCATACGGTTTACCTATAATCACAAACTCATCAATACAGTTGTTGCTGAAACAATCGCCAACCGCAATTGACGCGCTACAAAAAACATTCAACCTAACCGACGAAGAAAAATATCTTTTGTTGGAATCGGATGTGGGAGAGGGAATATTTTTCGCCGGTCTAAAACATGTCGCGATAAAAGTGATTGCCTCCTACACGGAAGACCAAATAATAACATCCGACCCATCACAAATTTTGGCCATCAAAAAAGCAAA